>Ga0116230_10006897_pt1 | contig 11226 bp, 6 predicted proteins | sample S1TSphfallax_3_FD_88678 | JGI IMG/M metagenome (GOLD analysis project Ga0116230, IMG submission 88678) | Host-associated microbial communities from peat moss isolated from Minnesota, USA - S1T2_Fd - Sphagnum fallax MG | ecosystem: Host-associated > Plants > Peat moss > Unclassified | place: USA...
ATAATAATGCAAGTACAAAGAAAAGGAATTGAAGGGGTGGTTGGAAGTTGTGTAGGAAAACTTAGATAATAGTATCCACAAAGTATAACAACTATAGAACATTTGAAAGAAGCATTGGAAGGGGTGAGACTATTGGAGGAGAAGAAGTCAAATGAAATAAAAATGAGAACCAAGGTAAAATGGATTTGCAAAGGCAATGCAACCACAAAGGAAATTTTTGTTGCCATAAAGGAATGGCCATTTAGATCACCTATAACATAATTAGAATTGAGAATGGGATATAATAACTTTGTCACAGATTGAATTGGGGGAATGTTCCAAAAAGTTTTATTCAAAATTATATAAAAGAGATTTGCCTAACCTTATCAACCTAGGCCAAGATAATGTTTTTTGTGAAGATGGAAGACAAAATTCCATGCATGGTGAAAAGCAAGTTACCCTTACCATGATAGAATAGGAACTACATTCAACTTTAGAAGCCATGGCAAGGGACAAAACTCTCAACCCAAATGGTATGGTTTTGGAATTCTTCGCAAATATGTAGGATGTGATTAGTAAGGAGAATGCAAAGATGGTGCAATTGTCAATTCAAAAAACGTCCAACCCCTTAAGGTTATGAAGGGGTTAATAACATTCTTCTATAATGAAGGTGAAACAAAATCCTTGTTGAATTAACAACTTGAATTACATTGTTGAATGTTGCATACAATATCTTTATGAAAATTTTGCAAATCAAGCTTTGGGTGAAAGCATGGTAAAGTATGTCAATGAGGGATACTTCTTTTTTTGGTGGAAAATATCCATAAACTAAGATTGAACTCACAAATATTTTTTACTTTAATAATCAATAAGAGGAAGATCTTTGACTTCATTGCATAATATTGAATAATGGCACATTTTAATATGCATATAAGTATAGGAAAGTGTGTGTCACATTCCTATTTCAAGTATATGAAAGTATGTGTCACATTCCTATTTCAAGTATATGAAAGTATGATGAAAGTATAATTGTAATTGGATTTTTTAAACTTTCAAATGGATAAAGCACTAATATGTATTGATCAATATGTTTTTAAGAAATTCATATCATAGTCATAATTTATCAAAGTTCTCATATAAAAATATGTTGGAAATTTTGAAAACCCAACTAATTTAGAACACACTTTTCATCCATTTGTCTTATATGAAAATTCCTCACATTTTGTGTAGCTTACCATAAACTCAATGGAGTGCACCATTGTTTCATAATGAAAATTAAAGAAGTTTTGAATGGGTTTTTTCATGTTTATGCCATAAATGTGACTATGATTGCACGTGTGATTACTTTTTTGGCATATTTTACCATATTTTCACCCCTTTAGACAATTTCAATGGTATAATCTTCTAAAACCAATTCATTTTCCTACCAATGTGATTTATTTTAAATAGTATCCTTTCACCCTTGAAACAATCCAATGGGCCAAGAAGTCAAAATAATTAATGATATTTCTCAAATTGGATTTCTTTAAAGCCTACAATAAAGTTAAATGAGGGTTTTTGTTTGTGTGCATGGATGCACTATGTATCTTGAGAACATTTAAAACCATGACCAAAAAATTGTTCATTGAAGCAAAGGGTAGGCTCAATGTCAATGGAAAACTCTTGTAGGAATTTGAGATTGATAGAAGGTTGGGCGTAATAGGGTTGCCCATTAGCACCTTATTTATTTTTGATTGTGGAAGAAGTTTTTAATGTGATGGTTTAAAAAATCAACATCAAGGTAGGTATTAAGGCATCAAATTGCCAAGGTTCAAACAATTAATAACATAATATGAAGATGACACTAATTCCACAATAAAAGATTTTTTTGAAGTCATTTAAAAACTAGCTTAGGTGTTAGACATGTTTTACCAAGCATCTAGGATGTAATTAACTAATACAAAATTTGTGGCATTTTGGATAGGAGGTAGGCCATAAGCAATACCAAGTTGGACCCATGGTTTTGGTTGGACATAAATGTCAATGGAGATGATTTTTAGATTATCATTAGAAGGAAAACCCCTTTTTTAACCAAGTAACTTTCAACTATGTGTTGTTTCCAAATGGATTCCAACTACAATTTTTTATTTTTTATTTTTTTATAAAAAATAGGAAATGTTAATTAAATTGAGCCACTAACTGATATGGTTAGAAGTTGGAAATAGTTTTCAATTAGGGGACTACCTCCCCCAACTAGGGTAACATTGTAAACTTCCCAAATTGATTCTTAATCAAAAGGTTGACTTAAGTGCAACATCATTAAATGTCATATTTCTAGTTGGGAAATGTCACAACTCCATAAATCGAACATGTGGCTATCTCAGTTGAACATTGTTTATAATTGAATGCCATATTAGGATGATGGATGGAAGAAATGTAAGGTACATTTATGTTTCAAGTGAAGATTTATGGGGATTACAAATAAAGTTGTGATCAATCTAGATCCCATGAAGATCAATTGAACTACAAGTACAAAATTATCAGTTCCATGTTGTGATGGTTATTTAATCATCATTTACTTACATAATCCAATGACACTCATGCTCAAACTCTAATGTGAAAATGCTCTCTAAGTGAGCAAGCATAATGAAAAGGCAATTCATTTCAACCCTACACCTTTATGGTGATATCATGAAAAACAAACCGCAAAATGTGTGGACAATCTTTTTTTTTTAAATTCTGAATTTTTGAAAAATCACCATCCGGGAAGATTATATAATTAAAAACTATTTAATTTTTGAAATTAGATTTTATAAATTCAAAGTTGCAACTACAAAAATTTCATGAAAATTCACCATGTTTCAAAAGTCTTTTTATATGTTTAAAGCACTCAAGAAAAACATGTGGACAAGCGATTTTTTTTCTTCAAAAGTCTATTTTCCTTATCAAATGTTCACCAAAGGGTGCAATCACAGTCAAATGAGGCAATGGTGATGAAGGACTCAAGGACTGTAATCCTTTTTGTGGTCATTTTCACTTTATCATAAAAAGGACTTTTGGGATGAAATCTTTTGCAATATGTTATTAAAAATACATATGATTTTTTCAATACATCACATTTTTTGTATTAAATTTTCATAAATAACTAAGAATTTTGAAAAGTGTACAAATTTTACCAAATTTTGCATTTCGTTTTGAAAAATTATCTTAATTTCAAATTGTATGAAAATATGTTAATTATTTAATGCTTTATTTTATTTTTCATAAACTATAACTTTGTTTTAGATTTCATGTACCTCATTTACATGTGGTAAAGGACTCTTGAAATTTTTAAAAATTGTTCAATAGATTTAAATTTTTTGTAAATTTCAAATTTCACAACTTTCAAAATGTGAGTGTTTTTCAAATGTTAATAATCAATTAAAATTATCTCAATTTTTTTCTCATCAAAGTTCCTTAATTAAAAAAGTCTTTAGCTTAATTTTTTACAAAATTGATTACTTTTGATGTAATTGTTGTTCAAGTTCAAAGGTCCTTTATTAAAACCAAAACCCAAAATAATTTTTTTTCAATTTCTATTTCGAAATTTTCAACATTAATATTATTCATTTAGCACTACATTCCATGATTAACATGGCATCAAAATGCTACCACATAAATGTATCTAATAAAATTATAGTTTTTATAAAGTTTTGATGGTCACTTGATGTGCTTTTTGGCTCATTTGATTGTGATTGCACCCCAAATCGTTTCAATTTTTGAGAACTTTATTATATTCCACAAAAAAGGATCTATTTGTTCAAAACATTCAAAAATAAAATAAAATATACCCTGTAAAATTTTGGTACTCGAACATCCTTAAACATTATTATAGTTTTGAATTTGTAATCATGGTTCAAAGTAAAGTTTTAGATTTGACTATGATATAAGGTTTGATGCAAAAACAATTGAGTTTTTATCATGTTATATGTCATATTTGGCCTCAAATTTGATATAAAGTTTGAAAATAATGTGAAAAATGCATTTTAATTTAATAGAAAATTTCCACATGGAAAATGTAGTCCTTGGAAAGGACTTTAGCCTTGGCATGATTGGCTCTTTTTTTCATGCTTTCATCCTTATGGAGGAATGGCCCTTTCATATAAACCTTTCATATTCAACAAATAACATAATTACCATTGTTTATTTTAGGGTCTATTTGTAGTAGTAGGTCATCCCTATATTAAGTACCCATTAAATAATTATTATTATATACCTACCTATTAGGTACCATATTAGGTATTTATTAAATATCTAGTGGGTGAAAATATCCTTGGGTGGTACCATGAAGAACGGCACACCTTGATTTTCTTAAACTCATCAAACTTTGAAAAATCATATAAAACATTTAAATTAATATTTTCATAATATTTAGTTAATGAATACATTTATTAGGTTATCTAATTTTTAAATTTTAATAATATCAAAAAATGTATGTATTTTGATGTTCCTAATACTGCATTTAAAAAAAGGAATGTCATTTTGGTTCCTTTCCTTAAATTTTTTGGTTAGGAACATAAATTTGAAACATGATTTAAAAATTTTATTGGGATTTTTTCCCCTAAGGTAATTTTTAGATTTCTATTAGGGAATTAATTGAATAATTATAATTTAGTTATGAATTTCCAAAGTTAAAGTTATAAATTTCTAACCATTCCTTGATCAAGTGGTTCCTAATGGTACCACCCAAGCATGTTTTTGCCCTAGTACCTACCTAGCTACTTACTTAATTAGTAGTTGGTATTTGGTTAATGTGTATAGAGAGTACCAGGGTGCAAGCACACTACACAGTCTATAAAGTGTTATCATAAGGTAGTTTTTGCAAGATTCTGAAATTTTTAATTAGCCATGTGATTAAATATAAATGATTAAGTTGATAAATACTTAACATTACAATGTTATATATATACTATAATCACATTGTATGATTTTTTAAATAGTTTTTTGAATAGTCATAATGTAATGGACTTTTAAAGAAGTATCCAAAAACTTGGAATAGTCCATAATCAATGAATATGACCTTCATGCACCTTTGAATATAATATTTTTATTGAGTAGAAGACTCAATGATAATATGGTTTAGTAACATTGATACTAAAGAAGACTTTTTGAAAGGATTTTGATGACCAAATTTTTCTATGTACTTTGAATTATGGTTTTTCCCCCATTAATTCCTTTCTTTAGTGAAAGTAATAATTTAAAAGCTCATATTTCAATTTTAAGTTTTCCATATGGTAAACTAGGTTGAAATATTTTTAGTAGTGAATTTTTAATGATAATAACTTGCACAATGACTTGTGTGATTAAACATGTCCTATTTTCACACTACTTCCATAGTGTTAATTTAGGCAATTATGGACTTTCATGTGCCTAAAATTGTTACACCTTCGTGTGTTTTTCACCCACTAGGGAGCTAGGTCCTTAGTAAGTAATTAATAGGTAGTTACTAATTAGACATGTAGCCATTAAGGTTAACGTTTAATTAGCTACTAGGTACTTACCTACTAGTTATTAGCTAGTTATAAAAGAATATAACTAGGTAGCTAGTGGGTGAAAGCACATTATGGTGATCCCCTTTGGCATGTTACATTGTATTGCTTGAACCAAGGATGTGCATGTTTGAATGTTAATTATTAAAAACTTATAAAAATTATTAATATTTTCACAATATTTTTGCATATTATATTATAATGTAACCTAAACAAGATATAATAAAAGAAATTATTTCATTTCATTTTATAAAATGCAAGATTGGAGTATATTGGAAACAAATGTAATGTACATGTGTGCTCAAAAACAAAAATATAATCCAAAATAATTTAAATGATTTTTAATCTTTATGAAAGTTGACAGTATATTGAACTATGTCATTTCACATAGTTTAAACCATGTTTGGATATCATGTGATTAATTTGAAAATTTTCATTTCAAAAAATGAGTTTTTTCAACAAAGATGCGATAAATGTGTGGGAAATTGAAAATTTGACAAGTAATCACATTCACATGTAAGATGACAAGCATAGCTAGATGGGCCATATTTTTAATTCCACTAAAATTGATTATTTTAATGACTAATGAAACTTTAAAGTTAGTGTAATCCAAACGAGATAGTGGCCCTATTATACCCATGGATCCTTCAATCTAGATAATGAAATTTATTATCATTTTAAACATCATATTACATAACATTACTTTTGTAAGAATAATAATTATAAGGCCCAAAAAACTAAAATTGATACCCAAAATTAAATTTTCCATACTTTTGGAACGATTATATTGTATGTATTATAATATTAAACCCAAAAGTGCCCCAAAGGGGGTCATCATAGCATGGTTTCACCTTAGTACCTACTTCTAGGCACCTACTAGCTATTACCTAATAGGTACATCCTACCTAATATTAAAGTATTTTCTAGATACTATTAACTATTAAATCTTTAAGTTACTTATGTTATGTATTAGATAAGTATTAGGTAGTTTAAGCTTAGGTGCCACCTTGTCTAGCTTTAGCCTAAACTAGGTGCCACATATGCTACATTAGTTCGTAGGCTTGGTTAATTAATAAATAATAAATTAGGTCAATTGGAAGTAGGTTAGGTTATGTAGGTAATTAGGTAGTTGTTAATAAATAGTTGTGATTAAATTGCAACTAGGTCATGACTAGGTTACAATTAGTTAAGTTGTAATTTGGTTATAATTAGGTTGCAATTAAATGTTTATCCCATATTGTTTATCTTCCATGACAAGTTTTCAAACTATATAAAAAAATGCATTAAAAATGTTGAAAGAACACAAAAAACTTTAAATTAGAATAGCCATTTGGGATGAGCTAATCACAAAAACTTGACCTTAAAGGTTAAACCTAAAATGAAATAAGATTTTACTAATTAGGTGACATTTGGCCTAGGCCTAGGCTTAGCCTAGGTGGCCTAAATCTAGGCCTAACTTAGTTCCAAACTAAACCTAGGTTTGGGTATAGTCTAAGTATAAGCCTAGCCTAAGTTTGGGCTTAGGTTAAATTATATGTAGCCTTATGTGGGCCATGTGTCAACAAATTATTGGTTTGAGTCTTTGCCTAACTCAATTGTAATATAGTTGAAATTAGAATTCAGTGGCCTAGATGGAAGATAATTGAAATTTCCATTCAACTTTTGATGACAACAGGATTTGTTAGTAGATGAAGTTCATCCAATGAGAGGTTACAATAAAAAAACACCTTTGACTATAATGGTGGATGTGATCTCCAACTAAAATGGTAAAAAATGGCTATTGTTGTGGTGGTGACACATGGTTATCATTTTCAATTACAATATTAATTTCAACTTTTACTCGTCGACCCTTTTAATCAATAGGTGGAAAACATTTGAAAAAAATAATTTGCAATTGGAAAGGTCATTTTCAACTATAATTATACTTGAGCCCACGTTGAAAAAATAAGTTGGAAAAAAGGATTTCTTGTAGTATATTAAAAACACCTTTTAGTTTATCCATGGACTTTGCTTGTGCTAATAATTTTCAATTGTAAAAGATCCAACACAAGCTTAAATATTGGTCTTTAACCAAACTATCATTTGTCAACATGGCAATCGTGGTGCATAACATTTTGTTATCAACATTGCAGTACTTTGTCAATATATGAGTGGAAACTAAAAAAAACATCAACAAAATTAAATGGTTGTTAACAAATTATTTGTGGGTTGGGTCATCCCACAATTATCGTTGTTGAATGGTGTGGAACTAATGTTAAAAGGCTTAGGGTTAGTAGATCCAACTTAGGCAATTGAAGTTATCATCACTAAATGGGTTATTCGTGATTAAAACTTGGAAAATCAAACTTGCAAGGCTTCCTTAGGTACCAACTTAGGAAATATCAACCCTACCCATGGTGGTAAAAATGTTGTTTAATTTTCAAATGGTGTTTACAATGCATGAAAGCAAAAGGGTGCCTAGGTCCTCCATATGGAATTAGGTTAGAACAACATCAAATTTGTAAAAGAGGTTGAAGGGAAAATTCAATGATGCTTGAAAAATAGATACTAGGAGTTAGTTTTTAGTGGAATAATATAAGGTAGCCATTTATGGAAAGATTTTTGAAAATAAAAGTTGTAAAATTGTTTGCATATGGGTGGGATATGATTGTAAATACATGGGTTATTGAGGAGGGAAGATTTGCCTCAAAGGATGAAATGAGGAGCGAATGGGCTATCTTCAAGAAGAAGAGGGTGAAAACACACTATGGAGGGGCTATTTTAAGCAAGAAAATGTACTCCTTTTTGGGTATATTTTATATTATTTTGGGGGCATGTTTTCGTTGATTTCATCTAGCATTTTGATAAACATATAAAATGAATTTTGATACAAAGGCCTCTAACATAATTCTTTTTATTTTTCAAATGAAAGTAAATTTTCAACCAAAAAAAAAAACTTATTTATGTTCATTTGAATGAAAAACTTGTTTAGATATTTTTTGTGAAATCATATGAGTCAAATTTTTCAATTGTAATTGAAATGGTACAATCAATTCATATTCAGTATATAACTAAGTGTTTCATCGAGTTTTGTAATTATTTGAATCATTTCTAAATTATATATTCATTATGTAGTATATTGTGATAATTACATCTATTTTCTCACAAATATATATTCTAATCACTTAATATTAATCAAAAAATGTAATTTCCTTTTACAATTACATTATTTAGAAATTGAACTATCTTATTTATAATATAATTTATCAAAACCTCTTTTAATATTGGTTTAGTGGAAGTTGAAAGTTGCATAATTTTGAAAAATAATATTTGTGACAACATTTTTTAGCCACCATAGGGTGCTTTCACCCAAGTGACATACACAAGGGTTGCTATTAAATTAGAAGAGAGGTGGGGGGAAATGTTATGATATTATGACAAAGTTTGCTTCATAAATGAGTGGGTGGGAATGTATGGATCAATAACTTGTTCCTTTCAATAGTATTTCAAACATCTCCTCCCTTTGGTTTGAGATGCAACAATGATGAACAAGATGTAGAGGTGTTTTGAGTAGGATTGTTATTTAAAATTTTTGCTTGCATTTCAATTGTAAGAACCTTACAAGGAACTAGTTATAATTATGCAAAAGTGAATGCATAGTTGAGTGGCTCATTTTGGTGACATTTTTTGATCTTTGCAATACCCATCTTGTTTCAATGTCTTTTAACAAAACATATATCTTTAAATTTGCCGATTGGGACTTCTTTTAAAATAATAAATTGATTATAAAAACACTTGTAATTTTTTTTTGACATTATTACACCCACTTTTTGCAATGGACTTTTAAGGTCCAAAAATATGACTGAGTTGATTGTTTTGAATGGTAAAAAATTGAAAAGTTCACTATGATTTTCATTCCAAATTCTACAAACTAACTCAATATGTGGTGCAACATGAAATAATAAATGTTTATGTGAAAGTCTTCCTTCAAATTTCGTAGCCAAAATTTAACTAGGGACTATTGAATGATCAAAATTGAGTCATATTTTCATTTTCATAAGTTTGTAAGTTGTTTACTCAATTCTCAATTTTCTTTTTTTGCAACTGCATATTCTTGGAGTCTCTACTGGAGCTCTTATTGATATGAGGTTTATTGATTCATTACCCATCACATCATCCCCACTTAACCAATGCTATGAGATTACATTGCTTGTGTAACATTATAAAATAGTTTTCATATGAGTTTAAAAAAATCCAAGTGAGCCATTCATTAGCGGATTCACCCACAAGTAAGGTGGTCCAAGGCAAAGTTATAAATATTGTGAAAGGGCCAAGGAAAACCCAATTTGCTATGTTCTGTTCGTCAGATAGGGAAGATGGAGGTGGATCCAGGGCTATATGCTTGGAAATGAGGGTCCAAGACCTGTTATTCTACGCATCAACTATGGCCAGGAAATTATTGAGAGAAGCCAAGACTAAGCTGTATATAGGGAAGAAGAAAAGGGTTGTCTGAAACAAAGCTATCGAGGTAAATGTTTCGAGGCCCAAGGCTGATAGCACAATTAACCAAGGGCGCTTGATGTGCAGAGATGCGAACCGCATAGATTCTGGGATTGTAGGTATGCTCAAAGAGCATGGAGGGCAAAGGCTGAAAGCACAATTACCCAAGGGTGCTTGATGTGCAGAGATGCAAACCGCATAGATTCTGGGATTGTAGGTATGTTCAAAGAGCATGGGAGTTCCACCAACAAAAATTTCAACTATCTGCTTTATGGGTCCTACCCAAAACTACAAGTCGTCTCAATGCAATGGAAGCACGACATTTTTGCTGCCAAGGAACCAATCTAAGGTTCCACAAAGTGGTGGCATTCTGGTTGTTGCTTAGGGGCATAGCCTTGTGGGTAACCTAGTGGAAAGGAAGGATGCCATCTTTAATAATGAGAGGTGGGTGGCATATTCAGAAGGTTCATAGTTTAATCTGGAGTAGTCTATGGCAACATAGTAGGGCTTCTTGGAAGAGATGTATTAGCTTGAGTCAGAAGTTCCCTTCTGCTGAACAAGGTCATTTGGAGACCTTTGATAAGGTGTGGGGGCAGAAACCATGTAATTTGTTCTAGGGTAGGTAGATTTGTTTGGTGGTGCTATGATAGTCCTTGTAGTTGATTGGATCGGTTCAGGGTTGTCTGCACACCTCTTGTGGGTTGTTTTGGTTTTCCCTCATCGCAATGAATTCTTTCATTTGTGCCAGAAAGGAATAAAAACACATGAAATAGGTTTAACAAGGTTAACACAAGAGGAAATTTTCTATTCAAACTTTTTGAATATATTTAATTTTAGATCAAACTCTTCTGGGATTTGGAAAAGTTGAAATCCAAGGAGTACAAGATCTAGGAAAGACCATGTATAAAATGAAAGTCAAAATTTATTTTTCATGCCTGCGTCATTGGCCCAAGTGTGAACACATTGAGGGTTCAACTTATTTTTTCCTTCCAAACCCAAAATTTGCAATTTGTTTGAATTTTCAGCAACAAAATCTATTGAAAAATCAATATATTTCACACCTTAGCTCTGAAAATTGTGAAATAAACTCTATTAAATCTGGCTCACTGAGGGCTTTCCAATAACATCAAGCATGACACTGAATTGCAATACAGTTTTCAGTTCTGATTTTATTCAATTTTTGTTAAGAAATTGGTTCAATAATCAATAGCTCCAAACAGTCTCAAACCAAGTCAATGCAACCCTACTCATCAAAAGTTTG
>Ga0116230_10006900_pt1 | contig 11224 bp, 13 predicted proteins | sample S1TSphfallax_3_FD_88678 | JGI IMG/M metagenome (GOLD analysis project Ga0116230, IMG submission 88678) | Host-associated microbial communities from peat moss isolated from Minnesota, USA - S1T2_Fd - Sphagnum fallax MG | ecosystem: Host-associated > Plants > Peat moss > Unclassified | place...
CGCCGCATACGCCCGAACCGAAGGTCGTGAAGCTCAAGGTCAACACGATCAAGCAGCACGCGAGTAAGGGCGGTCCGTCGGAAGACGCCAACACGCATACCGAGGGCAGCACCTCGGGTGTGCCGCAAGGCAACGCCACGAGCGGCGCCACGGGACCGCCGGCAACCGCGCCGCCGGCGCCGCCAACCCCCGCGCCGCCGACCCCGACGCCGCCGCCGAGCTGCGCGAACCCCAATGCTGCGCCGAAGGTCGTCAACGCGGTCGCACCGGATACCCCGGCGCTTGCCGCGCAGCAGGGGATCGCCGGTGAGGTCGTCGTTCAGGTCGATCTCGACGCGAACTCGCATCTGGTCAGCGCGAAGGTGGTCAAGTCGCCAAGTTCATTGCTCAACAACGCCGCGTTGCTCTCGGCTCGTCAGTCGACGTTCCAGACCGAAATCGTCAACTGCAAGCCGCAGGCCGCCTCGTATCTCTTCAACGTCGACTTCGAATCGCAATAACGCGTACGACGTAAAAGAAAAAGGACTCGCTGCGTAGCGAGTCCTTTTTCTTTGTCTCTCGCGCCGGTTAGAGGATGCCGAGGTCGCGCAGGCGATGGATCGTGTCGATGTAGCGCAGCAGATCCGTCGCGTGGCTCGCGTCGGGATCGTTGAAGGCGACGCCGGTGCGGTATTTTCCGATGATCTCGTCGTAGCGCGACCAGCGCACGATTCCGGCGATCTGCAACTTCGCGCCGCTCGTTCCGCGCAGCTCGAGTTCGATCGTGATCTCGAGATTCGACGGCAGTTCGGCATTGGTGAGCATGGCAAGCCCGCCGGGACTGATATCGTAGGTCTCGGTAAATTCGGGCCGGACGTCGTCGGAGATCGAGTACGCCATCAGCAGCGCGTCGCCGACGCGTGGATGACCGCGAGTATCGTCGGCCGGAGAATCGAACACGGGACGCGCTTCATCGATTCTTGCTAGGAAACCCTGCCGTGGCGCGCGTAGCCAAGGCACCTGTGACATTCGTGCAGGCGATGCTGCTCGCCGTGCTCCAAGGGGTGAGCGAACTTTTCCCCATCAGCTCGCTCGGACACACCGTCCTGATCCCGGCACTCTTCCGTTGGCCGGTTGCGGAATCGGACGAATCGTTTCTTGCCTTCGTCGTCGTCTTGCATCTCGGCACGGCGCTTGCGCTGATCGTCTTCTACTGGCGAACCTGGATCGGTATCGTGCGCGGGCTCGTGCGCAGCATCGTACGCGGCCGCATCGGTACCGATCGCGACGAACGGATCGCGTGGCTCTTGGTCGCCGGCACGATCCCGGTCGGCATCCTGGGCGTGCTCTTTCAATCGTCCGTGCGCGCGCTGTTCGGTTCGCCGCTGGTGGTCGCGCTGTTCTTGGTCGCCAACGCCTTCGTGATGTTCGCCGGCGAGGCGTTACGCCGCCGTGCGCGTGCGGGCACGGCGGGGATCGCGTTGCCGGATCTGCCCTGGCAGAAGGGCGCGGGTGTCGGCGTTGCGCAGGGGCTCGCGCTCTTGCCGGGGATCTCGCGGTCGGGCTCCGCGATCGTCGCGGGCCTTCTGTTCGGACTCGATCACGAAGAAGCGGCGACCTATTCGTTCTTGCTCGCGACGCCGGTGATCTTGGCGGCAAGCGTGATCGAAATCCCGAAACTCTTCGCACCCGACGTCCACGGTATCGCGGTCGAAGCCGTCGCCGGCGGCGTGCTCGCGGGCATCACCGCCTACGCCTCGGTTGCTTTCCTCACGCGCTATTTCCGGCACAATGATCTACGACCGTTCGGATGGTATTGTCTGGTCCTCGGCGGGGTCTCCGCCGTTCTCTTCGCCACGAAAGTGATCCCGTGAAAGCCCTAGCGCTCTTGCTCGCCGCCGTCTTCCTGATCGCCGCGATCCTCTACCTCACCGGCCACGGGTATCCGGCCGGCGTCCACACCAAGCACGCGATTTTGGCATTCGTTCTCGCGGTGCTGGCGCTCGTGTGGTTCCGGTTTCAGTCGAACCCGGTCAGTTCTTCCCGATGACGTAGACTTCTTCGGGGAACGGCGCGACCGTCTCGACGGTCGTGCGGTGCGCCGCGACGAGCCGCTCGAAGCGCGCCGCGTCGGCAGCCGTCGTTTGCACGATCACGTACGGATACGGTTGCGCCGCGGCGAGTACGCTCGTGATCGCGCGATCGTAGCTGCCCTCGTCGCTGGTGCGCTGACCGAACACGGTATCGCGATAATACTGCTCGATGTTGAGATACGGGTTGCCTTGCCACCAGGCTTCCCACATCCAAACCCGTGCGTCGGCTTTCTTCATCGCGTTCTTGCCGGGCGGTGAAAAGTACACACAATCGGCCGTGCGCGCGCCGAGGGTCGCGTTGAAATCGGCGCGCCGCACGGTGTTGCGCGCGTTGTTCGTGCAGACGAGCCGTTCGGTTTCGCGGATGTAGCGCCAGGCGAGTTCGCTCGGCGGAACGTCGGCCATCTCGTCGGGCGCATGGCCTTTTTGCAGCCAGTAGCACAGGACGTGCCACAGGCCAATGATGGCGAGACCCGTTTGGCCGTCGCTGCGCAGGTTGTGGACGTTCGCATGCCAGACGCCGAGATACGCGCACTGTTCTTCCGAGAAGAACACGCCGTCCCAGCCTTTGAAGAGATCGAGCGGGTAGATGCGGCCGGGAAGCATCTCGACGATCTCGGCGACTTCGCTATCGCGCAGCACGGTGAAATCGTTGACGATCATCCCCTCGCCGGCGCGCACGAACCATTCGACGAGATCGCCGCCGTGGACCGCGATCCCGTGGCGCTTGAGATAGTTGAGATGGTTCGGCATCCCCATGAACGGATCGACGACCGAGCCGATGTCGCGGGCAAAGAAGAGATCGGCGAGGCGCGAGCCCGAGATGCGCCGCGTGCGCTCGTTGAGATCGATCATCGGTCACCTCGCGCCGCGACGTACGCAGCCACCATCGCGGGATCGAATTGTTTGCCGCCCGCCGCGGCAAGACGCACCGGAACGTCCGGCAAGTTGTCGGCGACGGTGCGCTGCGCGAGCGCATCCATCGCGTCGCCGGCGAGCGCGACCGCGAGCAGCCGCGCGAGCGGCGGGATGTCGCCGCCTTTGCGACGTTGCGGCAAGCCGCTGCCGTCGAACCATTCCGCAACGGCTCCGAGCGCCGGCGCGAATTCCGCAAACGTGGGCGAAACGCCCAGCAGCCGTTCCGCCGTGCGCGCATCGGCTGCGCGCGCATCGCGGCCCAGCCGCGAGAGCGGATCGTAGTCATCGCCCGGTACGGTCTCGTGCAAGCGCCCGAGCGCCGTCAGGCGCGCGGCAAACGCGGCGTGTTCGGGATCGATGCCCGCCGCCGTCGCCATCGCCGCGGCCAGCGGCGCGAGTCGCGCACCGCGGCCGTGCGTCCGGTCGTCGCGTGCGTCGATCTCGGCGCACAGACCGCCGACCGACGCGAACGCGTCGAAGCCGGCGGTGTCCCACGCGAGCTCGGCCGGCGCTTCGAACGTCTCGGAGCATTCGGCGAAAAACGTGCGAAACTCGCGCACGATCTGGATCGAGAACGTTTTGCCCGCGTCGCCGACGAGCGCGAAGAGCGCCTCGGCGGGCGAGGCATGATCGCCGTTGGATTCGAGCGCTTCGACGAATGCGCGCACGGCGTTGATCGCCATCGCGGCGTGCGGGATGCCGTTCCAGCGCAGCCGGTCGGGATAGCCGGTGCCGTCGAACGACTCGCGGTGCCAGCGAATGTAATCCGCGGTCGCAGGCGGCAGACCGCTCATCGCGGCGACGATCCGCGCGCCGTGGACCGGCACGTCCCAGGCCACGATCGCCGCTTCGCGCTCGCCGAGTTCGATGCCGATCGGCGTGCGTACCGCGCCGATCCCGTGCAGCGCGCCCGCGTAGAAGCTGGCGGCGACCATCTCCGGCGGGCAGCCGCGCTGGACGGCAAAATTCGCGGCGACCGTGGCGACGCGCATGCCGAAGCCGAGGCCGTGTCCGCCGAGTGTATCGCCGATCGCACTCAGCAGCCGGACCGCATCGGCGGTAAGGGGGTCTGCAGAACGTAACAGTGGCATTTGCGTTGATCGCGAAGGTTCACCGCATTGTGGAGAAACCCTCACACATCGCCTCGGATGGTTCCCTCGTGATGGTCGACATCGGCGGCAAGGCGATCACGCGCCGCAGCGCGCGCGCCGAAGCCTTCGTCCGGCTCGCCCCGGCGACCGCGGACGCCTTACGGGCGGCGACCTTGCCCAAGGGCGATGCGTTCGTCGCCGCTCAGCTCGCCGGCATCGCCGCCGCCAAGCAAACCGGGCATTTGATTCCCCTGGCCCACACGCTGCCGCTGAGTTCCGTCGCGGTCCGGTTCGAGTGGCCGGAGCCCGCCCTCGTGCGAATCGAGGCCGAGGCGAACACCGATGGGAAGACCGGCGTCGAAATGGAAGCGCTCGTTGCCGCGAGCGTGGCGGCGCTGACGTTATACGACATGTGCAAGGCAGTGGAGAAAGGGATCGAGATCGTAGGGGTTCGCTTGCTCGAGAAGACCGGCGGAAAAAGCGGCGATTGGCGGCGCGAATGAGCGGACCGCCGGATTGCGCGGTCATCGTGCTCTCCGATCGGGCCGCCGCCGGGACGCGTCCCGATGGCTGCATCCCGGTGGTGCGCGAAGTCCTGGGCGCAGCGTTCAACCTGTGCGCGGAGCGCGTGATGGCCGACGAGCCGGCCGAACTGCAAGCCGCGTTGATCGGCTATGCCGATGCCGGGGTGCCGCTGGTACTCACCAGCGGCGGCACGGGCCTCGGTCCGCGCGACCGCACGCCGCAGGCGACCGCCGCCGTCCTCGATTACGAGGTCCCCGGCATCGCCGAGGCGATGCGTGGCGCGTCGCTCGGCACCGTCCCGACGGCGATGCTCTCGCGCGCGGTCGCCGGCGTTCGCGACCGGACGCTCATCGTCAACTTGCCCGGCAGCCCGAAAGCGGTCCGCGAAACGCTCGCCACGATCTTGCCGGCGTTGCCGCACGCGCTTGCCCTGCTGGCAAACGACGTGGTCGACGGATGATCGACGCGCGGTGGTGGGAATAAACCCCGGATGACCTTCGGCAGCGCCCAAGCCTATCTGCTGGGCACCATCAACGAAACCGTTTCGCGCCGCGTCCCGAACCGGCTCGACCGCATGCGTGCGCTGCTCGCCGCGCTCGGGAATCCGCAGGATCGTTATCCGACGGTGCACGTCGGCGGAACGAGTGGCAAAGGCTCGACCTCGACGATGGTCGCGGCGATCTTGAGTGCGTCGAGGAAGAAGACCGGGCTGCACACGAAGCCGCATCTGACCTCGGTCACCGAGCGCGCGCGCATCGACGGCGTCCCGGTTTCCGAAGATCGGTTCGGCGATCTGCTCGGCGAGATGATGCCGGCGATCGAACGCGTCGCGCAAGAGCACGGCCGCGCGTCGTACTATGAAACGCTGCTCGCGATCGCGTTCATGTATTTCGCCGAGGAGAACGTCGATGTGGCCGTGATCGAAGTCGGCGTCGGCGGCCTGCTCGACGGCACGAACGTGATCGTGCCCGAGGTCTCGGTCATCACCAACATCGGGCTCGATCATACCGACATCCTCGGCGATACGCTCGAGTTGATCGCGACCGACAAGGTCGGCATCGCGAAGCCCGGCGTTCCGCTCGTCAGCGATGTGACCGATCCGGGTGCGCGCGCGGTGATCGAAGCGGGTACCGCGGCCGCCGGCGCGCCGTTCGTTTCGGTGCGCGATGAGGTCACGGTCGCGCCGCGCGCCGGCGAACGCTACGGTCAATCGTTCACCGTCACGACGCCGAACGACCGCTACGAGATCGCGCTGCCGATCCTCGGAGCCTTTCAGCAGCGCAACGCGGCGACCGCGATTCGCGCGGTCGAGTTGCTGCCGCCCGCCTTGCGTCCCGATCGCGAAACGGTCGAGAGCGGTCTTGCGCGGCTCGTCGTGCCGGGCCGCATGGAGTTTCACCCCGCGCATCCGCCGGTCGTCTTCGACATCGCGCACAACCCGGACAAGGCGCGTAACCTGTGCGACGCGCTGCGCGAAACGTTTCCCGGCCGCCGCTTCGCGTTCGTCATCGCGATCACCGAGACGAAAGACGCCGCGCAGATTCTGGCGCCGTTCGCCGAACTGCCGGGCACGTTCACGTTCACCTCGTTCGATACCGCCGGCCGCACGGCGATTCGGCCGCAACGGCTCGCCTCGCTGGCGGGCGATCTCGGCATCTGGGGCCGTGCGATCGCCGATCCCGTCGACGCGTTCTCCGTCGCGCGGCGCAATGCCGACGGTGGCGACATCGTGGTCGTGGCGGGTTCGACGTTCCTCGTCGCGACGTTGCGCGACTGGTGGTTTGCGAACGTCGCCAGCAATGTCTGAGCAGCTCGCGACGGCGCGCACGAGCGAGCGCGGTGCGCTCGCGGTGCGCGGGGGCCGTTTCCCGTGGGGCGCGCGCACCTACGTGATGGGCATCGTGAACGTTTCGCCGGACTCGTTCTCGGGCGATGGTCTCGCCGACGTGCCGGCCGCGGCGGCGTACGCGGCGGAACAACTCGCGCGCGGTGCGGACCTGCTCGACGTCGGCGCGGAATCGACGCGTCCGGGTCATCGCCCCGTCGATGCCGCAACCGAGATCGCGCGGCTGGTTCCGGCGCTTGCCGCGATCCGGGCGCGGGCTCCGCAGGCGATCGTCTCGGTCGACACGTTCAAGCCGGACGTCTTTCGGGCCGCGCACGCCGCGGGTGGCGACGTCCTCAATTCGATTTGGGAGCCGTCGGATGAGCTGCTGGCGCTCGCGGTCGAGTTCGGCGTGCCGGTGATCGCCATGCACAACAAAGCGGTCGCGGTTTACGAGGGCGATGTCGTCGACGACGTCGTGCGTTCGCTCGCAGCGAGCGCGCAACGGTTCGTGCGCGCCGGCGTGCGGCCCGAACACGTCATCCTCGATCCCGGGATCGGCTTCGGGAAATTGCCCGAACACAACCTCGCGATCTTGCGTTCGCTGGATCGGCTGGTGGCACTCGGTTTTCCCACCCTGCTCGGGACCTCGCGCAAATCGACGATCGGCAAGTTGACGGGCCGCGACGTCGATGAACGCGCGTTCGGAACGGCGGCGACGGTCGCGCTCGCGGTCGCAGCGAAGATCGACATCGTGCGCGTGCACGATGTCGCCGAGCAAACCGACGTCGTGCGCGTCGCGGACGCGATCGTCCGCGGCTGGCGCCCCGCCGGCTGGCACGAGACCTTACCGTGAGCGACCGGGTCGAACTGCGCGGGATCCGCGTGTTCGGACGCCATGGCGCGAATCCGGGCGAACGCGACGTGCCGCAGCCGTTCGATATCGACCTTGCCGCCGAGCTGGACTTGAGCGCGGCGCGCGCAGGCGACGAGCTGGCCGACACGCTCGACTACGATGCGCTGCACCGGCGCGTCGTCGCGATCGTGCGCGAGACGTCGTACGCGCTGCTCGAGCGGCTGGGTGCGGACATCCTTGCGGCGATCTTGGCCGATGCGCGCGTCGAGCGCGCGCAGGTGAGCATCGCGAAACCGCGTCTGCTCGCCGGCGCGACGCCGGTCGTCACGGTGTATGGCACGCGCGCAGATCGGGATCGGCGCTAATCTCGGCGCGGCGGACGCCACCGTCCGCTTCGCCATCGGCGCGCTCGAACGGCTCGGACGCGTCACGGCGGCCTCGTCGCTCTATCGCACGCCCGCGTGGGGCGTTACCGAGCAGCCGGACTTCATCAACGCGGCGGTGACGCTCGAGACGGACCTGGAACCGTACGCGCTGCTCGCGGCGCTCAAGGACCTCGAAGCGGAGATCGGGCGTGTGCCGACGTTCCGCTGGGGACCCCGCACGATCGACCTCGACATCCTCGACTACGAAGGAGTCCGGCTCGACGATCCGCGCTTGACGATCCCGCATGCCCGGCTGCATGAACGCGCGTTCGCCCTCGTCCCGCTTGCTCAGATCGCGCCGGCCTATGCGCCGCTGCGCGACGCGCTCCCGGACCTGGAACGCGCCGAAGTCATTGAAATCTAAGCGTTTTCCCCGCGCTCATCGTTTCTTCGCCTGATTCTCATAAGAAGCTGTGAGTAACTTTCTCGAAAGTAGGGCATGATAGGTCGCACAATGCATCGCGTCTTCGTGGTGGGCTTTCCGCGTTCCGGAACGACGATCGTTCAAGCTTGGCTGGCGCATCAGCTCGATGCGTTCACGTTGCCTGAGACGTCGTTCTTCGAACATGCCTGCGGCAATTTGGCGCTCCGGTGGGGCGACCGCGACGCGCGCGACGAGAACCGTTTGTGGCACCGGATGGGCGCCATCCATGGCGCGGGTCGCCGGACCTACGCGCAGGTGGCCGAGTCGCTGGGCGAGCGTCCCGGCCGGCTGCCGTCGTCGCTGACGGGCGCCGCGAAGACGTTCATCGATCTGCTCGACCGCGCGGCGGCTCGCGCCGGGGCCAGCGGCTGGATCGAGAAAACCCCCAATCACGTCTATTTCGTCGACGAAATCGAACGGCTTGTGCCCGGTGCTACCTTCGTTCACGTGGTGCGCCGCGGAGAGGACGCGCTCGCGTCGATCGTCGATGCGCAAATCGGGTTCGACTCGTTCCACGGCAGCATCGCCGATTGGGCGCGCCGCTGGAATGCCGCGATGGAGGTGCACGCGCGCTGTGCGGGGCGGTCCAATCATACGATCGTCTCCTACGAGACCTTTGCGAGCAGTGCCCGCGAGCGCGCGCGGGTCGCGCGCTTCCTGGGCCTGCCGGCCCGCCGTCCGAACAGCGCGGCCTCGCTCGAGATCGCGGATCAGGAGCGGCATCCGTGGATGGCCGCTGCGACGTCCGGCGTGATCCGGCCCGCCGAGCGCAAGCGCGACGCAATTTTTGGGCCCCGGGTCGCGGCCTGGCTCGCGCAGACGCTCACCGATTTCGTGCCGCCGCACGCGGGAACGCGGCTCGGCGGGACGGATACGCTCGCGCCCGCCGCATCGCGCGCCGCCGGCGGCTCCTAGCGCGTCCTTACCCCGGTAGGTCGCGATACGCCTTGCCGTCGGCGACGGCCCGAAAGAGGGCGGCCACCGCGGCGAGCGGAGCGCGCAGCCACGCAAGTTCTTCCGGCGGGTCGGGGACCGCGAACCGGTCCGCAAACGCCGCGATCGTCTTTCGATACGCGCGCGCGTCGGCGAGCAGTGCCGGCAGCATCGATGCGGCGCACGGCGTTTTCACGGTCGCGCTGACCGGGAACGGATAGACGCCGTCGCGCAGGCCCGCGGCGTTCGCGTAGGCTGACGCTTCGACGTGATCTTTCATCGCGCGCAGCGACGCGGGCGAACACACGCGTGAGGCGATGCCGTAATTGTTGCTTTGATAGCGGAAGTCGAAGCTTTTGCGCCGGCCCCAGATCGCGCCGGCCGGCTCGCCGTCGCGCACGAACGTGAAGAGATCGGGGTGCACGCGCGGCAGCGTGAAGACGCTCACGTCGTCGTGCGAGATCACGTGTGCCCGCAGTTGCGCGACGAGATCCGGTGCGAAGAAGTCGTCGTCATCGTGGAAGAAGAGGACGAACCGCGAGCGCGCGGCGCGTTCCACGATCGCATCGACGTCGGCGAACGAAACGCGCACGGCGCGATCGACGGCGGCGAGCGTCTCCGCCGCGCGCGCGACGATGAACGCGCGACACGAGAAGTAATCGATTCGGAAGACGCGGTTCCAGGTCGCGACGATCCGTTCGATGTCGGCGGGGAAGCCCGGGATCGCGTAGCCGGGGACGAACCGGCGCGGATCGATCGGCCGGCCCGCGCGGTAATCGGCCGCCAGCGACGCCCAGTCGGGCGACTGGCGGCAGGCGAGTAGAACCTCGTCGATCACGCTAGCCGGCAGCGTCGCGCGCGGCAAGCACCGGTTCGTAGACTTTGCTCTCGATGAAGAGGTCGAGCAGCGGTTTGTCGACTTTGCCGCGCTCCGCAAATTCCTTGACCAGGATGTCGAGCGCTTTTTCGAGCGGCATCGCCGGTTTGTACGGCCGGTCTTTGGCCGTGAGCGCATCGAAGACGTCGCTGATCGTGAGCAGCCGGACTTGCGGCGCGATCTCGTCGCCCTTGAGCCCGCGCGGGTATCCCGTGCCGTCGAGGTGTTCGTGATGGCCGTACGCGTATTCCGGCACGTGCGGCCAAGGCGTCTTCGCCCACGGAATCTCGCGCAAAAAATAAAACGACTGCGTGACGTGTTGCTCCATCTTCGTGCGCTCTTCGACCGAGAGCGAGCCGCGCGGGATGTGCAAGTAATCCATCTCGAACTTGTCGAGCATCGGCTTCTCGACCTCGAGATCGCGATACGACATGTTGGCGATCTGGTCGAGCACGTCGGCGACGTCGCCCGCGACCACGCGCGGTTCGTTCGCGTTCTCGACCGCCGCCAGCAGCTCGCGCAGTTGCGCCATCCGCGCGTCGCGCTCCGACTCGATCTGCGCGAAGCGCGGATCGCCGACCGGGGCGCCGGCTTTCATCAACTCGACGATCTTGCGCCCGGCTTGCGTTTCGATCTGCTCGATCGCGACGAGAAAGCGCAACCGGACCGTGTCGAGGCGGCCGTCGGGCAGCTTCTTGGCTTTGCCGAAGATGTATTCGGGGACGGCGACCTTGCCGAAATCGTGTAAGAGCGAGGCGTAGCGCATCTCACGCAACTGGTCGCTATCGAAGTGCACGCCTGCGAACGGGCCCGCGGCGACGCGGTTGAGCGTCTCGGCTTGAAGCACGGTCAGCTCGGCGACGCGTGAGGAGTGGCCCTGCGTCGACTTATCGCGCACTTCGATCGCCTTGACCGATGCCCGTACGAACTGCTCGAAGAGATCTTGGATCGACTCGAGCAGCGCTTTGTTCTCGAGCGCGACGCCGGCTTGCGAGGCGAGCGAGAGCAGCACGCGTTCGTCGTGATCCTCGAACGGCTCGGCGACCATCTCGGTGTGCTCGGGTGATTCGAGTAGCATCTCGAAGTCCGGCTTGCGGTTGATCAGCATGATCGAGCCGACGACGTCGCCCGAGTGATCGCGCATCGGCACGCAGCAGACGGATTTCGTGCGGTAATTGTTCTTCTGGTCGAACGTCGCGTTGAAACGGTACTCGTTCGCATCGCCGATCTCGTAGGCATCAGCGATGCGCAAAACGTCGCCGGTCAGCGCGACGTAGC
>Ga0116230_10006901_pt1 | contig 11223 bp, 8 predicted proteins | sample S1TSphfallax_3_FD_88678 | JGI IMG/M metagenome (GOLD analysis project Ga0116230, IMG submission 88678) | Host-associated microbial communities from peat moss isolated from Minnesota, USA - S1T2_Fd - Sphagnum fallax MG | ecosystem: Host-associated > Plants > Peat moss > Unclassified | place: USA...
CCACACCCACGCCCGCCGCCGAAGCCCCAGCTCCGCCGCCCGTGCCCACGCCGGCCGCCGCCGTTCCGCCCACGCCCGCACCCGCGGCCCCACCGGCCGTTGAAACGCCGGCCCCCGCACCCATCGCCGCTACCCCAGCGCCACCCACGCCGGCCGCCGTCGTTTCCCCCGCGCCGGCCCCCGCGCCCATCGCTGTCGCCCCACCGCCGCCGCCCGACCCCTCGCTGACCTCGCCCTTCGCCGTTACCCCGCCGGCGCCCGCCGCCACCGGCCCGGTGAAGGTCCACATTGAGCCGCGCCCGCTCGCCGTCCATCCGCCCGACAAGGTGCCCGACCTTACCCCGGTGCGCATCGAAGCGGCCCCGGCGGCGGCTCTGCCGCCTGCCGTCGTGCCGTCGCGTACCGAGGTCCAGTTCACCCCCAATGTCGCTGCACCGCTCGGCGGCGTCGCCGCGCCTACCGCCGTGCGGGTAGGTAGCTCCGGCCCCATGGAGATAGCCGCACCCGCTGCCGTCGCCGCTGCGCCTGCGCCCCAGGCCCCCGCAGGTCCGCCGCCACCCGGCGCCATCGCCCTGGCCTCGGTCGCCTTCACCGACGCCGCGCCTTACACCGACACCGAGCTCCGCCGCGTCACCGGCCTCTTTCCCGGCGCGCAGGTCACCCCCGCCGACATCCAGCGCGCCGCGCAGCGCCTCTTCGACACCGGCCTCTTCACCGAAGCCAAGGCCGACTACACCACCAACACCGCCGGCGGCGGCGAGGCCCTCACCTTCACCCTCAAGACCGTTCCCGCCGATCAGCTCGCCCGCGCCAGCTTCGCCAACTTCCTCTGGCTCTCCCCCGCGGAGATCGACGCCGACCTCCGCGCCCGCGTGCCGCTCTACCACGGCGCGCTGCCGGCCTCCGCCTCCGGCGCCATGGTCGACGCCGTCCAGGCCGAGCTGCTGGCCATGCTCACCGCCCGCCACATCGAGGCCGGGCTCGCCCACGCCCTCATCGAGCCCACCCGCAACCACCCCTATCGCGCCGTCGAGTTCCGCATCGTCAGTCCGCAGATCGTGCTTGAGAGCGCCACCGTCACCGCCGGCCCCGAGGCCCTGCTCGGCCCCATGCTCCGCGCCGAGGCCGACGCCGCCCGCCAGCCCTTCAACGACGGCATCGCCGGCACCACCCTCAGCGACATCCTGCTCGCCCCCGCGCGCAACGCCGGCCACCTGCAGGCGCGGCTCGTCGACCCCAAGCTGCAGACCCGCACCGCCGGTAGCGTGCTCTACGTCACCTACACCGCGCGCCTCGACGCCGGCCCCGTCTACCGGCTCCGCAGCGTCACCTGGAAACCCACCCCGCTGTTCTCCGAAGCCGACTTCGCCCGCATCGACACCCTGCGCCCCGGCCGCGTGCCCACCCAGGATGAGATCGCCGCCACCGAAAAGCCCATCCTCGACGCCTACCGCCAGCAGGGCTACGTCGATGCCCAGGTCGACGCCGCCGTCGAGACCGATAAGGCCACCGGTGCGGTCGATTACACCTTCTCCGTCACCCCCGGCGAGGTCTATCGCCTCCGCTCGCTCAACGTCACCGGCCTGCCCGCCGACGCCCGCCAGGAGTTCGACTCCCTCTTCACCCTCAAGCCCAATGACCCCTTCAGCCTGCCCTACATCCTCAGCTTCATGAACAACAAGCCGCTCAAGGCCCTCGCCGCCTACACCTACAGCTACCAGACCTCCGCCGACCCCAGCACCCACCTGGTCGACCTGACGCTGAACTTCAAGCCCGCCCGATAGCCCTCGCGACCATTGTCACAGCACCGGATGCAACAATAGAGGAGTATGGTCGCCACCCAACTCCCCGAAGCGCTCACATTCGACGACGTGCTGCTGGTGCCTGCCTTCTCCGACGTCGTGCCCGCGCAGGTCAGCACCTCCACGCGCCTCACCCCCGGCATCACCCTGGCTACGCCGCTGATGTCCGCGGCCATGGACACCGTCACTGAGTCGCGCCTCGCCATCGCGATGGCGCAGCAGGGCGGCCTCGGCGTGGTCCACCGCAACCTCACTATCGAGCAGCAGGCCGGCGAGATCGACAAGGTCAAGCGCTCCGAGAGCGGCATGATCGTCGACCCCGTCACCATCGAACCCGACCGCCCCATCGCCGACGCGCTTGAGGTGATGCGCCGCTTCAAGATCTCCGGCGTCCCCGTCACCCTCAAGGGCAAGCTCGTCGGCATCCTCACCAACCGCGACCTCCGCTTCGTCTCCCGCACCGACATCCCCATCGGCGACGTGATGACCAAGACCAACCTCATCACCGTCCCCGTCGGCACCACGCTCGAGCAGGCCGAGCACATCCTGCACCAGCACCGCGTGGAAAAGCTGCTGGTCGTCAACGACGCCTACGAGCTCAAGGGCCTCATCACCGTCAAGGACATCCAGAAGAAGCTCAAGTACCCCCACGCCAGCAAGGATGAGCAGGGCCGCCTGCGCGTCGCCGGCGCCATCGGCGCCACCGGCGACTACCTGGAGCGCGCCGCCGAACTGGTCCGCTACCGCGTCGACGCGCTCGCCATCGACAGCGCCCACGGCCACTCCTCGCGCGTGCTCGAGGCCGTACGCCAGGTCAAGAAGGCCTTCCCCCACGTCGCTCTGCTGGCCGGCAACGTCGCCACGTATGAGGGCACGCTCGCGCTCATCGACGCCGGCGCGGACGCGGTCAAGGTCGGCATCGGCCCCGGCTCCATCTGCACCACGCGCATGGTCACCGGCGCCGGCATGCCCCAGATCACCGCCATCGCCGAGGCCTACCGCGCCGCCAGGGAGCGCAACGTCGCCGTCATCGCCGACGGCGGCATCAAGTACTCCGGCGACATCACCAAGGCCATCGCCGCCGGCGCCAGCGTCTGCATGATGGGCTCGCTCTTCGCCGGCGTCGACGAGTCGCCCGGCGAAACCATCCTCTACCAGGGCCGCAGCTTCAAGGCCTACCGCGGCATGGGCTCGCTCTCCGCCATGGCCCAGGGCTCCGGCGAGCGCTACTTCCAAAGCCCCGGCGACATGGCCACCGACGCCGTGCGCACCTCCGTCGTCGCCCGCGAGAACGGCGGCAACCGCCTGGCCAAGTTCGTCCCCGAGGGCATCGAAGGCCGCGTCCCCCACCGCGGCCCGCTGGAGGCCATGATCTACCAGCTGGTCGGCGGCCTGCGCTCCGGCATGGGCTACCTCGGCTGCGCCACCATCGAGGAGCTGCAGACCCGCGCGAAGTTCATCCGCATCTCCGGCGCCGGCCTGCGCGAGTCCCACGTCCACGACGTCGTCATCACCCGCGAAGCCCCCAACTACCACGTCGAATAAGCACCCCGCTCAGCTGCCTTATTCACTATTCACTACTCCTTACTCACTGCTTCTCCCATACCATCGCCTCGAACCGGTGCAACGTCTGGAACCCGTGGCGCAGATACAGCGTCACCGCCGCGTCGTTGGCCTCGGTCACCGTCAGAGAGAGATGCCCCATCCCGCTCCGCGCCGCCTGTCCCGCGCACTGCCGCAGCAGCACCTGGCCCAGCCCGTGGCCGCGCATCTCCGGCGAGACGCACAGCTGCGTGATGTGCCCGTAGTCCGTACGCACCCGCGAACACAGCACCAGCCCCTGCAGCTTCGACGCGCCCGCCTGGCGCAGCACATACGAGCACTCCGGCTCAAACACCCCGCACCCGGGAAACCGGATGATGTTGTGCAGAAACCGCTGCGCCCCATGCAGGCTGCGGTACTGGTCGTTGATGCCCGCATCCATGTGCCCGGCGTAGCAGCGATGGATCAGCTCCGCGGCCGCGTCGTAGAACTCCGGCCGCCACGCCTGCAGCGTCATCCCCGGGTGCCCCGGGTCCGGGCCCTGACCTTGCCAAGGACCGGGCCCGGGACGTCGAGCTGCCGCCGCCATTCCCACCTCCGCCAGGTCGCAGGCCATGAACAGCCGCGGATAGCTCTGAAATCCGCGCGCGGCGAAGGCCCCCGCCAGCGCCCCGATGGGGAACATCAGCAGCTGCGACTCGATGCGGTCGGTCCCCGGCGTCGCCTGCAGCATCTCCAGCAGGTGCTCCAGCAGCCGCTCGCACACCGGGTTCGTCCTCTGCTCGGTCTCGCCCAGCGCGTACACATCGCCCACCACCGCCTTGGCCGCCTCGAAGACGGCGAAGGTGTAGCCCGCAATCCTGCCGCTGCGCGCCGCCGCCCCGGGCTCGCGCAGCAGCCCCACAAACCCCGGCAGCACCCGCGTATCGATGTACTCCAGCAGCATCCCCGAGGCCCGGGTGTAGTCCCAGTGCAGCCGCCGCTGCCAGCGCTCCGCCTCATCGCGCAGCAGCGGACGCATCTGCGCGGCCGAAAAGTGGCGCAGGTCCAGCACCTCCAGCGCCTCCTGCCCGGGCTCCGTATTGGTCTGCGTCGCGGTCGCGGTTCTCACTCTTTTGGCGGCCCTCAAGACCGGGGATACACGCGGTACACGCTCAGCCCGCGGGTCTCATACAGGTCCAGCGGTACGTAGGGCCTTCCGCGCTCGGCCAGCATCGCCTGCACACGCGCCTCTTCCGTGGTCGGGAAGACCAGCACGTGCTCGCCCTCGGGTATGCCCTGCGCGTAGTTGGCTATCTGCCGGTTGCGATAGAACGCCAGCCCGTACACCAGGTCGCGGTGCACATCCAGCTCCGCCACCGTCTGCGTCTCCGGCGCCTTTTGCGCGATGATCCGCGCCAGCGGCCGCGCCGAGTAGTTCAGGTCCAGCAGCTCGCCCTTCATGCCCAGCAGGAAGAACATCATCCCCACCAGCGGCGCCAGCGTCACCAGCACCGTGCCGCGCACACCGAAGCGCCGGGTCGCCCCCACCACCAGCAGCGCCGCCGCCACCCCCAGCGCCGCCGCCCAGGCAAAGTCCTTCGCCGAAGGGACAATCCGCTGGTACACCATGTATTGCGGGCACAGCCGCAGCACAAACACCTCCAGCCCCAGCGCCACCGCATGCCCGTTCAGCAGCCAGCCCGACAGCCCCCGCCGCCGCGCCCGGAACAGATAATCCCCGGTAAGGATCGCCAGCGGCGGAATCGACGGCAGCACATACCCCGGCAGCTTGGAGCCGGAGAACGAGAAGAACACGATCGGAAACAGCGCCCACAGCACCAGGAACTCCGGGAACGCGTCGCCCGCGCGCACATGGCCCACATAGCGCTGCGGGTTGAAGCGCGTCCGCCACTCGTCGCCGGAGGTCTGCAGGCCGTCCCACAGCGCGGCCAGCGCCAGCACCGTCCACGGCAGCATCCCCAGCACCAGCACCACGATGTAGAAGTAGAACGGCTGGTGGTGCTGATACAGGTTGGTGGTGTAGCGCTCCAGGTTGTGCTCGAGGAAGAACTCGCGGAAGAACGTCGGGTTGCGCCGCTGCACCGCGATGTACCACGGCAGCACCATCACCAGATACAGCAGCACGCCGGGCAGCCAGATGGTGCGGCGCAGCGCGCTCCACTCCTTGCGCAGACCCAGGAACAGGCACAGGATGCCCAACGCCATGAACGGCGCCACGGGCCCCTTGGCCAGCGTCGCCGCCGCGCCGAAGAAGTACAGGTCGAACAGCCAGAACTTCTTGCCCGTCTCATACCACGCATACCAGCCCAGCATGCCGATGCAGAACGGCGCCGCCAGCTGCATGTCCGTGCTCGCGCCACGCGCGAACGCAACGATCGCCACCGCCGAGACCATCACCAGCGCCGCGTCCAGGTGCCCGCCCGGCCGAAACCGCCGCAGATGCAGAAACGCCAGGACGATCAGCGCCAGCGCCCCCGAGGCCGAGGGCAGCCGCGCCGACCAGTCCGACACCCCGAACTCCTTGAAGAACCCCATCGCGCGCCAGTAGTACAGCGCCGGCTTCTCCAGCCACGGCTTGCCATAGAGCACCGGCGTCACCGTCCCGCCCACCAGGCACTCATAGGAGGCGTGCAGGTCGCTGGGACTGAGGCTGTGCGGCGTTACCTTGGCGTGGACCTCATGACAGTCCTCGGCGTGCGCCTCCAGCATCTCGCGCGCGATCTGCGCATAGCGCGGCTCATCGGCACCCACCAGCCCCAGCCGGTCGCCGCCGGTCCACGGCGTCAGTCCGTAGAGCAGAAAGAACCCCGAAAACAGCAGCAGCACCGTAAACTCGCCGGCATCGCGCAGCCAGCTCTGCCCCGCGCTCGCGGCCAACCATGCGCGCAGCCTGCCCCACGCCGCTACCGCAGGTACGGCGGGCGCGGGAACGAGGCTGGGAATCTCAGCGGTGTGCACCTCGGTTGCCATCGGGCCGGATTGGGGAGAGTCCGTCAAATCGCTCGCTGTACACCGCCTCCGCCGGGGCGAGTCCACGCTGGGGCAGCGCCCGGCGCGCGCGAAGCGGAAGCGAAACCTAGGCTAACAGAGTCGCGGGCTGCTCCGGGTCGGCCGCGGCCACACCTGCCGGCGTCGCCGGGGTCGCCAGGCAGGCCGTGCGCAGCGCCTCTACGATCCGTTGCGTCGCACCCTCCAGGCTGCCCGTCAGCGTGCATCCGCTGGCGTTGCGATGCCCCCCACCCCCAAAACCCTCCGCCACCCGCGCCACGTCCAACGCGCCCTTGCTGCGCAGGCTCAGCCGGAACTGCGTCGCCTGCTCGGTCGCCGCCGCGAGCCCCGCTGCCGCCGCTGGCCCCACCGCCACCTCGCGCAGCAGCACCGCCGCGCGCACCCCGCCGATCGCGATCAGGTAGTTCACCACACCTTCGCAGTCCTCCACGCACGCCCCGGCGCGCTGCATCTCCGCCAGTGTGATCGAGCTCCACGCCACCGGACACTCCCCGTGTTCGGTCTCCTCCAGCCGCAGCTTGTCCAGAGCCGTACCCAGCAGCCGCATCCGGCTCACCGGATGCGACAAATACACCGCCTGCACAATTGCATTCGCATCCGCCCCGCGCTCCATCAGGTCGCTGGCCAGCGCAAACGTCGCCGCATTCGTACTCGAATAGGTAAACGACCCGGTATCGGTCAGCACCGCCGCATACAGACAGCTCGCCATCGCCGGCGTGATCTCCAGCTCCGCCGCCCGCGCCAGGTCGTACACCATCGCGCCCACCGCGCACGCCTCCGGGTCGATCCAGTTGAAGTCCGCATACCGCCGGCCGGAGAGGTGGTGGTCGATATTGATCGTCAGGCCCGCCGGGATCGCCGCATAGCCGGTCCGCGCCACCGAGTCGCACTCCAGCAGGACCACCGCATCCGGCCGCGCCTCCGGCAGCGCCCGCGCGATGCTCTGCACCCCCGGCAGGCAGTCATACGCCACCGGCACCGGGTCGGCCAGCGCCACCACCGCCTGCTTGCCCATCGCATGCAGCAGGTGCATCATTCCCAGCGAGCTGCCGATCGCATCGCCATCGGGCCGCGCATGCGACGTAATCACAAACGTCTGCCGCTCCCGCAGCAGCTCCAGCAGCGCGCCCATGGATGCACGGTTCGTCATGCTTGCTCTATGCCTTCGCTCCCAGCTTCTTCCGTCGCTTCTCCATCCGGCCCAGCAGCTCATCCATCCGCGCGTTGATCTTCTCCGACCGGTCGATCGCGAAGCCGATCTCCGGCACATGCCGGGTGCCCATCCGGTCCCGTATCTCCGAGCGGATATAGCCGCGCGCCGCCGTCAGCCCGGCCAGCGTCGCCACCTCTTCCTCCGGCGTGCCCACCACCGCGATAAACACCCGGCAGCTCTTGCCGCCCGGCATCAGCACCACCTCGGTCACATGGCAGGGCGCGATCCGCGGGTCGGAGAGCTCGCCCTCCAGCATCGCGGTGATCTCTTCGGCGAAGGTGTTGACCACACGTCCGCGGTGGTACGTTTTGGCTCTGGGTTCGGGCATAGGTTGACTCTTCAGAGTATCAGACAGCGCAGGCGATCAGGCCGCACCGTCCTCGCCGTCCAAAATCACATCCGCGTCCACATAGGCTTCCAGCACCTCGCAGCCCAGTCCGATGGCCAGCCGCCGCGCCTCCTCCTCCACCGCGCGCATCTGCCCCGCCAGGTAGCTCGACGAGGCCGAGATCGCCGCCACCCCCAGCGTCGCCCGGTTCCACGCCAGCGCATCGTCCAGCTCCGCCACCGACACATTGAACCCATGCTTCAGCCGCTCCTTCAGCGAGCGCACGCACTGCCGGCGGTCCTTCAGCGACTGCGCATGTTCAATCCCCAGCTCCAGCGTCAGCGTCGCAACCGGCATGGCTCCAGCCTAGAGCATTTACCGCCGCTATCGCCACAGCCGCCGCGGCAGCAGATACGTCGCCCCCACCGTGCCCTGCCACTGCGTCGAGCTCGACGTAAGCCCGCGCGTTACCGCGGCATCCAGCACCAGGTTCGGGCGCAGCGCGAACGGCGTCGCCACCAGCAGGTCCACCGCATTCGCCCGCACCGGCGCGCCCGGCAGCGGCCGGTTGTGCGCGGAGACGGTCGCGAACGGCTGGGTCGCATGCTGCAGCTCCACATACCCAGTCAGCCGCCCTCCGGTCGCCTTCGCCAGCACCGGCCTGGAGAGCGCCAGCGTCTGCACATACTGCGCCCGGCTCACTGCGTGCGTCGTAGGCACGGCGCTGTTCTCCGCGCTCTGCTGCTGGTTGAACTGGTAGTCCGAGTCGTAATGCACGCCGTGCGGCAGGTCGCCGCTGAAGTACAGCACCACGCTCTGCGCAAACTCGCCGATATCCAGGTTCGCCGCCGTTCCGGTGTGCACCCGCCCCACATAGCCCACATCGAGGGTCGGCCGCGCGCCTTTGCTCGCCAGCACCACCGCCTGCACGCCCGCATCCAGGTCTCCCACATTGCCGGTCGACTGCTGCCCCGCGCCCACCGGCACCGTGTTGAAGGTGTACGGCTGCGACAGAAACTCCACCAGCAGCCTGGAAGTCAACGCCAGCTTGGTCGTCTGGTTGATCGCCGACTGCGCCAGCGTTCCCGGCGAGGTCGCCGCGCGGTTGAACCCCTGCTCGAACTGCAGATAGCCCGTCGGCGGCAGCTGCGCCGGCACGCTCAGCGTCGGCCGCGCCGGGTTCGCCGCCGGCGGCGGCTGCAGCGCATCGCCATTGCACTGGGCCGACACGCATTGGGCCCACAGCGCCAGCCCCGCCACCGCCAGCACCCCGGCCAGCTGCCATCTCCGCCGCACTCTGGTCCCTCCGTTGGTCTCGTCGCGCATTCGCCGGTCCCCACTCTAGAACGTGCAAACGTAGTAATGGCTTACCAACCGACGTGCGTTGCCTGCGCATTCTTCCCCAAAACCATTTTCGGAGGCTGCCGGTTGTTTATGCTGAGCCTTAGGCAAGGCAATCTCGTCGGTAACATCGTGGATTAGAAAGGTGTTCGTTCCTGCGAATCCTACGGACCAATCGTAGACTGCGAAGTCGCTGTCATTTGGCTTCGAAGGCACACCAAGTTGCCCAACGCCAAAACCCGCTGTCAATCCGAGATGTACAAATTCCGCAGACCGGTTGATCGGCAACCAAAGCAAAGCAGGAAGTACAGTTACCAACAACATAGAAGCACCTCTTCGGGGACGCTTCTTGATAATGAGATACAGGGTGGTCGCGAAGATGATGATCGAGCCGATCGCGTAACCGAGCAACGAGAGTGGAATCAAAAAGAAACTCACTGACCCGGGTAGTTGGCAGACAAGTTCAATAGCGGCGACTGTCAATAAAGACAAAAGTCCCGGTTTGAGCGACCATCGATCTTGTCCTGTATCGCTGTTTGTCAAATCCACAACATCAATATAGCCGCCCCGAGGACCCCAACCCTTGAATTTTCCCCGCCGCAGGCCTAGACTCGTAAGAGCAGACAAGTTTGTTCTGCCGCAGTCGTTCAGAACACCGGCGACTTAGCCGTGAGCGTACCGGCAAAAACGGCGGAGTAGATGAGTGGGCGAGAGCCCACTTTTTGTTTGCCCTGAAGGCTTTTTCTCCTTCAAACCCCGACACAAGCCGCGACTTGCGCCGAATGGATCCATGGCCCTGCAGATCGAGACAATTCGCGCCACCGCTGACCGCGTCGCGGCCTCGCACCACCTCGACGTGGTCGACCTCGAGTTCACCGGCGGCGCCAAACACCGCACCCTCCGCGTCTTCCTGGAGAAAAGCGCCGAGGCGCGCAAACAGTTCGCCGAACAGGCCGCTGCCGACGAGGCCGCCGGCCTGCCTCAGGGCGTCCCGGTCGAACGGCTCTCCCTGGTCACCCATGAGGACTGCGCCAACTTCGCCCGCGACTTCGGCACCGTGCTCGACGTCGAAGACCTCATCCCCGGCGCCGACTATACCCTCGAGGCCAGCTCCCCGGGCCTCGAACGCAGGCTGATCAAGCCCGCCGACTACACCCGCTTCACCGGCTCGCTGGTCAAGCTGCAGACCTTCTCCGCGGTCGAAAACACCCGCCACTTCACCGGCCGCCTCACCGCCGTCCACGGCGCCGAGATCACCCTCGATCTCGCCGCCGTCAAGCAGAAAGGTAAAAACCGGAAGGCCCCGGAGCACAGCGTCACCCTCTCGCTCGCCAACATCGAAAAGGCCAACCTGGTCGCCGAAATCTAACCGGCAAACTGGCCCACTGGAAAACTGGAAACTGATACCTGAAACCGAACACGTACGAACTCACAACCAAATAGCCGCACCACCAGAATCGAGAACACACACCATGGCAAGTCCCCTGTACCAGTCCATCGAGATCCTCAGCCGCGAGAAGGGCATCGAGCCCGAGATCGTCGTCGGCGCCGTCGAAGACGCCATCGCCCTCGCCACCCGCAAGTACTACAAGACCGTCGAGAACATGCGCGGCGAGATGGACAAGGAGACCGGCGAGATCCGCGCCTACGTCTTCAAGACCGTCGTCGAGACCCCCGAGCTGGTCGAGGACCCCGACAACCAGCTCACCCTCGATCAGGCCCGCGAGATCGCCCCCGAGGTCGAGGTCGGCGGCGAGCTGCGCTTCTACAAGGACACCACCCCGCTCGGCCGCATCGCCGCCCAGATGGCCAAGCAGGTCATCTTCCAGAAGGTCCGCGAGGCCGAGCGCGACACCGTCTTCAATGAGTACGCCCACCGCGCCGGCGAGATCCTCACCGCCACCGTCAAGCGCCTCGAGCCCATGGACGTCATCTTCGACCTCGGCAAGACCGAGGCCCGCATGCCCAAGCGCGAGCAGTCCCGC
>Ga0116230_10006902_pt1 | contig 11221 bp, 8 predicted proteins | sample S1TSphfallax_3_FD_88678 | JGI IMG/M metagenome (GOLD analysis project Ga0116230, IMG submission 88678) | Host-associated microbial communities from peat moss isolated from Minnesota, USA - S1T2_Fd - Sphagnum fallax MG | ecosystem: Host-associated > Plants > Peat moss > Unclassified | place: USA...
AGATCGAGAATTGTTGGGCTTCTCGAAGCTGATGCTCAAAGTAATTCCAGTAATTGGGCGTTTCTTCTTCTTTTTATTCTTTTTTTAAGCACAACGGCTGACCAGACCCGACAAGCTCCCAAAGTCAAGCTCATTGACAGAGGGCAGACAGGAGTTCCACCTGCACTCCAGTGGGTTTGGGAACCCAGGACCTTTTTTGAGGTCTCAGGGTCCCAGGATGGGCTTTTCCAGTGAGCCATCACCCCCTGGTGTTGAGTCTGTCATATTTGTTTGCTACAAAATCAATTCATTACCAAGCGAGCTGCACAACTCTATTACTACTGTATCCATTTTGTTAAGTCACCAGCAGTGTTTTTATTTAGGAACTTCTGTTTGTAGCTAAAGTGGCGACCATTGATTGGAAGACGTAGAAAAAAGTGATGATCCTTCCTAAGAAGATTTAGCCAAATCTGGCTATATATCAGAAATAAAGTATAAATTGTTAATCATCCTTCTTTTTCTTTTGCTACACAATGTAAAACACACATATGAATTTGGGTTTTTTTTTTTACTTTTTTTTCCCTAACTTCGGCAACTGAAAACCTCCAAAATCACCTGTTCAATTTTTATTCTTCTTAAAAATTTGGTGATATATCGCCAGAAAAACAAAAAGGCTGGGGCTGTAACTCACCAGGTGATGATGATGATCCATGAAACACCCGCTGCTGCACACTCACACAGATACTTGCATGCATGCATGCAATTGGGTTGTGGAAGGGCCAGCTGCCCTTGCATTTCAAGTATTTCAATCAATAATGGCTAGCAAGCCAAACGATATTTTCAAATCTTGGAGGAAATCTTTGGCAAAAGAGAAGAGGAAAGGATGTCAGTGCCTTGGAGATTCACCAAATTTCTTGTAACGCACCCACAGAAATTTCTGAGTGTGTTTGGAGGGCACTTTAGATATGTGAATATCCCTCCTACAAAAGAGGTTTTGGTTCCTTAAGAAGATTTGCATGTTTTGGGTTCTTAAAAAAATAAATTTTGATTTCAGTTCTAGCTCCAGGTTTTCCAAATAAGTAAATTCAGATTCTGGTTTCAGTTCTGAAAATCAGACCTCGTTCCAGTTCAGTTCTGGGTAGCTTGTATGGAACCAGGGTTAACTTTCAATTCACCATTGGTTAGCCCCCAATTTTAGCCCCTTTTCTTCAAAAGTTTGATTCTAGTTCTGGTTCCAGTTCCACACTTAAATGTAACCAGGCACCTAGTTCCAGGTCTGTCCCGCCCCCCACCAAAACCTATGCTTCCAGTTCTTAAACCAGTTCCAAAAATCAAACCTCATTTTGGTTTGGTTTTCACTAATCAAAAGTTCGAACCCTCCAAACCATGTACATTGTCATTTGGTTCTTGATTTCAAAAGGAACCTTTGGTCTCGATTCTAACTTATGGAACCTCCAATTCAATCTTAGACCAATTCTTTGGATTTCAAAAATCTCTAGTTCCAATCATTTTCACCAAAAAATTAGAGTTGGTCTAGTTTGAGACAATGTCCAATTTCATTTTCATCATATCAACTAAACCAAAAAAATAAATTGTGTAATATTAATTTGTTCAACTAGTATACACAATTCAAGATAAAGATTATCTAATATTAATTATGTATGACTAATCAAATGCAATAACTTCTTTAAAATGTAGGGTCAATTTCATATTTTTAAATTAAAATTACATTTATGTACTTAGAGAATTTGAACCTTTTTAAAATGGGTAACACCCTTGGTTTAGGTTTTAATTCAGTTTTCAAACGAGGTTGGTTTTCCTATGGCATTCTAAAATAAATTAAAACCTCCAATCTGTTGATCCTAGAACTTCACCTATAACCTAAGCTTGACTTTCCTAAAATCCAAGATTCTATAAACATTGGTACCTACCAACTTTGGGCAGTTCTTTGAGTTTTTAAAGAATCATTGGTTTCAGTTCTTTAAATATTTCAAATTCAATGAATTTTTAGTTTTTGTTCTTTTAAAAAATTAAAATCAAATAATCCTCACTTTTAGAATCAATTTTGTAACTAGAACCAAAATTTAGAACCTTTTCAGAATTGGAACTAGGTTTTGGGTTTTATTTATTGTACCCATGATTGATAATTGACATATCCTTGCTAATTTTTTTATTTTTTTAAAGAGGGTGCCACAACCCCAATTTGAATTTCCATAATGACTAAAATAACTAATAAACATATTCAGCCTCATATTTGTTAATCAAGTTATATCTCATCAATTTGGATTGTTACCTATACAAGGAAGTCTTGAGTTCAATTCCTTGATATTTCCATGTTAGGTCATTATTTTTTTTGGAAAAAATGAATTGATGTTGAGAATCAATTATAGATATGGTATGTGTGGAACAAAGTAATGGTCCAATTTTTTATACAAGTAAAGAAAGTAGATTAAAAATAATTTTAAATAACATAACAAAAACATGGTGCTTTTCTTTGAGTTTATGGTGAGGACACAATAAAAGCAAATAACAAGTATGTTTGAAAATGATTAGTCAATTTGAGTTTAAACATATTTTTTCCATTAGAAGTTTGATGTATTCTACTATGATAGTTTAATGTTGAAAATTTGCAAGTACATTTTAAGTTACATCATGTTGAAAATGGAGAATATTCAACAATTTATCTACTTTCACCTACTTGTACAAGTTTGGATAGCCTACAAAATAGGGAAAAAGTACATTTAAAAAAAAATTACTTAAATGTGTATTAAATGCATATTAAATATGTAAATTAATCAACATAATTGTGATAAAATTAAAGATTATCCTCATGTTGATCATTAAATATAAAAACATTTCTACTTTCAATACATTAAAACTTGTTTATGGTTACTTTTTTTTGTGTGACAAGGAATTAAAATTGTTTACCTTGCCAACACCTTGACAACACTTGCTTGCTTTTAGATGGTGTCAATCAAAGTGTTAGATCTCATCATTAACCAAACCATTGAGCTTCATTTTTTTGTCACAACTCACATATACGATCTTAGTTCAAATCCAACAATTGATTTTTATTTTTTCTAATGCATTAGTTTTTGTATTTTTATTTTTTTCACAAGTTGGGTAATGCCAATGTTAAAAATCCTTTAGGAGACTCTAGGCATTTAGGGGTTAACTTGTAAAGTAAAACCTTGGGACTAAAATGAACCAACACCCACAAGTATAATATGATGGATGGATGGTGTGGGGATAAAAAACATATTTTTGATGTATTCATGCCCCATGGTTAATTTAAGTAGTTAGTTTTTTATAAGCCATTCACTTGCATCAATGTTCCTAATAGCCACTTACTTATTATTTATACTTATTCAGTTTTACATTGGTAGTTACCAATGTTGGGTTGGTATCCACTCAAGTCAAGTCAATAAAAACTATTTATTTTATATTTCCAATTAACAATAACCAAATTGAAATTGAATTTATTTTTTGAACTAGAACAAGAATTGGAACTTGATTTTATTTTCTTGAAAAACCTAGTTCCGTAATTGGGTTAGTTATATTTTGGTGAAGTGCCAAAATCAAAATTGAAATTTTCAAAGAAAAAATGTTTAAATGAAACAATGTGACCTCGATGGTAAACTAATTGTGGTTCATCCATAATCAATACATCCACAACATAAGTATAACAACATTTGAATGGATGGTGTATGGTGGGTTCAAAGTCACATGATCTAATTAGCCTTTTCTTTTGTGAATTTTTGCCAAAAGGATAAAATCAAATAAATTTTCTAAAATGTGAAAAGGGAAAAATGGTCAAAGAAAATGATAGTGTCACCAAATCCACTAAGGTCATCAATGTTGGATCACAAATTCACCCTTCCATCATTGAATAGGGTGGAGCCACCTCTACCATTGATGTCTAAAGGAGTAGGTCTTGTTAGATCCTACATTCCAAATGTAAAGGTTTGAAATGTCCAACAACCTCCCATTTCCTCCATTTTCATTTATTCATCATTTTTTGCAAAGTTTCTTAAGCTTCAAAAGAAAAATTCGTCATGGTTGTGTTCATTTTCATCTTCATGTTTGTCTTGTTTTTGGAGTCTTACTAATTGTGTGCATCTTTATCTTTATGTTTGTTTTGGAGTTGTGCTAGTTATGTTCACCTTTCATCTTTGTTTTCATCTTGTTTATGGGGTTTTTGGTTGTGTTCATCTTTGTACAAGTGTTGTTTTTCATTTTCATGTCTTCATGTTGCTCATGTCAAAGTCACAACTAGTGTTGGTTCTCACTTTTTCAATGAAAACCTTTAAGGTTTTATGTCCGGTTCTCAAAATGAAAACCAAAGGCTTTCACATAAAGCAATAACCTTTTCGAAAACCTAATTATCGATTCTCTCCCAAGTGAAAATTAACTTTTTAAAAACCTTAAACGGTATCATTTGGGGGTTGAAAATGATAACCTTGCATGGTATTTAAATAAGGGGCACTATTTTTTGGGTGTTTAGTTAGGTTTAAGTTTTGGGCGGTGTAGCTTAATGGTTCCTCAATGTGTCTTTTAGCAGGAGCTTCATGAAGAAGCTTCTTGCTCTTTTACAAAAGGGGGCCAAGTTGTAGCTACACCTTGCTGCCCCTCCTTGCTTCATAGCTCCTCCTTATATATTGGATTTAATTTTTTTCGAAAAGTGGCTTGTGACAAATGTCGTTGAAAACTAAGGCTAATAATTTTTATGAAAACCGGTAGGATTGAAAACCATTGGGAATTTTTTTTCCAAAAGTTTGAAACCCTTAAAGGTTCTTAAATCTATTTTTTAATTTTAAAAATGAAAACCTTAAAAGTTTTTTAAATGGTTGTGATAACCAAAATCGACAGTTCTCATAAAAAAGTGAGAATTGCCTAATATTGGTTACAACCCCTTATAAATTCAAATACAAGTATTTGTTTGGCAACAAAATCCTTCAATGGTTGTTCCTTCTATGAACTACTATGTTATTGATGTTCTTATTGATGTTCCTTTTGCTATGGGGCATGAATGTGTGATTTTGGACCCAATTATGGGACAAGAGAACATAAAGATAACCAATAAATAAATAAGGCTTATGAGTTGAACATGCACCTTTGAAATGCTTGGGTAGTGAAGCTTCCTTGGGTATAATTCATTCTAGGTTGTAATGGCAAAGTGATTCACTTATCCATTGCAAGTTGTGCACATGAATGAAAAGTAGAAAGAAGCTTTTGGATCCTACGCCTAATTCACTATGGAAACATACTTAGATGTGTGTTGCACCTTCATACTCCAATGCATTTCCCCTTTTGAGTTTGAATAAAAATACCTCTAAACTTTTTCCTTGAAAGGAGATATTTTAGCATGGATTTTTGCAACAGGTCATTGCCAAGAAAATGGTAGTCATGTCATGGGTAAAGGTGGGGAACATTACTTATTGAAAACCAATGTTTATGTTGCTAATGAAAAGTTTTACTTTGCCAAGAATTCAAAAATAGTGTTACAACAAGTCATTCATGGTGCAACTCAATTGAGAAAATAAGAAAATAATACAAATTGCTTTTGCATATTCAATTATTTGATCACGGCCACCCCATGACAAAATATAGAACAATGCACAACTTATTTACCAATCGAATCTTGTGACAGTGACATGGAACATCAGTTTTATATGTTTGGGTAGGAAAATGGTAGCTTATATGTGTGAGCAAGTTTTTCAAATACTTTGAATTTATGTAACTAGGTTAATCTTTGTATTTTAAAGTGTAAACAAAGCTAGTATTATTGATAATTATTCTTGGATTTTAGTTCATGTATATGTGATGCCCATGAATGAATATTGATATTTTAAGTTTTGTCAAGTTTGCTAAGGGTGGCCTAGTTGGAGGATTTACTTTAATAACTAATTCTTACTTCTCCAACTCCCTTAAAACATATTTGGAATTCAATAAGCTTGCCAAGATTGTGAAAATAGGAAGGCTTAATTTTTTTGTAAAATATGAAAACTTAGTTGATATCAATGTTGGAGCTTTTGAAGTGTGTGATGGCAAAGTATAAAACATTGAAATTGTCGAAATGTCATAAGAGAGTGCTTCAATTGTTCAAGCAAGATTAAATTTCAATCTCCTTGGTGATCTCCACACATTGTTGGGTTTATCTTGTTTGCTTATATCATTGTTGGAAGCAATCAATGCCTTGATCAAATTTAACTTGGTGTGAGGGGGATTTCTTTATATGTGACTTTGTAGTAACTATATAGATTTGTTGAACATAATTTTTAATGACATACTTGGATCCAACAAACAATTACTAACATTAAAATCTCCAAGGTGTTTTTTGATGTGGTGGAAAACAATTATACCACAAATACCCATGATTGGGTTATTAACCTCAACAATATTTTGAATACATTCTTTTCATGTGATTAATCACAATTTTCAAGTTCACATTTTCAATACAATTGTTGGGGCTAACCAACCCATGTGTAGTGATGTTTTTTACATCCATTGTGCAAGTGAAGGGTTAGTGTTATGGTACCCTTCACTTGCATTATGCTTGTCATTGAATTGGATCAACATTTATTGGACTCCAAGTTGATGAATGCCCGTGGTATTATGTATCCATAACTTTGGATGTAATTTGATGTTTATTTTTTTCTCCTTACATTCACAAGCATCAAACATCATTATTGTGGAGCTTGAAGAGGGTAAAACCCTCGTTGTTGTGAGTTACAAAACCTTAAATGCCAACTTCTTGAATTTGTAAATGTGCATGTTTAAGTTCACCATGAAGATGTAAGCATCAAAATTCATGGTTGGGCCATTTTATATTAATCTAATGACCAAGTAACAAGTCACAATTAACAACAATGGCTTGTTCACTCAACAATTGTGTGAGTATTTAAAGTTGACTAAAATTGTAGTGATGTCAATACTTGCATATATGTAGACAATGAATGTATTGTCTCCACATTTACTTTTGTGAAAGATAAACTATGCAATCGATTGGGCCAACATTTTGACATAACTATTTGCATGACTACACCAAAGTTTTTTATACAACATAACTTCTCTTATCAAAAGGCCATTGTAATTTGGGAGGATTAAAATTGGTGTTACTTTATTATAGGTTTTTTTTGGGTATGAAATTCAAGTGTTTCTATTTTCACAATCTATAAAAGTTTGATGATTGTGTTTAACTCCTTACAAGCTTTATGAACATTCATGTGTGTTGGGTGAGACTTTGAGTTGAATTGGGCAAAGGTTGACATCATATTTGGGATCAAGACACAAACATGGTTAGGCGGCTCAAAAGTGGTGTTTGAAAATCCATAATCTAACATTAGCAACTTTCTTGATGTTTTAACAATTATTTTTAAAAATCATAAATATTAATAAGCCACCCCCCTAAACATGTGATTGATCAAAAAATACATGTAAAAGATCAAAATTTTAAATGTGAAATGGACTTTCAAGGATAAAATTTATAACAATCACATCATTTCAAACTTTTGAAAATTAAAATATATATTGAGGAAGTTTTAATGCACTTCATTAATAAATTCTTCATTTGATGATGCTTTATTTATTTATTTATTGACACTATGTTGACATTTTTTTGAATCCACATTTTTCATTTAATCTATGTGACAGATGTAGTGTTATCATTTCAAAAGTCCATTATGAGTCCATAATCTTTTTAGAATGCATTAAATTTTTTTGTGATGATTCCCATTAAAATCTATGACAACATGAATAATTAAAAAAATGGCAATGTTAATTTCCCTTGGGCTTGGGAACTAGGTTTGTTGCACTATAATAAATAATCCACCTATTTCTCCATCCCAAGGGGGTATCTGATGGGTATCATGATTAAAAAAACATGCACACACACACACATGTGCTTTTGTAAAAATGTAAAGCTAGTGGGATGTTTGTCCATGGGCTTTATGTTTTTTGTAAAACCCACTTGAGTTGTTAAAGGTTAGATTATGGTGAGTAAATGTAGCTATGGGTACAATGCAAAACATGAACCACTTTTTATGAAAAGATGATGATTAAGGTAAATAAACCTTAAATGGAAAGTTTAAGAACAAAGCACAAAAAATGTAAAAGGCATGCATTAATAAAATTCCATCCCATTAGTAAATTATAGTGTACCCAATTGCAAGTGGAATCATATTTTTTTGTCCATCCACGCATTAGATATGAATTTCCAAAGTGGGTACACCTAGGCACCTATTAAGGGCAAAAAGGGGCCCCACTTCTATTGCCATATCCTCCTATTTATAATATCTTAACTTCCTATACTAACAACCCATGAACTTGAAAAATGCCATTGTAGTAGTAGATGCACCAATGTAAAATCAATGACATGTTGCAACAAACGTAAATACATGTGTCAAAAATTACACCGTTGAATGCTAGACAATTAACCCAAAATGACCAACAAGCTAACACAAAAATCTTAATGCATTATAGTAAACCTAATTACAAGCCAAGCTTGAATAACTTATGCATGACTCCATTACTAATCTCTACCCTTGAATGTCATTGCTTCTTGTGAACATTGTCAACAACCTCAACAACCCAATTTCATTATAGAACTTCATTCCACATGAGCAAAATGTGAAAAACCTCTATTGACCCATAGAAGTTCGATCAATGTCAGGTGCAAAATATTGCCCTTCTTTTCATGCCTCTCACTTTTCAATAGCTGTGCTCGTGTTGAACTTGTAGATCTTTGGTATATCATAACAAAATGGAGCTTAATATGCATTCACCTATAAAGGTGCAATAGTTTTGATGGCTTCATGCAGAGCATCGCATGTTTCCAACACAACATTGCATAGACCAAGCTTCATCAAATTTCTTTTTTAAGTGTTCACTTATCCAACTTTTGGCATTTCAAATATTCCTTCTCAACCTTTTCAACAATTCACACTTCTTACGATTATCTTTTTGCCTTGTAGCAACCTCTTTGCTTGCTAATTTTTGCTTCAACACCATGTAATGATCACTTGTCATCATAATGTTTTTGGAATAGTCGATTAAAGGTTCTTCATTTGAAGGTCAATGGGTTGACTTGAAGGGTACTTCCGATAATGTTAAAAATTGTGAAATTTTATTTTTGGGTGCCTAAAAAATTGCCAAAGCTAATTGAGTGCCATTGGGGTTGCCAAAGTTATTATGCATGAACCCAATTGTTTATCATCTAAGCTAGTCAAAGGTTGCATGTTGGTTAAAGCTTTTGTGGTTTCATTTTCAAGCTAATTGCATTGCCCACCAATGTCAATGTAATAATGGCATACATTGCCTTGATTAGTGTGATGGATACTCTTGTCCAACATTTTTTCAACCTAGAAATCTTGAGTTTGAACATTTGGTTCTAGCTCCATGAACTACTTGTTGGGTTACATCTTTCTTGCCATCACATCTAGGTCAACAACCTAGATCCAATGGTTTTGAAGCCCTTGCAAATGTTTGATTGATTCAATGTTTTTTTGAAAACCAAAGACACCCATTGTGCCAAATCCTTTTTCTTGACACCTTTCCTTTTGTTACCCAATGTTTATATGACTTAAATTCGGTTTTGAAGGGTTTAATACATGTATTGTTTAAAGGTTGTAATGCATGGCTCATGTGTGATGGTAGGGTGATTAGGTCCAGCTTCATTATTTATGTTTTGTGCACAATGTATAATGTGACATGGGATTTGTGTCCATCGAGGATAAGTAAATGTCAATTAGATATACAAATTGTTTCCATGGGCTCGAATTAATGCAATGAAGCAAGAAATCTAGTTGTCAAATAAAATTGATGTCATCCAAGCTTTGGGTTGCATAAATACTATAGTTCCAATTTCACACTTTGCAATAATTTTTTATAATGAATTACTTACTTTTAAAGATATAAAAGTTAGGAAAAGATTCATCGTTGCATTTATGCATGACAATACACTCAACCATTTTTGCTAATCTAGAGTAATCAAATGTAAATATTTCAAACTTGTTTGAACTAAAATAAACATCCTTCCATTTTGCCTAGCTTGTGCACCAAATTTGTCACAATTCCAAATTTGGCTAAGTTGGTAATTGTTTTGGTTATACATTTTAGTTAAATTTGTGTAAAATGTTAACACATTTGTTGGGTAAAGGGCCTTTGAATGTCTTATTTCGAATCCTTATGGAACCCTCAAATTCATATTTGGATGGCACTTCCTAAACCATTGGAGCCACCCCCATCCTGAAATCCCATTGTAGATTGGATTCAAATGCTCTTGCATAATCTTAACAACCTTCAACCTCACTTTGTGAATGTGATAGGGTGTCCTATTCCTTGCATTTTTTTCACATATTGGATGAGTGCTTCCTCCTCCTCTATGTTCAAGGTGCCTACGTTGCCTCTCTTTTTAATTTTAGTAATTCCACACAAATGGTTTCATAGTGAGGTGACATGCAAACCCTAGACATGGCTTGAACTTTGAATTTTCAAACCAACTTTCACAATGTCCATTGCATGGGCCAAACTATCGTTGTCCTAGTTCCCATTTTTTTTCATGGCCTTCTTTCACTTTGCAATTTGTTTAGCAAGATTGTCATTGCCTGATGTTTCATGCGTTGCATGGTCCCTAGGTCCACCAAATGACTGTTGATATGCATCATTAGGACATTGCACCCTTGGTTGGCTTGATTTTGGTTGCGTCAAATCAATCAAAGTTGTATTCTCATTTCCTTCCTATGATCCAATTCATGTGCATGGGCTTGTTTCAAAACATTTGCACGTAAAATATGTGATCAAGTCAACATCTATTCAATTTATGGGACCCAACTACTAGATGTACAAGAGGTTGTAAATGCTTTCGGTAGATGATAGAAGGCGATTTCTCTCTTTGTGAGCATTCAAATGCATGGGCAAGGTTGTTCTCTTCTAAATCCTCACCATTCTTTGTGCATGCATGCATCATCATGTTTTAATTTTGTGTTGGAAAAAGTCTGGACATTTGAAATTCTCTTACAGGCCACACTCATAGTATAGAAGGATGCTTAATTTTTTTTCCATAAAGAGTAAAGACTTGCAGAATTTTTCCTAGTGTATTTGGAGGCCATGTTGTAAACTATAATTTATCATCTCCTAATGGAGGGGGTTGTTTATTTAAGTCTTGACATGGGTTCTTCCATTTTCTACAAATCTTGAACTTTTTCTAGAGCATCTTTGTGCAAGGTACTGGCCTCAAAGGAGG
>Ga0116230_10006904_pt1 | contig 11220 bp, 13 predicted proteins | sample S1TSphfallax_3_FD_88678 | JGI IMG/M metagenome (GOLD analysis project Ga0116230, IMG submission 88678) | Host-associated microbial communities from peat moss isolated from Minnesota, USA - S1T2_Fd - Sphagnum fallax MG | ecosystem: Host-associated > Plants > Peat moss > Unclassified | place...
AAGATAGTGGAGGTGTATGAGCGTGCTGTGAAGGCTGTGACATACTCGGTGGACATCTGGATGCATTTCTGCACATATGCGATGGAGAAGTTCGACGACCCTGAGAAAACCCGGAGGTATGTCCTGAATTTTCTTCTTTCCCATAGCTGCTTGACACTTTTTTTTTCATGCCGACAGGCAACCACGGGTCATCCTTTCTTCCGGTAGTCATGTGCATTACATATAACACTAAATGGATTGATGTGGTGTGTCTTCTGACCTGTGTCTGCTCTTGCTGCAGCTTTTCTAGTGCTGTCTCTACAAAGAGATGGTCTGATATTGGTGGAGCCCTCAGTTTCCAATCAGTAGGATGACTTCTCGTAATGAAACCGTACGCTTTTTGTGAAAAAAAACCATACACACATTTCCTAGGTTTTAGCAGGCAACAGTCTGTTTTTGGTTCTCAGTCATGTTCACTTCTGACCTTTTTGCTGTAACATCAAACACATACATAAGGCAGTAGCTGTGCATTTTATGTGCTTTCATATTTCTACTGCCTTTGCTTCTTGACACTGGTTGAGGATACTATGCAATGCGTGTGCACAACTGAAACTTGCGTCCAAATGCTGCTGTGGAAGATTACGGGTCCAGTTTGAGGGCAGAGAGATCGCCTCTTCATGTCGCGGACATAGTGTGGTCTGGCGGGAAGGTAAATGCACAGCATTTGTGCTTCTATTTGGAAGTCTGAAAAGCAAGTTCCACTGAAATTCCTTCGCATCCAACGCTGCGCTTTCCCTGCTCTGATCGCGTCTAATCTAAAAGATTTGGAGTCTTAGCAAGTTAGGGGGCAGGGATACATCTGTTCAGACACATTGAGGGTTTGTTGCAAAATTACTTGGCAGGTTATTTGAGCGCGGACTGACATTCGTGGGGACTGATTATCTTTCTCATCTCCTTTGGGACAAATACATTGATTTCGAATACTCCCAGCAGGAGTGGAGCCGGCTTTCACAGATCTACACTCGCATCCTGCAGATCCCTCTCAATCAGCTTGACCGCTATTACCACAGGTTTGTTTGCATGCGAAACCATGAAAGATGTCTAATGTGAAGAGGCAGCTATATTTACAGGGTATTTTGCTGTTTGTTATGTTAATATTATGGGACACAGCTTGTGGCAGATTTGTGATATAGAGAATTGAATGCCTGGTCCATACTACTTTTGCTTGTCACATCAGGTTAGTGATGAACTTGTCAAAGATGAGGGGAGATACCCCTGACCAAGTTGTGAAGAACGTAAATAGAATGTTGGAGTCATAATTGGTGTTGCTACTGTATGTCCTTTTATCTAAACTGTGTAATGTAGCACATTTTTTTTGCAGCTTCAAGCAGATTGCCAATAGTCGCCCTCTATCAGAGTTGAGGAGCCCAGAAGAGGCCAAAGCTGCAGCTGAAGAAGCAGTCCCAGTTGCAGAGGATGCCACCTTGGCCGATGATACTGATGAGCCACCCAAGCCTGAGAAGGTTGGAGGGCTGACAGAGGCTGAGGAGTTGGAGAAGTACTTGGCAATTCGAGAAGCTCTTTACAGGAAGGCCAAGGAGTGGGACTCTAGAATTCGTGATTTTGAGACAGCCATCCGTAGGCCATACTTTCATGTGAAACCACTTGATGATATGCAGCTTGGAAATTGGCACCGGTATTTAGATTTTATTGAAAAGGAAGGTGATCTTGACAGGGTGAGTTATTGTTCAGTTGAATTACTCTGTATATGTGTGGTTTTTAACTTGTTTCTCTTGCCTTTACATACCATCACAGACCATTAGCTGGGACTAAGAAATTATGTCTACAGAACTTGAGGATAAGGGTGAGTTTTGTGCTTTGAGGATGTTGCAGACTGTGAAACTGTATGAGAGGTGCCTGATTGCATGTGCCAACTATCCGGAGTACTGGATCCGATATGTACAACGGATGGAAGTAGAAGGGAATCTGGATCTAGCAAACAATGCCCTCACTCGTGCAACAACTGTCTTTGTGAAGGTATGAACTCTAGACACCAATTATCAGCATGAAAAAGCTGTGACTTAGGAGTTTAAAGATTTGCAAGTTATATGTATGTTATTTCATTTTCAAGTAGGGTCGCTTGTCATTCCAGAGTTCCATTTGACATCTTGAGTGTCTTTGGCTTGTGTTGTGCATGAAAACAGCGTCGACCAGAAGTACACTTGTTTGCAGCCCGGTTCAGGGAGCAGGAAGGTGATGTGAAGGGTGCAAGATCTGCATATGAGGTTCTGAGTTCAGAGTTGGCTCCGGGTCTTCTTGGAGCTACTGTCAAGCATGCCAACTTTGAACATCGCCAGGTGCTGGTCATGTCCAGTTAACCAGCCCACTGAATTTTTTCATTCAAGTCATGTGTTGAGTAAATTGGAATTTGATAGCAGTGACATATGAGTCAATGTATAGACTACAGTGCTGAGCCTTCCAAATTTGTAGTCATGGAAGAATGATCTGGAATGAGTTCTTAATGGTAGAGGTAAGAAGCTTGCTGGAGCTCAGAATGAAGAAAGTTTTGGTGCAGGGAAACATAGAAGCTGCATGCTCTGCTTATGAGGCAGCTCTTCAGCTGGAGAAGGCCAAGGAAGAGTCACGAGCCTTTCCGATACTGAGCATTCAGTATGCTCGGTTTCTTGATCAGGTGTGCAATCGATTTCTCTTGTTAGCCTTTTTTGCAGGATTAGATCTAATTTACAACTGCACTGGGTGTGTTGTTGGGTATCACCAATTAACAAGTAGCCTTACTAAGTCTTTCTACTCCTGGATGGTTTTTATTTGCTGTTTGCATGTTGCTATAGGGGTTAGTTTATCAACCCCTATGAGTTTTCCAGGTTGAAATTATGGTTGAGAGCTTTCTAAAGTTGTGTTGTTCTTTTGTTCAGGTTGTGGGAAACACAGAGAGGGCCCGAGAGATTTACACTGCAGCATTGGAATTCCTTCCAACTTCCAAGGTCCTTTGGGAGGTAATTTTATTGCTCTCCTGGCTTCCTCTACATTGATCTTGAACCTTCTGTGCTTTTACTGTAAGTGTGGATTGGTATCACTCGGCCTCCAATTGATATGTGTTGATTTGCCTCTAGACCATCCTCAGATGTGGAGACCATTGCAAGGTGGTGCAGATTTAAAACATTCCATGACATAATGTTGTGCTGATATGTGAGCAGGCAGCAATTTATTTTGAGACTCTGCACAAACCTGGAGAGAAGCAGGTTCAATTTGTGGATGCACTGGTTGAGCAGGCAACTGCTGCTACCAGGCCTGATGGCTCTCCTGGATTGTCAGCTTCTGATCGAGAGGAGATTTCCACAATCTTTCTTGAGGTATGACCATACTTTAATTGACCAATTTGCAAATGTGTTGCTGATGTCGCTTGTCTCAAATTGTTGATTCGGATGATGATGTGCCAAGAGTGATGTCATAAGGACTGCCTTTGTCATCATCTGTGTATCTGAAGTGTCTTGATTCCAGTGTCAAGGTTTTCCACTTGGCTCTTGGAACTATCCTGGCAATAAGAGCATTTGTTTGGAGTGTACTTCAATTGGATTGGAGTATGAGTTGTTTCCTTAGTGCAGCTGTTTGAACACAACACAAATGAATAGCTAATGTGCAAAGTGGAGTTGGCAGTTTGTTGATCTCTTTGGAGATGTCCAAGCAATTAAGAAGGCAGAGGCAAGACATAGGCAGTTTTTCCCTTCACGCAGGGCCACTGTTGAGTCCAAGAAGCGGCCATCTCCTGAGAGCGCTCTCACAGATCGTGCAAAAGTGCACAAGCCATATGTGGCAGTGGCTGCTGGACCTGCCCTGGCTGGCCCACCTGTTTATGCTAATGGCCAGGCACAGTGGGGTGCTGCTTCTTATGGTCAACAAACTGGTTATGCCCAGCAGCAGCAACCGCAGACATGGCAGCAGCCCCCTCCACAGCAGCCAGCTCCACCAGTTCAGCCACAACAATGGAACCAGGGATATGCTCCTCATCAGGTGCAGGAATTTTCTATTTTGTTTTCACGATTACCAGTGGTCATCCATCTGGTGTGATGTGATGAAAAGTGTATTTGGAAGTTTCAGTTCTTTCTGTGTGCTCTTTGTAACATTTTGTTTGTCTTGTTAATTATTTCCATGCGGTCTTGAAAACTGTTCAACTTATTCTGATTGGGGGTTGCATATTTGATTGCAGGGAGGCTATGGTGGGTATGGAGGTTATGCAGCATATGGCCCTCCTCAACAACAGGCACCACCCCCTCAGCAGCAGGCAGCATATGGTGGCTATGGGCAGGGCTACCCACCTCAGGTATTTCCTTTTGCACATGCTATTGGCAATGCTGTTAGCTGGGTCAGGAAAATGTTCAGTGTATAGCATTGGTTATCGCACAGGTCACTTTGTTAATAGTGTCTGGCTGGCATGATCGCTAGCAGGAGGTGAACGGGTGGAGCACAGGTGGCTGGTGAGGTGGTCATAGCATGAATGCATGGATTTTTCTGCACGGTATGAGCACTCTGGGTTTAGTGTGGCCATTTTATGGCATGTCTACCTTGAAAGACTGGGGGTATTACGTCAAGAAGATGTCTGCTACTTGTTCACCTGATCATGCTTAACATCTCACCCAAGATTTTTCTGTAATTGAAGGATGTGATGCAGGCGTATCCACAGACAGCTGCTGGGTACGGTCAAGAGGCAGCTTACAGGCCACCACTACCTTCTACTGCAACACCACAGCCACAGGCACAAGCAGCACAGGCACAAGCAGCCTACTATGGCAGCTACTATTGAAGGATGTGAAAGGAGGTTTGGTTGAAATTGGGCCTATGGTAGGTGTGTAGGCAATGAGCTTAGATTTGTTTGTTGAGGTGACCTCTATTGGTGCATGGAAGGCCTGCAGACAGTTGGATACAGCTTCCTTCCAAATTGAGGGATTACTTGTCTTTGTAAGTGCAGTATGAAAACCGCAATGAGATATTTTGTGCTTCCAATTCTCACTGAGTTTGTCTGCAGATATGTAAAAATGCAATTGTGTCTCTAGTCAGACTCTGGAGGTTTGAGGGGTGAGGTCAGGAGGAAATCTTGAGGTTTGGTGATTGTTGGTCCATTCAAATATCAACTAATCTACCTAATCAGGATTCAAAGAGGCATCCTCAACCATACTGGGTATGGAAGCCTGCATCAGGATTTCTCACATGTATTATTATTTGTCTACATTTCCTGAGTACCACCAAGAAACTTGAAAGTAAAAAGTAGGAGATCAGTAAATAGGAAAGCAAGTGGACTAATTAGATAATCTCACCAATCAACAACAGTGGGGGACTGCTCTCTGGGTGGATTCTCTGGGGACCAATCTAGTCATTCCATAGCAAGATTTAAACTATGTAATGGCTTTTGCAAACCTTTTCATCATGTGCAAATATGTATTTACCCAAACCATTTTAAAAAACGAAACCAACAAGTTGTTCACTGCCCTCAACCGAAACTTGCTTGTGTGATGTATTGCGAGGGGTTGCTCTAAGGGCATCTCCACCCAACACCCGCAAACACCCCTTTTCACTAAATCTTGCAGAGGAAGAGCTATCCTGTTGCTCTCAGTATTGATAGTCCATTTTGCAGTGGTCAATTTAACCGCTTTTACTATGGATTTGGACAGTGATTATCACACGTCCAGATGTAGAGACATAAATGGTCTTTGAGTGTTTAAAGGGACTTTTCTGACGTTTGTGGGTGGGGACAGTGGTCATTAAACGGTGTTCTATTGTAAAATAAAGGAGTTGTTTACAGTTTTGGGGTGGAGATGCAGGAAGCACTTGAAGTTAATGGCAAAATTCATTATTGCTTCCAAGCTAATTCTTTAACCAATAAGATGTGAATACTTCATTAGAGTCAGCAATGTTGGAGACCTTTTTTCTTCCAAATTTACTGTTTTGGATTATGTCCCCAGTATAGGGTGGGTTACGAAAGGTAGGTTCTCTGAGCTCCTTGGCAAAAGTGTGCCTAGTTATGTCTTTTCTTGGTGCTGTGAAGGGGACTATCTCCTTTAAAGGTAGGCTGAATTTGAGGACCTCTTGCTTGGTGCCATAGAGGGTACTATCTCCTTTGGAAGGTCGGCTCCATGAAAGCTCTCTTCGTTAGTGCCACAAAGACTACCCTCTACACTTCAAAAGTAGGCTCGATTAAAGTCTGCTTGCTTTAGAGGGTACTAAGTACTAACTCCTTTCAATGGTGGGCTCTATCTGTGGCTTTGTGGTATGACTTTGTGAGATCTTTTATCTGAGGACCATTTCAAAAGATCTTTCTAATATTACCATGTGAGATCTTTGTCCAAAGACTATTTCAAAGGTGGGCTGTATGGATTTCAAATGAGATGATGCAATTATTCCACTCTAGTTATGTCAAGGTTGAGGTTTGTAACACATATTCTGACAAAGTCATGAATCGAAAATGACCTAAAATGCACGCATGACTACAAACCACTGAAGTTATTGGCTTGATGTCAATTCTCAATGCTGATATGACATTGTAATCCCTATGTGTGTTGAGCATATAATCTTTGATTCAACCTTGTGCAAAACCTCATCACAACTAATCAAGAAAACATTGGCATTTGAGGATATTTTTAAATGGTGGTTTACACACACTACCATTGTTTGTGCTAATGAGGAGGCTACCCAAATAACATGAGAGAATTGTGAGCAACATGGATGGACTAAACTTGGAAAATGCTTTGAATCTATCAAATATGTTGTTGTCAAAGATTGAATTTGTTATAACAATTTACTTCTTTTTATGTTTGTTTCAATTTCACATTTGATAAAACCCCCCTACCATACTTTACATAAGAAAATACACCCAATTGGAAGTGGAAAAGAAAGAACAACAATAATGAGGACCTATAAAGCCATTAACAACTTTTGCCTATAAAATGAACACAAAATCCACCAAAAAAAAACCTCCAAAATCCTTGGTCAACACACCATGTTAGCACATTGAAATTGTTTTTGTTTATTTAATAATATAAACATCTAAATATCTGTATGACGAGGAAAAACACATCACTAAGGTGTTGATTGCGATATAACATGTCCACATTTCCACTCTATGTTCATGGCTATATGTGCTATATTTCCCCAAAACACAAAAAAAAAAAATAAAATAAAAAAATTCAAATGCCTTTCATGTATTCGTTTCTTGCCCTTTTCACCCTTTTTGATCATGTAATGGTATTATTTAGTTCAAGTAAAGTGGGTAGACACAATGATGATAGCCTCCATACTAGGGTTTTTTTTTTTTCGTTTCCAATTTTTTGAAGTTGAAAAATATGGCTTTTTTTTTACAAATGTAGAAAAATTAATCTAATTTGCACTTGAAAAACACAAACTTCTAAAGCTTTTCTGTTCTTTGGTAAAAAAATAGTCGAAAATTTTTTGTTGAAAAAAAACCTATGCTCCATATAGATCACTTACTGGATATAAGCTGAAGAACCACTTGGTACACTTAGTCAGCAAACTAGGGTTTTAGGTTACACTAAACCCTAAACACCTCTTTTCATTGTAAATTATTTGTTTGTTCAAAATTGTTGTGGATCTCCATGTTCATTTCATTGTGTCTTTGTCATTTTGGTTTATGGCTTATAACCTATTCTATAGGTAGCCTAGGCCCTCAACCAAAAATTTTATCACCTTTTGTTTCCATGGGTTTGATGACCCATTGAAAATCTGGCTTAAAATATTTAAAATTATGTATGCATATTATATTTGACCTCATTTTAAACACAATAAATCAAACATTTCTTATTCATGTCTCTTTATGATTGTTAAAAGTTTGCCCAACATTTTCCATGAATGAATGGAGCATATGAATGTGAATTCATAGAAAGGGATTTGTTGTTAGGTATTGGTGAGAAACTAATATGAATAATACAATTGTTAATTAAAAGGGAGAGTAAGACCTAACAGCTATCAAGGGAGTGGAAACCCTAAAGTGGACGTAATTTATTAAAAAGAAAAGTTCATACAAAAAGAGAACACATCAGAGTGTTTTTTTGGGATATTTATTGTCTTTTTAGGACAAAAGAATTGGGAAATTATTGTAAAACACTGTTTTTTTCTTGTGCTTCGACTAGTTTTGCTATTTTGTTGGAAAATTTTCCAACTTTCGATACCACAAATTTGAAATAAATAAATAAAACCCCTGGGAACAAACACATAACTTTTAAAATAATAATACAAAAAAAAAACAAAAATATAAAGATTTTCTTCCTTCTCTGGTCTTTATCTGCTGAGTGTTCTTGTGTCGGTGTGGAGATCAGTGCAGTCTGTGAGAGCTTTGAGCGATGGCTGGCTTCATTGCTTTGCAGTAATTTTGTGCAGTTGGCAACAGTAATGAAGGCTTTGGAGTTGGCTGTGCAGAGAAAAGCTTGAGACCAGTTGCGTCTTCGCAGATTTCTTAAAGAAAATTTTGGTCTAGGGTTTGGAGTTTTTGTGAGTTTCGGGGGAAGGAAGGAAGAAAGGAGGGGGGAAGAGAGGCAGGGCAAAGGGAAGGGGGAGATGGCGGGGAGGGCAGGAATAGCGGAAAGGAGACTGAAGCCTCTTTGGGATGCCATCGATCATCGCCAATATAAGCCGGCGCTGAAGCTGGCCACAGGCCTCATCGCTAAGCATCCAGATTCTGCTTATCTCCTTGTAAGAGTCTTGCTGCTGTTTTGGTCCGTTCTCTGGTTCATTTCCAGTCAGTATGGAAGCTCTCCGCCAGCTAGGGCTTACATAACGACACAGAGTAGTTGCACATGGGAAGCTGGTAGCCTTAACTGTTGTAGAGCTTCTTTGTATGGCTCCACTTTGTCGTGTAGTCTGTGTATCGGAATCCCCCTCTATGGTCCATGGATTGTTCTCAACCGCCTTGTCCAAACCCTAAACATTGAAGTTTTGGAATGTCATTGTGACATATGAGACATTCCAGCTCCAGGTCAGTTGTACATCAGGTTGGTCCATAACACATCAATGGATAACACATGTTTTGCTCTGAACTCTCTCTCCCACAACGTGAACTCGAAATTTGAAACAAATAGTAACCACCATAACCCTAGCTTTCCTTTCATACTCTAGACCTGCCATTGTTGGAAGCTATGCAATTTGCATTGGGGATGCATTGAGTTCAAATGACATTGAAATCAATACTGGTTCAACCATCATGTCCTTAATGTAGGTGTCTGTCTGTCTGTCTTGGGAAGAAGGAAATAATCCATGAACATTTTAGAGTTTTTTCTTTCCTCAGAAGGGATTGGGTAAACATGACCCATCTTTGAGATATAAGAGAGAACCCAAAGCCAGCTTCAGGGAGAGCTAGCTATGTAGTCAGGGAGGCTTCAAGGAGAGTCCCTCTCTGGTGTGACCTTTTTGGTTGGGTTAGGTTATGCAACTCTTTGTCTTCACTACTTAGATACATGATCTACTAAGTTACTTTGAGATGAGTTCACAAGTGGTAATGACTTTGGGCAGGCTTTAGGGTTTGATGGCATTGGCAAACAGATAGCTTTTTGTTTGCACTTTCAATACTGCTGCTAAAGGATGCTGCCCAATAGAGAAACTTGAACACAACGGAAGAAAGAAGGGTTTGGGGTCTCTGGATGTCTTTGTGAAGTATTTTACTGTCATGATGGTGATTGTCTATCAGCTAGACAATTTTTTGCTTCCCTTTTCCCTTGTACTACTGTGCATGATGGACCATGAGATGCATGTGTGCAATCTAAGTGATCTAATTTTGATGAGCAAATGGATATGACATTGCAGGCACTGAAGGCGCTGGTTTTGGAGAGGCTGGGCAAAGATGAGGAAGCTGCTGATCTTTGTGAGCAAGCCAAAGCATCAGGTCCTGTGGATGAATTTACACTGACCACTCTTCAGCTGGTGTTCCAACGCCTACACAAGTGTATGTCCCAATATCCTCAAATTTACACTCTATTCACATGTTTCAAAACAGAAGTTTCTTGTGTTGCAAATGTGGGCTTTGAATGTTTTGGGTGGCATTTTACCAAAGGACAGTGTGAAGGCAGGCTTCAAACAAAGAAGTAACAGAGAGATGTCTTGATATCTTTTTAGATTAAGTACAAACAGTAGATGCTTCGTCGTATGTATGATGTTGGTCATGGGCAGTGGAGGAAGCAACAGGCTGTTATGAACATGCATGTTTGAAGAACCCCAACAATGTGGAGCTCTTGACAGCTCTATTCAATTGCTATGTGCGCCAATATGTTTATATCAAGCAACAGCAGGTCTGACTCCCAAGTGCCTTTATCAGGACTGTGCTTGTCATACTTAGCACTTCTTTGTTGAGGATACTTTCTGAGAAAGAACAAACTGATGCCTGTCACTGTCCTTGCAACATGAATGATTGTAGATATCAACACATAATTTTGTGTCTTTGCCCTTGACAGACTGCTATGAAGTTGTACAAGTTGCTGGGTGAGGAGAGGTTTCTTCTGTGGGCCATCTGCAGCATTATGCTGCAGGTTTAATTTCTCTCCCTTTCCTTCTCTGGTCATAATCAGTTCATGCAATTGAGCACTTAAGTAGGAGTCAAGGTGGAAAGGACCACCCCTACTGTTTTCTTATCTCAAATTGTCCACACCCAGTGTACAAGATCTTGAAGATATGAAGTGAAAGGTGTAGGGCTCCATAATGTAGTGCAGCACTAGAGCATCTGGCTTTCTCAAGCTGCCCAAATCCTTTGAAAGGTTGCACTATTTGTTATACCCTGGAAACCCTATGCAAGTAGTGCCTCAGTGTACCGAGTAGTAGTTAAGCATGGGTAATTAAACCAGTTGCAAAACTGGACATTGTCATTGTATCAATTTCTGAGAACATTTTGTGTGCAGGTTAGCGATGGCAATGCCAAATTATTGCCACTTGCAGAAGCTTTACTGAAGAAGCATGTGGAGTCTCATAGTTTGCAGGAGCTTGAAGGTACACATTGTGTGTTCCACTTGTTTGCTGTTGATGTACACCTAAGACCTTTCAATTAAGGACCTTGAGATGGAGTGCGTCTGAATCCGGTGCAAGGTTACAAATAGTGCAGTATATTCATTGAATTCTTGCTTTTACTGCTATTGGGTGGTGGATTTCAGGGCTACTTGTGTACCTGAAGGTGCTACAGCAACAACAAAAGCATGATACAGCACTAGCAGTGCTGCAGGGCCCACTGGGCAATCT
>Ga0116230_10006905_pt1 | contig 11220 bp, 10 predicted proteins | sample S1TSphfallax_3_FD_88678 | JGI IMG/M metagenome (GOLD analysis project Ga0116230, IMG submission 88678) | Host-associated microbial communities from peat moss isolated from Minnesota, USA - S1T2_Fd - Sphagnum fallax MG | ecosystem: Host-associated > Plants > Peat moss > Unclassified | place...
AATATATATAATGTCACAATCGATTAGATTTTTTTAATGATATAATGAATGAAAAATAGTTTTGATATGTTTGTATTGCTAGAAGAATGAAAGGGTTTATAGGTTAAAATGTGTTGAAATTTCTTGAAATATACTTCTAGACATATACCTATGGAAAGGAGTCAAGTAATCTTATATATATATATAATGAAAATTAGTATTATAACCCATATTAAATGAAAATATATTTTTTATATTTTACATCACCAAAACATGTATTTTTTAGTAATTAAAAATCACAACAGTATTGTCAAAATCTTTTGGATAATACCATATTAATTAAAGGATTTGGCACATTCATGCCAAATATTATATTTATGTTTAAAAATTCATTTGGGCATATAATTTAATATTTTAAAAGATTTTCAACCCGCATTTCAAAAATATTTAATATTTTTAACATCAATGAAGATGTCAATCATTTTCATCCATTTTGATACACAACATTGATGCATATGTGTTACATTTCTTGGTTCTTATTTTCAATTTTTTTAATGTTTTTAAGTTCTTATTTGTAACATTTTGATTCACCAGTCATGGTAGCTCATCACTATCGTTGTGATGAAGGTGATGGTCTATCATTTTGTGAGCGATTCTCATGAAGTTATGATTACACTCATTGTCACGTTACCTTTAATTGTTGTTGTGGAGATTTCTCTGCAACTTCATCAATCTTTATTTTGATTCACCTTTTAAAATCCCATGTCAAATTTTGGCATTTAAACAATGATATCCACTAAACATTTGCACCCATAATACCCCATTCTCATCCAAAACTCAAAGGCATAATGTTAGCAAAAGAAAGTGTGTACAATTGTGATGAAAAAAGGAACATGGTAATGATGAAAACCCTTAAGTTTTCAAAACTTTTTGCATTATGTAGCTTGAAGCTTGATCATGTACCCACAACAATTATTGACAAACATTAATTATTCTAATCAACACCGTGCATATGTTTATTTCACAAATAAATCATGTTCATGCAAACAATTATCGACATATCAAAATAACAACACTCAATCAATCATGACATTTATAAACAAATCATTTTATGTTCTTATTGTTCATCAATTTTTTGCATTTTACATATGTATTTGTCTTTCTTACAACTATTTACAATCTATAGTATACAACATTGCCATGTGTGTAACATCATGGCTTTGAAAACATAGACATGGAGAAGAGCACCAATGAGGATATTTAACAAAAATATAAAGAAATCATTAACTAGTAAATAAGAAAGCTAACTTATAACCATGCATGCTTCTAGAATGTTCTGCAACGTAAAAATTCATTCCAATGCATGAACCTTTTTTTTTTTTCATTTCATCAATATTGTCAATATTCCCATTAAAAAAAATTTAGTGAGCATTGGTTCAAAATTCCCCCATTCAATATTCAATGACCATTACCATTAGTGCACAAAACTTGCAAAGTTTGTCAATAGGCATGCCTTTTGTTAAAATGTCGCAACCTTAGCTTTGGGCTCACAACCAAGGCAAAGGGGTTGCAAGGGTGCGGGCCAAGAGAAAGCCTGGGAGTCACATCACATATTCCCGAGAGTGTGAGAACGTGTGAAGGAGTGAACCCTCACACTCCCAAGGCAACTCCCACTTTGGGAGATGGAGTCCTAGTGGACTTTTGAAACTTCAGAGAGCGATTTCAGAGGTCAAAACTCAATGTCTTGTGGCGTTCTTTATATCATTGGAAAGCTCTTAGAACGTAGATGTCTAAAATGGGCTTGCATTGTTCATTTGGACATTTGAAACACAAGTTATGGCCAAAAGAAAGGTCGGGAGTCAAATTGCCAGTTTGACTCCTGACCAAAAAAAGTCGGGAATCGACCCGATTTACTTAGCTGTAGACAACGTGCCACATACCGTTGGAAAGTTCTTGACCAGGGCTACGACTTTGCTTTATACCACACCTCAATCCGAGGTCTGCTCGCAAAGTTATGGGGTTCTAAAGTTACTAGAATCCCGGCTAGCGCGATTTCGGGAGTCCCGGGAGAGAAAAGCCATTTGGATGTAGGCTCTGTGGAGAGGTGTAGAGTATATTGTAAGGGGGAAGGTGGTGGCTTCCCCCAAGTCCGAGCCGTGGTGAGTGTTGTGTGTTCGTGGTGCTCGTGACTCGTCCTAGCACCAAAGGTGCTCCAACTATGCACTAACCACTTTGTGTGGGTTGTGTGCAGGCATGTGTGAGTGAGTGAAGCTTGTCAACTCTTCCTAGTCCCATCTCGGAGCTCCAACACGCCCCCCTACCCCTCAAAGTGTTGTGAGCTAGGGAGCGTGCCCTGACTCCTCCCCCTTTCGTTGTCTTGTACTTGGACTCACTTTTGAGTCCTTCAAGGAGTTGGGAGTGCGTCATAAAATGTCAACAACTTGCCTTGTGGTGGGAACATAGACAATTGAAGTATGTTTGCTTACAACTCCTTCTTAGATGACATGAAATTAAATGTTAATATGTTTGGTTGTCTGATGGAATTTGGGATTATGTAAAACCTTGGTTGAAATTTTTATTATCATTAAAAATGTAAATAGGTCATTCCCATGGAAAATAAAGATTGTCCAAAAGCCTACACATCTAGATGACTTGCTTTGTAATTATTGTTCTTGTTATGATTTTTTTTAGTAATGGAGCTTGAACATGGTTTTTTTTGTGAGCCCCAAGCAATAAGGGCCCCCATTCATGGATAATATAAATCCTATGTGTGATCTACAATCATCAAGATCAATTACATAATCAACATCATAGTATGTTGTTATGATGTTAATAATTCCATTTTTAATGAAACAAATACTTAAGTTTGAAGTTGCCTCATGTATTTAAAAATTCTTTTGATTACATTACAATGAACATGTTTAAGTGCCAAAGAACACTTGGTAGCTAAGGAAATAACATATTTTATATTAAGACAAGTGCCAAAGTTAACCTCGGGGGGACACACCTTATAAATTTACAAAATACATGAATAAAAATATAGGGTGCCATATATTGGTTGTTAGGTAAAAATTATAGTTTAATTAGTTTAAAAATATGGGTATATATATCCTAGAAAATGAATGTATAATTACTATAGGGTATGCATTAATCCCAAAAAACAATTTATAACCAATATAGGGTGGTTTAAATATGTGCATATTAGAAAATTAAATAATAATAGGGCAAGGAAAAATAAGTAGAAAAATTACTTAATACCCCATGAACAATACTCCTTTTGATGCACGTGGTTTTAAATTTCAACATTTAGTGTCCTTCTTGAAAGGCTAGCAAATTATAAACTACCCACAATTTCCTTGTAGGAAAATTTGGTGTCAATGGCATAATCCTATGTCCCTCCAACACTTAGAATAATATGTGGGTTTGTTGGAATTGAGATTGACATTACATCTTGATATGCATATTTTATCAGAATGTGTAAAATATATTACTTTTGGTCAAGAACAAGTCATTGATGAACATGGTCATGAATGAAACAAAGGCCAATATAACAATCAACAATTTTTTTTTCAAATAATTAATCCAAGTATTCAAATACTTCATCAATTCCTTTGAAGGGAGAAAACCAAACTTGAAAAATGTCATTTAAATTATGATCTCCAAAAGATTGCTAACCAACCTCCACTGTAGATTAATTCATCATTAACATTGATAGTCACATGAATGAGGTGACCATTTTTATAGCTCATGTATATACAAAGGTTAGTTGGATTGGGAACAAATGCATACATATTGAAAAAATTGTGGAAATAATGGTTTCTTGAGTGCCACGTGAAGTTAACTTGAATCCATATAATGATTTGTGAATTCAACAAACTTTGTTTGGTGCCACTTAATATTCAAAATCAAAATATTAGTTCACATACAACTATTTTGAAATCTCGCCATAAAAAAAATTTTGTTTTGATGTCAAACTACACAATCTCCATGTCACATGCTCTAACAAGGCTATGGATTGTCGAAATACTATCAAATTTAACAATAGAAAAGAAAGTCTCAAAGTAATCAATGTTTACTTTTGAAAATGCCCTTTTGCAACAAGGCATATTTTGTAATGATCAATTGTCCCATTTGTAACAAGTTTGAACTTGTACACCCATTTGCAATGTATATGTTTATTCCGAAGAAGGAATTCAACAAGATTCCATGTACCATATTTTTATGAAAGATGGGTACTATTATTCTTCCATTGTTTGCTTCCAAGTTGTGTGTTCCTTGCAATGAATAGATGTGTAGTTACTAATAATCTTGCAGTTTTTCAAGATAAATGATGAAGTCAATTTTGCAAGCAAATAAATTTTGATTACTTTCCACAACTTTTGTTGCCATAACCATAGAATGTCATCCCTTAGGATTGACATATGATAAACCATTGATTAAAACCTCTTTACTTAGTGTATGAATTCCAATATGATACAATTGATCATACAAATGAACTAAGTGCATGGAAGCTTTATTATTCAATTTTGATGGTCACAATGATGATCATTAGAAAAATACTTAGATTTCATATTTAGATTATTCAAAAATATTGAAATTTCAAGCCCTAACATGTTGCTTTGAAAAATCATAAATCATTTGTGCATATATTGATCCTAGATGTGAATCACTATTGTTGAAACATGAAGCTTTAATTTCGGGGAAGTCTCCTCATCAAACCAAAAATCATGGTTGATGTTTAACTTATGTGTATTGTCATCCCATAGACAACAACCTTTTGTTTTGTCACAATACCCCAAGGAAAGACATTTATTACTCTTAGGATCTAACTTTTTTTTAAAGACTTTTGGGACATGTAAATATCCTTTGTAGCCAAAAAGTTTTGAAATCCTCAATCAGGTCACACTTCCAACCGTGCTTCAAATGGACTTTTGTTGTTGAGGGTCTACAAACTTGCACAATTTAAAATGTAGACATATGTGTGTGTTGCTTCTACCCAAAACTTGATGTCAACTCCAATTGAATTTAACATATTATGAACACATTCCATGATAATGTAATTCTTTCATTCAACACATCCATTTTGTTCAAGTGTGTAAGGAACAATAAGCTCATGACAAACTTTGATGGTTGAGTAAAACCTCTTTGAAACTCCTTTTCAAAAAACTCACCACTTCAATTGGTTTTCAATGCACCAACATTGTTTCTAATGTCTTTGTGAATTTGATGGTAAACACCCTTGAAACAACAAAATGCCTTTGATTTTGCTCCAATGCAATAATAAATAAATAAAAAACTAGAAATAATATTTTAAGCTTCATACAAAAGGAAAACTCATTAAACCACAAATGTTTAAATGAATAAGCTTAGTATGTTTGTTTGCATCTTCAAATCTCATTGATTATAAAACTTATGTGGACCTTTCCAAGAGTACATCCTTCACAAATATTATGCTAGCCTTTTTCCACAATTCTCAATCCTTAAATTATGTGTTTTTTGGTCATTCTTAAGATCATGTCATCATGATGTAAATGCCCCAACCTATTGTGCTAAATTTTAGATTATGATTACCATCTCCATAAGAATTCAATCCAAGGTTGTTAGCAACACATGCACGTGTAGTTTGAAGCACAACCTTAATAATAAACCGATACATCATGCCTTTTAGAATTCCCTCCATGACTATTTGTCCCTTGTATAACATTTTGCATCCTATCTTGGTATGAAAAGCTTCAATATTTTTTATTATTGTTACCAACATTAAAAACAAATTTCTTTCAAATTTAAGGACAAACAATGTCTTCTAACACTCCATGCAACCCCATTGGTTGTTAACAAAAATTTGAATCTTAATGTCACCAGTCCCCTTTGCCCATTTGAAGTGACTAGCAATTGTTTGCATATGTCATATTCCATTCATAATAGGTGGAAAGTTACAAAACCATGTTTGTTGATTAGACATGCGCTAAGAAACACCACTATTTGTATACCATGTTTTTATAGTTTGAATGTTCATTTACACTTGCCATGAATGCTTGTGGTCCTTGTGAAGATTCATTTACTTCTATCAACAATTATCATTGTCCTTGGGATGTAACACCTACATTTGATCATCGATTTCCTTGATCTTGTTGTGGTTCAAAAGATTCCAAATGCCAATGCCCTAGTTGTCCATAGTTCACACATTGTGTTCATTTATTCAATTCAACTATCTTTGCATTCCTTTGTTATCTTTATTCAAACGTCAAAATTTTTCACTAAAATTGATTCTCCTTTTTTTTCCAAATTTATTTGATGAATTATTGTTCCAACTCAATCCAAGTGACACATTGTTTGATGATCCATTTCTAGTGAAACCTAAAGTTGGATGATGTTTACCAAAACGTTGAAAACCATTTTTATTGGCATAGAAAGCTATCTATTTTCCTTGTTTGATCACTATCATGTTCTTCTTGATGAAACATTCTTCTGCAAGCAAATGTAATTTCAATTTTAAAGCATCTTCTCAAATGATACAACATTTTCCCATGCTTTGAGTATGAATCATATTCAAATGGAAAACTACACATCAACTTCATCAATATGGCTTTGTCATTAAAACAATCTTCCCCAAAATTCTTTAAGTGACTAATGAACATTTCAATTTCTCCCATAAATGTTGTTAGGTCAATAGTTTGTTGCATTTGAAAATTGTAAAACTTTTCTTGAAGATAATGAACATTTGTGTCCTTTTGTGTATGCAACAAAACAATTTTCTACAACATCCTTGTTGTCTTGCAATTGACAAGTTGTTGCAATATTTTTTTGTTTATTGTTGCACACAAAATCATCAACACATGATTGTTTTTCTTTTCATACTCTATAACATTTTTTATTGACCAAACTTTGGTCCCATTAATGATTCCATATAATCTTTTCTAGCAAGCACTACTTAAAGGTGAAATTTCCACAAATTATATCCCTTTCTTGGAAAAATTATATATTTGATAACTTTTGTGAATTTGCCATCATCAATCCTTTCACAACCTTCATTATGAAAATATACCTTAAAACTTTGTTGAATGAAATTGAATAATGCATAGATTTGGGCCCATAACCTAATGACAACAATCTTGCATGTAATTACAACAATTATTGACAAACATTAAGTTATTGACTCAACACTATGCAAACACTTTCATAAATAGATCATGTTCATATAAATAATTATCAACATATCAAAATAGAAACACTCAATCCATCATGGCATTTACAAACAAATCATTGTATGTTTTTGACATTCATTAGTCTTTCGCATTCTACATATGTATTTGTCTTTATTATAACTATTTATAATCTATAGTTTACAACATTGCTAGATTGTCTTTGTAAACACACACACACCTAAGAAAACACTAACGAGCATACTTAACAAAAACATGATTTCTAAATGGAGAAGTGAATGCTAGAAGGTAATTTGGAAATGAACTTGAATGTTTTAGTCTCATTTGGAAAGGAAATCAAATGGTGGATTTTAATTTCAATTTGTTGATGAATGGTAAAGCTATGGATTACAATTTTCAATGACTATGAATATGGATAGTGGTCAATGGAATAAATTATAACTAAGAACCATGGGTCTAACCCAAAGATGCTAAAGGTGAATTTGATAAATTGTTTTGGAGAATGGCCCATGAATTGGCAACAATGGTATATATGGTAATTTACATCATCCTAGCTTTAATGGATTGTGTAAAATTATGGTCTTTGAATAGCTATTGAATGTGAATTCAACTTTTTGATGTTTTGTTTATGATTTTAAAAATCTCATTGTAATATGAGATTGAAATAGACTAAGTAATTTGAAATTTCACCATGATAACAAATTTCCAAGATTATTATCCAAGATCATGGTGACATTATCATTAGACAAAATTTATTAATTAAATTTTAACCACCATTTTCTTTCACAATGACCGTGGATGAAACATTTGTCATTGATGTAACACCTTTTGTAGTGTATTCAAAGGTTAGAAAACAATGAGATTTTACTAACTAAAAAAATTAGGTTAAATTCACACCTTGTAAGGAAATATGTGTTAACAATTTTCTTATTTTGTTCTACTATGTAAACAAACCGCTTGTATAAATAAATTCTAATTTATTTATTAAGTAAAGGGAGGAGCCATTTCAACACGGGGTTTCAATTGTGCTCATTAAAGAAAGCTTGTTTTTTCAATAACAAGAACTTGGGCCAAGTTCTCTTCATGTAAAATGGGGGCCCAAAAGGAAAATGTTTCAATTCAATTTAAGGTTGACAAAAATGTCAATGGACCTCAATCTCTCATTCTTGGTCTTTCTCCCATAAACCAACCTACATGCAATAACCTACAATTTTTTTTGTAGATTGCAAATAAACTATTTATAACAAAAAGCATGGCCTTCATTGTGCATGTGTTCTGTAAACAAGCCCTATTTTTTCATCCAACATTTCTAGGGACATCCTTAGAAATGGGTGACACAAGTGTTGTGAACTCAAATGCTCCACAATTATTCAATCCTAAGTTTTTGCATCGTTGACTTTTTGCAATATGAAAAGTTTGGGTCTTTGTGTTGCACAAATTGAGAACAAGGAAAAAAATCCAAAATTTTGCACTAAAAAAATGTTTGGTTTTAAGCCTTGGGACATCAATCATATTTCATCTCATTGGCAACGCCACATTTCTAGTGTAGAATGTAAATGGAAAAGGGTTATGGATTTAGATGGGGATTGCATCAACATTCTTCAATATCAATTAGACTTTATCTCATCTTGCACAAACTAGCCCTATAGTATAAAAAGAAAGAAAGAAAAAAATGTGATGAAAAGGAGGGGCGGATGAAGCCCTACATTGATGAAACAACGCTATCAACAATTGAAAGTTGAACAAGACAAAACTTTCCATAGTTGCTTGTGATGTGAAGTGGAAAATTATTTTTCTATGGCATTTGTGTTCATGACTTTTGTTTCTTGCTTATTATGAGAAAGGTGGCTATTCATTCTTGATGATGTTTGTTGAATGGTGAGGTGCTCTTTGTGCATGCATCTTCTATGATGTAGCTGCTTCCTTGTTGAAGTTTTGATGGTGGTCTATTGAGTTATGGAACTTTGGTTGGAAATAAAAGGGTGTGATTGTTTCAAGGGTGAGGGTAGAATTAAGTTGAATTGTGTTGTATTAAGATCAAGAAAGTTATTTTGGTTTTTGGTTTTGGAATTGATAGATTGCATTTTGGAGGAGAAATAATATTTTGTTACATTATGTAACTTCTTAGGAAGGATGCATTGTTGTAGAATGGGTTGATGACAAGAAGATGATGAAAGCTTCAGGGATCTTGGGAGTGGTCATGAAATGTACCATCATTATGTGAGTTTGGTTGTCTTGTTTGGTTTGTTAGTTCATTAGTCACAAAGAGAGGAAAAACACCTAGTTTTCTGAGTATTTCAAGGGAGCATGGGACCTTTGCAACAAGTTATGTTTTGATGTGGTTATTGTGAGGTGTCAAGTTTTCCTTGTCCAACTTTCTAAGTTGATGGTTGGGGTTTAGGCATTCCTTGTTGTGCAATGTTGTTTTTATGAGTAGATCATAATGTTGAATGACTGAAAGAAGTAGCCAACTATTTTTTGTCAAATTGTGCATTGGGTGTTGTGTGTGTATGTTGTTTGTGTGGTAGTTGATGGGTTTTGTGACAAGGAGACCCATGGTTATGACCTCTTGATGCTCAAGAGAGTGGGGTTGAAAAACTTTGATTCCTGGAAACCCACATAATTAGGGTTAGTAGGGATGTAGTGGTTCTTGGGATCAAATTCGTGATGATCATATGATACCATTCATATGTTTTGTAATAGAAACTCTGATGTTTCAAAATTCATCTCTCTATTGTTGAATGGTGTGTTGCAGTAGTTCAATCTATCTCTTTTTGTTACAAAAATTTCTTTGAATGGAGTTTCGTAGGAGGGGGCCTGGGTTCCCAATTTGTTTGAAAAGAAAAATAATAAAAGAAAAAAGAAAAGCTCAGGTTATTTCAAAATCTCAAACAATTGAAAGTTTTTATGAAAGAACCAACGGGTTTAGTAGGTGATTATTTGAATTCTTTGATTCTCTTGACGACTGTGTTTACATATCAGAACTGGTTCTTTGATTTCTTGAGAGCCACCGCTACCAATCTTAAGAACCACCCTGATAGCCATCAGGGTCTGTTTCAATGTTGGGTGGTTCTTTGAATCACAACACTGGTTCTCAAAAATATTCCAAATAACTGGCATTGATATATAACCATGGCTCTCAAAAAAAGAGAAAAATGTCAAAGAACCTGTCAAAGAAAAGTCGGTTCTTGGCTGGTTCATTAACAAAACAAAACCCACTGACTCTTTGATGTTTTTTGAAACAACCAGAACTGGTGGTTCTTTGATTCTGAGGAAATTTCAAAAGTACTAGAACTGATGGTTCTCTGATCCTGGAGTATTTAAAGAACTGAAAGCAACGGTTCTTTAAAAATTCAAAGAACTGCCCAGCACCCGTCTGTTGCTATTTTGGATAACTGACCAACATTGCTACCTACTAGGTATTTTCTCCCAATTTTGTAATTAGGAGAGGTTGGTGATCATCCATAAGAAGATTTAGTCAAATTTGGCTATAACTTACACATGAATGCCAAAACACTTAAGCAGCCTTCTATATTTTTGACTATCTGCTATTACCTACCTAGTACAGAAATTTGGAGATTTGTCACTTTTTTCTTCAAAAATTGGTGATTTTGGGCCATTTTAAGACCCAAAACATTGGTAGCTACTGGCTCTTTTTTCCCAGTTTGTGACTAGCAGAGGTGGCAATCATCCACAAAGAAGATTTAGCCAAATTTGGCTATAAGTTACAGATGAATGTCAAAAAAATTAAGCATCCTTGTATATTTTTGACTACCTGCTAGAACCTACCATAGAAATTTGGCAAATTTTTTTCTTCCGAAACTGGGGACTTTGGGTCAACTTTTTGTACAAAATCACTTAAAGTTTGTAGAGGTTGAAATCAGAGTTCCCAGGGACCAAAAAAGAAAAAATTCACCAGGCAAAAAAAATCATTACTACCAGGCTACCACCCAGCTGGGATTTTTTTAAAAAATTTATTTATTCAATTTTGTGATATAGCCAAACTGGTGATCATCCACATTAAGATTTAGCCAAATTTGGCAATAGACCAGATGTGAAAGTAGAAAATTTAAGAATC
>Ga0116230_10006906_pt1 | contig 11219 bp, 9 predicted proteins | sample S1TSphfallax_3_FD_88678 | JGI IMG/M metagenome (GOLD analysis project Ga0116230, IMG submission 88678) | Host-associated microbial communities from peat moss isolated from Minnesota, USA - S1T2_Fd - Sphagnum fallax MG | ecosystem: Host-associated > Plants > Peat moss > Unclassified | place: USA...
AAAGTCCCCGAGGTCAAGCTCCCCGACATGCCGAAACCCGTACCCGTGGCCGCGCCCAAACCCGTCCCAGTCGTCATGCCCGCGCAGCCCAAGCTCCAGATCGCCGCCGCCGCCCCCAAGGCCGTCGACCTGCCGGAGAACGAACCGCTCAACGACAGCGTCGAAAACTTCTGGCACTACGGCAAGATCGCCCGCTACGACGTCGCCACCGCCGAAGGACAACGCATTCTCGCCCAGAACCCCGACCCGGTTACCCTGCTGGCGATCTTCGAGGATGTCGCCGATCGGCATCACGATAATCTGGATGTCTGGCTTCTCCGCTGGCAGGGTGTCGATGCGATGAAAGACATCACGCTCCAGCTCAACGCGGTGCTCAGCCGAGGGCACGAAGCACGCAAGGCCGACCCCGCCAAGATCGAAGACAACATCAAACTGCTCAGCACCAACGAACGCGGGTATGACCTGGCGATCGACCGCCTGCGCGACAGCGGTGAACTGGCCGTGCCGATCATGATCGACGACCTGCGCGACCCGTCCAAGAACGGCTATCACTCCGCAATCCGCCGAGCCCTTCGCGATCTGGGTCTGGCCGCGGTCAACCCGCTGCTGGCCGCCACGGAAATGAAAGATCAGCAAACGCTGATGGATGTGGTTTCTGCCCTGGGCGATCTGGGCTACGACATCGCCGTGCCGTATCTGGCACGCTTGCTGCAATCCAACGACACGCACGGCGACGTGAAAGCCGCCACGGTCGATGCACTGCGTCGGCTGCGCATCACCGACCCGACTACGCTGGCTCCGGCGACGCTTTACTATCAGCTGGCTGAAAAATTTTACTACGACAACTCCGCCGTCCGCGCCGAGAAGAAACAGCCGATTGGCAGGATCTTCTACTGGAATGATGACAAGGGGCTGACGTTTCTCGCGGTTCCCCAGCCGATCTTCCACGATGTGATGTCCAAGCGGGAAGCGGAATATTCGCTGAAGCTGACCCAGGGGAACGGCCCGATCGCCGACGCGGCGCTGAGCCTTTGGCTGTCGGCCAATTTCCAGGACGAGGCCGAGCTCCCCGCCGGAGCAAAGGATCCCACCATCCCCGCCGACTCACCCGCCGCCCATTACTGGGGATCGCTCTCGGGAACCAAGTATCTCAATGCCGCCCTGTCCCGCGCGAACAACGACCGCAACGCCAAGGTGGCGATCCGGCTGGTTCAGTCGCTGCAGGATGTTGGCGGCGACGCCAATCTATTCGGGCCCGAGCGTCCGTTGATGGATGCCCTGAAATTCCCCGACCGGTTGGTCCGCTATGAAGCCGCTTTTGCCCTCGCGGCGGCGCTGCCCCGGCAATCATTCCTGGGTGAAGAGCGCGTCGTGCCGCTTCTGGCCGAAGCGCTGAGCCAGACCGGCAAACCCAACATCCTGGTGCTGGTCCCTTCGCAGGATCAGCTCAACGGACTCATGGCAGGCCTGCAGTCGCAGGGCTACAACGTCGTCGGGGGCCTGACCCCCACCGGCGCGGTTGCCAATGCGTCGGCCCGCCCGACAATCGACGCCATCCTGATGACCGATGACCTGAGCGATCAGGCAATCCAGGACATGAAGAGTCTGGCCAATCAAACTCCGCGTCTGCAGCGCGCGGTCAAGGTGATCGTGACCAAGACGCGGTCCTCGCCGTACGTGGTTGACTCGGTCAGCGACACGTCGCTTTCCACCACGCAGGCCAAGATCACCGATCTGCCGGGATTGAAAGCCGCAATCGAAGAGGCCATCGCGCGCACCAATTCGCTGCCGCTGGACCCCGCCAGCGCCGGCAAGTATGCCACTCGTGCCGCCGACCTGCTGTCGAAAATCGCCATCAATCACAGCCCGGTGTACGATATCAGCGTTGCACAGCCGCTGCTGCTGTCAGCTCTGGATGATCCGAACCCGGAAATCGTCAAGGATGCCGCCATCGTGCTCGGGCTGCTCAACAGCCCGGAAGTCCAGCCATCGCTGCTGCTCAAGGCAAGCACCGATGCCACGCCTGATGACCTGAAGGTCGCGCTCTACAAAGCGCTTTCCACCAACGCCCGCAACTTCGGCAAGCATCTGGATGATGACCAGATCGCGATCGTGCAGAAGGTCGTCGCTTCTGCTCCGAATCTGGACGTGCGAACCGCCGCCGGCGAGGCTCGCGGAGCACTCGACCTTCCCGCCGACCAGGCGAAGAAGCTGATCATCGATCAGGCGAGGACCTCGAACTGAAGAATACGCCTCGCTCCGCGACGGTTCATTCAGCGGATGTTGAACGAGAAAATCAGCAGGTCGATCAGCGTCAAAAGCCAGCAGCCCAGCGCCCATCGCAGCCGCGATGGGGCGGGTCGGCGGCGCATCCACCGCCATGCTCTCAACCACGCAATTAATGCTGCTCCCTCGACGGCAAATCCAGCTCCGATGATAAACCAGAATTCCGGCTCCCCCGTGTCGTGACTGAGGATCACCTGTATCACCGCATAGATCAGCAGCAGCCCGTTGAGCCCGCAGCCTGCCGACAAGCCGATCAACCCGGTGATAAGCAGTTTCTGCCGCGGTTCGGCAACGTTCACCCGCAGGATCAACTCCTCACCGCATTCGGGGCAGCGGGTGCCCTGAAGATTTCGAAGATTATATTCGCACTGCGGACACGGGCAGTCTCTCTCTGAGAGAAAGGCTTTCAGCATCGGGGAGGCCTCTTCGGTCATGCCCCGATTTTATGGCCCAGCCCCAACTTTATCAGCTGATGAACCAAGCGGTAAAATGATTCCATTTAACACGCTTGGTTCACAGGCCGGCCGATGCTGATTCTTGATCGATTTACGACACGGCGATCTTCCGCGGTTTGGTTTCTTCCCGCTTGTTCAGCGTGATCGTCAGGACGCCATGCTCCAGCCTGGCGTTGACGCTCTGATCGCTGACCGTCGGTGGAAGCGTGAAACTGCGGAGGAAGCGCGTGTACCGGCGTTCGTTCAGCAGCCATTCACCTTTCTTTTCCGTCTCCGGCGTCTCCCGGCGTTCACCGGAGATGGTCAGCGTCTGGTTCTCCAGCGTGATGTCGACTTCCTCTTTCTTGAATCCGGGCAACTCTGCTTCGACATACAGATGGTCGCCGTCTTCCCGGACATCCACGCCATACGGGGCCAGCCGGCTGCTGCCGTCGCCTCGACCGTTGATCATCCGGCCCAGCATGGACTCAAAATCCCGCTGAACGCCGTCAAACGGGTCAACAGCCAGAACACGATTGATTCGAGTGGGTAAAGACATTGCAAATCTCCTTCTTCTTAAAACCTGTTTTCGAGGAACGCCCACGATTGCGTTCCAGTCGATCTGTACTAAAACAAAGCCGATGCCAGAAGCCCACAGTTGCCAGCCGTGCTGCAAATGCAGCAATTTCAACCCCTTGCAGGCACGGGTGTTCTTGGCCCTTGGCAGCCGTTTTCTGCACGTTTGACAGTCTTTGCCGCGATGGCAGGCCGACCCCCCATCCTCGTGATTCTCGGACCCACCGCCTCGGGAAAGTCGGCGTTGGCGGATCACATTGCGCGTCAAATCAAAGGCGATATCCTCACCGTCGACTCGATGCAGATCTACCGCGACATGGATATCGGCACCGCCAAACCGACCCCCGCCGAGCGGGCGGCGGTGAAGCACCATCTGCTGGATCTGGTCGCTCCGGATGAGCTGTTCACCGTCGCGCGATTTGTCGAGCTCGCCGACGCGGTCGTTGCTGGCACTGAAGCGCCACTGATCGCCACCGGCGGAACCCCGCTTTATTACAAGGCTCTGTTTGAAGGTCTGTTCAACGGGCCAACAGCGGACCCGGTGATTCGAGAACGCCTAAGTGCGCTGCCGAATGATCAATTGCATAATCGCCTCGCGCAGGTGGACCCCGCCGCTGCCGCTCGGATTCATGCCAACGACTCCCGCCGGGTTATCCGCGCGCTGGAGGTGTTTGAACTGACCGGCAAACCCATCTCGTCTTTCCAGACCGACTGGTCCGAACCGGTGCTTCGGCACAACGCTATTTTCTTCGGGCTGATGTGGGACAAGGAAGCAATCAACCGCCGGATCAACGCACGGGTGAAGGCGATGATCGCCGCCGGTTGGGTTGAGGAAACCCGGCAATTGCTGGCCAAGTATGGCAACCTGTCAATGACCGCCGCGGAGGCGACGGGCTACCGCGAATTGATTGATCACCTTGAGGGCCGATGCTCGTTGGCCGACGCGATCGAGCAGATCAAGATTTCCACCCGCCAACTCGCCCGCCGGCAGATGAAATGGTTCCGGCGTTTTCCGAACGTGCAATGGCTCCCCGGCGATCGATTTGTTGAGGAAAACGCCGCGGAAGTCATCGCATCAATCTCCGCACCCAGGTGAGCGTCGTGATGTCGCAAATGATCCGCGTACCGACAGAACGAACCGATGAAAGCGGGTCGTATTCTGTCTCTGTCTTTCCCGTGACACGGTCTTCCGGGCGTCCTCCGGACGTCCTTCGGACCGTGCGAGCGACTCTTGAGCGAGAGAGTTCACCTGATTTTCGAGCAAAACCCGCACAGTCCTTAGGCCGTCCGGACGACCGTGCCAGAGGCAGGCGGAGTGAAATCCGAACGTCAAGACAGAGCAGGTCAACCGCCCAACCCGCTCACTGCGGGAGTACCCGTCGTGCGAGACTCTTTTTTCGCTCCCTCGACATCCGCGCGAAAAAGGTTCGATAAATCATCCGCCGGTCACATTTCTGATTTCGCAGCGGCGGCAGTACGATATGAAGCAGGGCAAGGAAGAAAGGTCAGATGACGTACTGTCTGGGAATTGTGACGAAATACGGATTGGTGATGGCATCGGATTCCCGCACCAATGCCGGGTATGACCAGGTCAACACCGTCCGAAAAATGCACACCTTCGTCACGCCCGGCGAGCGCGTGTTTGTGATTCTTGCCAGCGGGAGCTTGTCCTGCACGCAGTCCGTGGTGACGCTGCTGCGGCGCGATTTCGACAAGGGGGAAGGGCTTGCCAAAGCCACCACGATGTACGATGCCGCCCGGGTGGTGGGCGAAAAAGTCCGCGCTGTCCGCGAGGTGGACAAGGCGGCGTTGGAGCAGGACGATTACAAATTCAATGTACACTTGCTGCTCGGCGGGCAGATCCGCGGGGAGGGGCCGCAGCTTTTCATGCTTTATCCGCAGGGCAATCCGCTGCAGAACAGCGAGGAATCCCCATACCTGCAGATTGGTGAAACCAAGTACGGCCGACCCATTCTTGACCGAGGGATTCGTTACGACAAGACCACGCTGGAAGAGGCAGCCAAGTACGCGCTTCTTTCCATGGACAGCACGATGAAGAGCAACGTCACAGTGGGCCCGCCGGTCGATCTGATGGCCTACCCGGTGGACGAACTGGACATCACCCGGCACCGCCGGTTTCTACCGGACGATCCGGATCTGGCGAAGATCCGCAACCGCTGGGAGCAGGCGCTGCGGCAGGCGGTCGCGCGTTTGCCGGATTTGCGGTTCAATGTCCGGGCCGGTGCTAAAGAAGAAGAGTCCATTCAGTTGGTGGATCGCAACTCCGCCGAGGGTCCGCCGGAGTTGCAACCGCAGGCGGGAGTGCGGCCCTCGCCGCAGAGTTTATAACGTCCGCAGCGCCGGCGCACCCGAGGCCTCAGCGCGGGCTTGCTCGCACATCGAAAAATACGAACGTTCTCCGCTCAGGCCTTAATCGCCTCGCAGACCGCGTCCCCCACCTGGCCGGTTGATGCGGTGCCGCCCAGATCGCGGGTGTGATTTTTGTTGTCCGCGATCACCTTCCGGCATGCCTCGTTCACCGCGGCGGCGGCGGCCTTCTGCCCCAGGAAATCCAGCATCATCGCCACCGACAGAAACGTCGCGATCGGGTTGGCGAATCCTTTGCCCGCAATGTCAGGTGCCGAGCCATGCACGGGCTCGAACATGCTGGCCGCCTGCCGGGTCGGATTCAGATTTCCGCTGGCGGCCATGCCCATCCCGCCCTGAATGGCCGCCCCCAGATCGGTGATGATGTCGCCGAACATGTTGGTCGTGACGATCACGTCATAAATCTTCGGTCTGGTCACCATGTACATGCAGCAGGCATCGACATGGTGATAGTCGGTTTCGATCCCGGGATATTGAGCGGAAACCTCATCAAACGCCCGCTGCCAGAGATTATGGGCGAATCGCAGCACATTGGTCTTGGCGACCAGCGTGACTTTTTTGCGATTGAAATCCCTCGCATATTCAAAGGCGTAGCGGATCGCCCGCTCGACGCCGCGACGGGTGGTGACTTCGATCTGGTTCGCCACCTCGTGCGGTGTGTTCTTGTAAAGGAACCCGCCGTTCTGGCAATAAAGCCCTTCGGTGTTCTCCCGAACGATCACCATGTTGATGTCGTCGGCGGAAGCATTTTTCAGCGGGGAAGGCACGCCCGGCAGGAGCCGGGTCGGGCGGAGATTGATGTACTGGTCCAGCTCGAACCGCATCTTCAGCAGGATCTCGGCTTCGAGAATCCCCTGCGGAATTTGAGCTGACCCGCGGGGATCGACACCGACTGCCCCGAACAGAATTGCATCATGAGCCGCCAGCTCTTTCAATGCCGAGTCAGGCAAAGTGGTTTTGGTGGCCAGGTAATATTCCCCGCCGAACGGGTAATCGGTGGTTGTGTAAGTGAACCCAAACTTTTTGGCTGCGGTGGCAAGCACCTTCAATCCCTGCGGGATCACTTCCTTGCCAACACCGTCACCGGGCATGACTGCAATCTTCATCGATCGGCTCCTGAATAAAGGGAGCGTAAGCTAGCCGGTCACGAGGTAATGGTCGAGGGCAGGGAAGGCCGTCGTGCTGCGGGAGACCGCCGGCACCTTCAGGTTGTGGATCCGACGATCATCGGTGCCCGCCAAGGCCGGCCGTTCTTAAAATCACTCAGTTTCATCGGGCGTTTTCCCTCGGGCTGGACCTCGAGAACCTCAACGCTGTTGCCGTCACCCGCGGCAATGGTGCCGTCGGGTTGGATCGTGCCCGGGTCGCCGGCGGATGCGGCGGGCCGGCTGCGGAGCAGCGTCAGCTTTGCGATTTCCTTGTCGCCCTCCAGCAGTTTCACCATGCAACCGGGCCAAGGGGACATGCCGTTGATTTGGCGGACGACAGCGGCTGCCGGCTTCGTCCAGTCCAGGATTGCCGACTGGCGGGACAGCTTTGGCGCGATCGTCGCCAGCGGATGATCCTGCTGCGTTTCGATGGCGGAGCCGCTCTGCAAACTTGAGATTAATTCCAGCATCAGTGGAGCGCCATTTTCGGCCAGCCGATCGTGCAATTCACCGGCGGTTTCGGATTCGCCGATCGCCAGTCTTGATTGCGCGAGAATCGCCCCGGCGTCCATTTTGTTGGCGAGCCTGATGATCGAGTTGCCGGTGATGGAATCGCCGTTGATGACCGCCCAGTTGATCGGAGCCGCACCGCGATATTTCGGCAGCAGTGACGAGTGCAGATTCACGCTGCCAAGCCGGGGATGATTCACCACCGATTCGGCAATCTTCTGCCCGAACGCGATGACGATCAGCAGATCGGCCGGGGGCAGCGGTTCGGCATTGATGTTCTCCGTCCGGGTTACTGACAGGCCCAACTCGCCGGCAAGGGCGGCGATCGGTGTGGGTGTCAACTTTTTCCCGCGACCGGCGGGTCGATCCGGTTGAGTGAAGACATGCAGGACGCGATGTCCGGTGGCAACCAGCGCTTTGAGCGTGGGCGCACCGAATTCACCACTGCCGGCGAAGAGGATGGTTGCGGGGGTAGAAGGCATGTGCGACTTCCCCGTGTAGCCCGCGAACTTGCGGAATCAAACCGGCGAGCAAGCTCCCCGGCTACACGGACAGGGTATGATGTTAGAACAATCTCTTCTTCTTTTTCGGTTGCGATTCGGCGTAATCCGCTTCCAGATCGCGGAGGATTTTCCGGTAGGTCATCGTCGCCACCGGGCCCATTCGATCGGTCAGCAGGATGCCGTTGAGGTGGTCGGTTTCGTGCTGCCAGATGCGGGCCAGATACCCGGTTTCGATCTGCTCGAACGGCTTGCCGGTGATATCCTGGGCGGTGATTCGGATCGTCTGGCTGCGCAGCACATCTATGTTGACCTTCGGCAGCGACAGGCACCCCTCTTCGGCTTCGTCGTCGCCGTCGGCATCGCTCAATTGGGGGTTGATGTAGACCCGGTCGTGGGCGGGATCGCCGTCGTGATTCATGACAAACAGGCGGATGTTCTGCCCCACCTGCGGGGCGGCCAGGCCGACCCCCTTGGCCTGCCGCATCAGCGTGAACATCTGGTCCACCAGCGTGACCAGCTTGTCGTCGAAAGCCGTGACTGGCTGGCTGATCTTCTTCAGTCGCGGGTCGGGGTAATAGATAATTTGGAGCTGTGTTTCCATTGTCGCGCCGCGCACAAGGATGCTAGTCGCGTCGCGCCGGATAGACTACAATATTCAACGCGATCCCGGCAATCGATTGACACTCGTCGGGGCTTGCGATTAGATAGGGCGTCGCGCGTCCGCAGTTGTTTTTTCAAGGGATAAAGTACCGTGGCAGAACTTCCATTTGGTGGATACGAGGCGTCCGAACTGGACCAGAAAAAGGCCCGGAACTTTTTCGTCAAGGGCAACACCGTCGCAGCCACCGGCAATTACGAATATGCCATCGACATGTACATCAACGGCCTGGGCTTCGATCCCGATTCAGCCGAGGCCCATCAGGCGCTTCGTGATATTTCCTTGAAGCGTAAAGTTACCGGCGGTAAGGCGCTTGGCATGTTCGAGGCGATGAAGCTCAAGCGCCCCAGCAAGGACGACAAGCAGAACCTGCTCAACAACGCCAAGCTGCTGGCGTATGACCCGGGCAACACGGATTACATGGTCGGTATTTTGCAGAACGGCGTCCGCGGCGGATTTTATCACACCTGCATGTGGATTGGACCGGTCCTTCAGAAAGCCAACGCCGACAGCCCAAAGCCTGAACTGAATAAATTTCTTGTACTGCGGGATTCCTATATCTCCCTGAAGCAATGGAAGCTGGCGACCGACGCCTGCCATTACGCGGCCATGCTTCGGCCCGATGACATGGACCTGCAGAAATCGCTCCGCGATCTGGGTGCCAAGGACGCCGAGGACCGCGGTAATTACGCCACCAGCAAGAGCTTTGTCGACAGCGTCAAAGACCGCGAGGGTCAGGAAAAACTGATGAAGGAGGACAAGCAGGTCCAGTCCCTCGATCAGATGCAGGTGCTGATTCAGGCCGCCGAGGCCGAATACAAAGCCGACCCGAACGAACCGGGCAAGATCAACAAATATGCCGAGGTTCTGGCCAAGACGGATAATCCGGAGTACGAGCAGAAGGCGATCGACGTATTGCAGTCGGCATATGAACGGACCAAGCAGTTCCGTTTCCGGCAGAAGATCGGCATGGTGAAAATCGCGCAGTTGAGCCGGATGGAGCGGACGCTGCGGGCGGCAGCGCAGGCCAATCCGAATGATGCAGAGGCCAAGCAGACCTACCGGCAATTTACCGTGCATCAGACCCAGGAAGAGTTGAAGGAATATCAGCTGGCTTCTGAGAATTATCCAACCGACACCAAGCTCAAATTTTTGGTTGCCGAGCGGTTGTACAAGCTTCAGAACTTCAACGAGGCGATCCCCGTGCTTCAGCAGCTGCGGCAGGATCCCAAGTACAAATCCGACGCGGGCAATCTGCTGGGCAGGTCGTTTCTGGAGGCCGGTTTCACCGATGAGGCGGTCGATACGCTGGCGGGTGTGATTGCCGAATACCCCGGCAAGGGCGACCCCCGCTCGATCGACATGACCTACGTCTATGGCCGGGCGCTGGAGATCAAGAAGGAACTTCAATCCGCCCTCAAGGCGTACAGCCAGGTCGCGCAGTGGAATTTCAATTACAAAGACGTGCAGGCGCGGATTAAGAAACTTCGCGGCGACCTGGGCGGGGCCGGCCCTGCCAGCACATGATCCAAATCCCATCAGGATCCCAGCGAGGTCCGAAGACGGCCGGTTTCCATTCGCATTCTGGATGGTTGCTGCCCAATTGCTCGCTCGGCGCGTCACATTTCGTCGCATAAGCGCATAAGCCGTGGAATGCGAAGCGCATTTTCAAGATGTGACGCGCCGCGAATTTCGGACACGCTCATGCGGGCTGTGAACTGTTACTTCTCCAGCCGTACCGTCAACGATTCCACCGCGGCGTCGGCGTAAAATTTCCGAAACGCCTCGACCGATGAAAACGGCCGGCCCGGCACCCGCCGGCAGGGAACCTGCAGCTCGATCCGCTTCTCATCGAACGGCCAGCGATCCACCCGCAGGACGCCTGCGACGCTTTTCCGCAGGCTCAGCTTCACCGGGTTATCGGCAGGGCTGCGAAGCACCTCGCGCGTCTCGGTCTGCGGCAGCCTGCTGCAGCAGACGCACAGGCTCAGCAGATCCATCGCCTGCAGAAGCTTGAAATCAAACCGCAGCTGATCATCCTTTGCCGACATCTCCGCCTCGGCCAGCCCGTGCTTCAGGGGCACATCCATGGGGAACCCCATCTGCATCCGCAATTGCTCCTGCCTCTCCACCTCACGATGCTGAAATTTGTTGATCTCGAACTGATCGTGCATCTTCCGCACGTCGAACTTTTCATGCTTCTCCGCCATCGGTGACGACGCGTGAATGCTCAGCGACAGCTGATGCAGGCTGACCAGCAATCCCGCATATGGATCGACCGCCTCGGCCCGATCGGCCGATGCCGTCCACACCGGCAGCGCGATCTGCCTGGGAACCTCAAACACATCCAGCGGCAGATTCCGATCGTTCAAGGTTGGCTGGTCATCGTGCAGCGGCCAGCCCGCATCGTGCAGCCCAATCGCCAGCAGAACCGGCGAACCCTGCGTGGGTTTTGTGAACCGCAGATTCCCGAAATGCTCCGCAAGTTGCCGGGCAGCGGCAGCGTGATCGCTCTGGGTGATCAACAAAAAATCGTCGCCAGCCGTCCGCCGAATCATACCGTCGAGCCTACATCATCAATCGATCGGCGGATACTGTCCAACTCCAGATCACCCGAAATGTTCCACAATGTTCCAAAATGTTCCAGTTTTTGAGGTGGAACTCAACCCATCTTCGCATTTTGAAAGCGGGTTGCTCCAGATCACGGATTGAATTC
>Ga0116230_10006907_pt1 | contig 11218 bp, 7 predicted proteins | sample S1TSphfallax_3_FD_88678 | JGI IMG/M metagenome (GOLD analysis project Ga0116230, IMG submission 88678) | Host-associated microbial communities from peat moss isolated from Minnesota, USA - S1T2_Fd - Sphagnum fallax MG | ecosystem: Host-associated > Plants > Peat moss > Unclassified | place: USA...
GTGTTATACGAGCAAACGATCGATTGAGATATTCAGTCGCTTTATTCAAACAAAGTGCAATCAAAGGTGCGATATCTTTTTGCTTCCGACTTTCAGGCAGCGAACGACCCAGTTTTTTAAGCTTGATCACCTGACGGCAATAAGCCTCGGCCAAAACCGATACGAAGCACCACTGAGCTTCGGTGCCGGGACGCGCCATTTGTACCCGGGCTAGATAATCTTCATGGGAGCTGCAATCACTGGAACCAAACTCTCGCTGGAGAACATTTTTTTGCTCCAGAGACTGTCTATTTAAGAAAGTCCGCAGTGAAGGTAAAAGCCAGTAATTATCGGCAAGATAACTATCAAAAACAGGCTCACCACGCCCGTCGGGCATGGTGAGCTCAAATGGGGCATAACGGATGATACCGTGAGTGCGGACCAAATTGTCTTCCAGTATTTGCAAAAGTTGCAGGTGAAGATAAACGTCCGAAAGGGGATCATCAGCCAGTGTGATTGTCGATGTGGATATAAAAACCAGAGAGCAATCGAGCGGCCGCACCGGACTTTCCATTGGCTGAGCTTGACCAAACAAACGATCAATAACTTTGCCCCGAGCTTGCTTGATCAGATGATCGATTGTTTTGATGCCTATCGCCAACCATTGACCGTACTCATGCTCGACAATGTTCTTACGAATTTTTTCTATATGATCATTGTTATCGCCTGCAGGATTGAAAATCAAATGTCGCAGACTTTCAAAACCGCTGCGCATAGCTTCAGTGTCCCAGGTCAGGCCGTCCTCAAAGGGGATTTCGTCCCAGGCTCCTGCAGACGGTGCGGCAAAATCAAACCTTCCTTTTTTATCAGTATTAATTGCCTTAAGGTATGAACCCAGCGAAATAATGGTTTCAGCAATTTTTTCACCATTATTGCTTAGCTGTTCCTGGGAAAATCCCCATTCCTCCAGCTCCAGAGCACCGGCCATGACAGTATCACAAAGCGCTTTGAGAGCCAGTCCATGAGATTCCAATCTTTTATTGTTAAACCATGTGGTATCACGCTTGAGTGTGTGGGGAAGAAAAATGTGAGCCACGCCCGCAAGCAATCCACCCTGGCGGTAATAATCTGGTTCGGCTATTGATCTGGCGATGGCAGTCTTTTCTTCTTCCTGTCCATAAAAATCGCAAAGAGTGAGAAGAGCCCTTGTCCAGGCACCAGGATTGGTATCACGCTCGATATCGCCACAGCGAACAGTATCAGTCACCCACTGCCTGCCGCTCATATCCCAATTTTCTTCCACTTCAGAAGTCGTGACAAGTCCACTTTCAACATCGACTTTTAAATCAAAAACTTTGTTTTGATGACAAAGGTCCATCAGTGCGTCAAACGAAACAAGATCATATTGCATTTTCATATGCTCTGCTATTTGACGGTTGTGAATGACAACAGTAGAAACAGCTGGATTTGACTGCCAGCTTTGTGCCCCGACGTCAAAAGCCGATGACATAGCTCGGCAGCTAAAGTAAAGCTTTTCCAGCTGCAGCTGAGCCGCAGGATCATTTTTTAAGGCATTGACATCAAAACAGGGAGCAGCCTGATCAGTGCCGTCATTTGAACAATTAGCCTGCAACAATTGAACCAGGCTGAACAGCCAGACTTGATCCTGATCGCCTAGATCGGAGATCGCTCTGTGCCCGAGAGCAAGCGGGGCAAGGCGGGCCAAAAGGTCTACCATTTCGTCAGCCACACTTTGTTGTTTTTGGCCAGTCATAAAATGCAGCACCTCGGGGTAAACTAAACGCCGCAAGGGCATCAAAAACGGGTAGATCATAGCGTACCGCAAGAGTGCAAAAATCAATGGATGGGAGTATCTAAATGCGCAGCATAGTGACAATAACGGCACTATTAATACTGGGCTCAATGGCTGGCGGCACCTCCAGGTCAATGGCCCAAACACCAAAACCGGTTGATATAAACGACCCCGAGCTTTTCAAGAGCTTAAAATCGGGACAGACGGCACTTGGTCAAAACAAATATGCTGAAGCCGAAGACTCTTTTAGAAAGGCGCTGGAGCGCGATCCTAAAAATAGCGTAGCCGAGACCAATCTTGGTGTCGCTCTGATCAAACAGGGTAAGTTTGAGGCGGCCCAGGAAATTTTGCACAAATGTGTTGAAAACCATCCAGGAGAGCCTGACGGTTGGCTGGATTTAGCCACGAGTTACCAGGCTACAGGCAAAGTAACCGAGTCTCTTGACTGCTTGCACAAATTTCTCAAATTAGCCCCCAATAACCCCAATGCACCTCAAGTGAGAAGCATGATTACTCTTCTCCAGCAAAATGAAAAAATGCATTCAGGCGTTAAGGCTAACGATCTCGGAGACGATTATCTCGCTGATGCTATCCAAAACGGCACAGTGAGATTCACAAAAGAGCGCATGCCTCTCAAAATCTATCTCAAGCCGGCCACCTCAGTGCCGGGATACAAACCTGAGTACGACGATATCATCAAGCAAGCATTTAGTGAATGGCAGGCTGCCGCCCCCGATCAATTATCTTTTACATATGTGCCGTCTGAAGAAGGAGCAGACATAGTCATCGTCTGGACAAATGATCCCAGCAAAATGATCAGCTCGGCTGAGGGCGGACATGCCATGGTTTCGCCCAGTCCGACCGGCATATTGCGCAGTGACATAACTCTCTTATCGACTCAAGCGGTGACACACAAGCCGCTGGACGATAATCATCTCAAACATATTGCTTTGCACGAGATTGGTCACGCCCTTGGTATATGCGGTCACAGCCCGAAAGCCGAAGACATAATGTACGGCATAGTGATGCCGACTGCTACCGTTTCCAATCTTTCCGACCGCGACAAAAAAACGATGGTGGCACTATATACCGGACCGGCAGTGGCCCGCAATGACATCAATAGAGTCAATCAAGGAGATAGCAGCAGTCCAGTCAGTCAGCTGGCCAAACTTGTAAATGAAGGTAGCAAAGCCATGCAGGGAGGCAACTTCCCTCTGGCCCTGGAAAAATTTGAACAGGCCCTAAAACTCGATCCGCAAAATTTTTCGCTTAAGCAAAATCTGGCTGCGCTCAATGCCAATATGGCCAATATCTGTTTTATGAAAAGAGACTTTAACGGTGCCATAGTTTATTTCAAAAAGGCAATCCCTGTTTTAGAACAGAGCCCTGACAAAGCTAATCTCAAACTAGTCTTACAAAATTATTCTACTGTTCTAAAAGTGACTGGCAAAGCTGCTGATGCAGCTAAAGTAGACGCGCAACTCGCTGCTCTCAAGTAAATATCAAAATATCATAGAAAAAAACGCCGGCCTTTCGGCCGGCGTTTTAAATTTATTGCCCGGGGCAATTACTTCAGCAATTACTTGGTGAAGTTAACTGTGCAGATTTCTTTGTCCATTTTGACTTCAGCGTTGAGGCCAAATTCTTTAGCGGTCAAAGACATGCAATTCTGCATTCCGCTGCCCATTTTTTCTTTTTGTTCGGCGGTGAGTTTGCCATGTTTTTCCATAGCAGTCCACATGCCGCATGATTCGTAAGTCATGTGAGCTGATTTTTCATCGCCCCAGATTTGTACAACGCTGCCGAAAACATTGGCTTCGAACTCAGCGAGGTGCTGAACGAGTTCGATAGGGGTTTTGACGCCAAGACCTTTGAGGTGCTCGATTTTATTGGCGCGCATTGTTGATTGAAGTTCTTCGATGGCTTTTTCGCCACCCAATTTACCGACAACTGTCATTGCAGCAATCATCTGCTGAGCATAAGCGCGGGAAAAATTTTCTTGCAGCTTTTCAACGGTCCAGCTGGGCTTAACGGTTGTTTTGGAAAGAGTGGCTGTAGTCATTAGTGATAATCTCCGGAACGGGTAGTGGAGATATATTACGTGCAAAATCGATTGTATTAGCCATCGTTAATGCTTATTTCCGCTTACCTCTTGACAAAGCCGTCTTGACTGCTTTCTCAGTCCTAAAGGCTGCAGTTACGGCTGCAGTTACGGCTGCAGTTGCGATAGCTACATGCAGTACCTATATATGCACAGGTTTATGAGCCGGCCAGTCTGAGCGCTTAATGCAAAACTGATCCTGCCACTACTCATGGTGCCAGGGCAGACTCAGTCATTTTCTTAGCGCTAAATGGCTCGATGAAGCGACAGTTATTCGCGCTAAGATATAAACAAACACCTTGGCCTCGGGCAGGTCTTAGCAATTTGTACTTTCCAGCCGACGAACCTTTAGCAAAAAAAATAGGCCGCTGGGGCCTTTCAATCATTGCCGTGGGTGCTATTCCGATGATTCTGGTCCTGGGCTATGACCTTGACCAGACCGAAGGAATGGTGATCAGTCTGGTCTTTTTCCCTTTTGCAGCAGCCATATTGCCATGGTACGCGGCGTTTTGCCTCAATAATTGGGTGCCGGTCATAGTAATCTACCTATTCGGTACAATTTGCTGTGTTTTAATGGGATTGGGCGAACCAGTCGATCCACATGACGAAACGCGATAACCCTTGAGAGCGAGGTCCGGTCGTATGCTATCCATTTTTTGCGCCCCGGCCAGATATGTACAGGGGCGTGACGCAACCCAGTCACTGGGGGCCGAAATGGTTAAATTAGGCCTGGAAGGCCCGGTCTTTATAGTGGCGGGTAAATCAGCCAGACGCCTGCTCGATGCTACCTGGCAAAAAACTTTTGCCGATGCTGGTCTTGGCTATTCAGTCCATGACTTTGGCGGCGAGTGCTCGCGGACAGAAATCGAACGGGCGAAAATAGCAGCCCAGGCGGCACAGGCCCAAGTTATAGTCGGTGCCGGCGGGGGCAAAGTGCTGGACACATCTCGTGCAGTGGCCTCAGAACTGAACAAAGAGGCAGTCAACTGTCCCACCGTAGCCTCGAGTGATGCTCCTTGCAGCGCATTGTCAGTCGTTTACAGCAATGATGGCGGCTTTGATAGCTACTTCTTTTATAAACGCAATCCTGATCTCGTGCTGGTTGACACCGCTGTGATCGCCAGAGCTCCGGCCAGGTTACTGGTAGCGGGTATGGGAGACGCGCTGGCAACCTGGTTTGAAGCAAAAACAGTAATCGAAGCAAAAAAGAAAAATCAGCTCGGTGGAGCCACTACAATTAGCGCCGGCGCCCTGGCAAAGCTCTGTTATGAAACATTGATCGCCGATGGCGCCATGGCCCTGGAGGCTGTCAAAAGTCAGGTCGTCACACCCGCTCTGGAGCGACTGGTGGAAGCCAATACTTTGTTGAGTGGACTTGGCTTTGAATCAGGAGGACTGGCAATCGCTCATTCGGTCCATAATGGACTGACAACAAATAGGTACACGCATGAATATTTGCATGGAGAAAAAGTGGCCTTTGGTCTTATGACACAGTTAATAGCCGAGGGCCAGAGCCAGAGCTTGATCCATGAGGTTGCGTCCTTTTGTTTTGCAGTCGGCTTGCCTTTTACCCTGGCCCAATTGGGCATAAAGAAATTGACTGATGAAGGACTGATGCAAATCGCGCAAAGAGCTTGTGCACCCGGCGAAACTGCTCATAACGAGCCATTTGAAGTTACACCACAACTGATAGCAGATGCCATTATTGCAGCAGATCGTTTAGGACAAAGTTTTCTGGCTAATAAAAGGAGCGAGCGTTGAGATGAAGACTCTCAGTTTAGTGGTGGCATTTTTAGCATCGAGTTTGGTGCTGGGTACTCCAGCAGCGAGAAGCGAAACAGCCGTCGCAGATGTCTTTTATAATGAGGCGCTCAAAAATGATCCTTCCAATATTGACAAGGCTGCGCAATTATACGCTTCGGCTATTTCTGAATTTGAAAAAGTCGGGAGGAAAGACGATCGTTATGCCACATGCTTGAGCAATCTTGCCCAGATAGAACTCAAAGGCAACGATCTGACAGGAGCAGAAGCAAACATCAAAAAGTCTCTCGATGCTTCACAGGACCATCAGATCATGGCAAAAAATTACCAGATGATGGGTGATATCAAAGCCAAACAGGACAAGCTCAGCGAAGCCGACGGAGCCTACAGCGGCACACTGGAAATCTTTAGCAAATACGGCGATCCCAATCATCAGCAAGCACCCGTCTTAGAAAAACTGGCCTCAATCTGCGATCGTATGGGCAAAGGGGCGGAAGCCAGTGCACTGAGAGTAAAAGCAACTGACCTGGCGACTTTTCAGTCCGGCAATCAAGCCGCGCAAAATGGCTACAAACGCGGCACAAAGGCCCTAATCGCTAACGACTATACAACAGCGATAAAAGAATTTGAGCAGGCGCTGCAGCTGCAGTCAGATTTTAAAGCAGCAAGGATGAATCTGGCCATTTGTTATCAGCACGAAGCCCTTGAGCATGAACATAAATCTGAATGGTCTGAAGCGGAGGCTAACTATTTACTGGCTCTGCCGGCTATGGAAGCGGCCTTTGGTGCCAAGCATGCGTATACCTGCACGGTCTTGCAGGGATTGTGTGAAACATTAGAGTCAGAAAAGAAATTTGATGATGCTGAAAAATATGCCAGTCAGTGGGTCGACATAGAGCGCGAGATAAACAAATCAGGCCAGCCGGTTGTAAATGCCCTGCGCGCTTACAGTCGCATACTCAAAGCCAATAAAAAAGAAGACAAAGCCGCAGCCATTGATAAAGAACTGGCAGGGGATGAAGCAAAAGACAAATCGAAGTTGGATTTTTCGTCTTATCTGGAAAAGAAAAATGATGTCGCAAAAACTCTCCAAAAGGAGAGAGACTATCTGGCGCCGACAGAGCGCGGCGCGCTGGATGTAGTCGCCAGTAAAAGTACAATCGATCTTGCCGATGCGCAGATGGCAGCAAAACAAGAAGAATTGGCCGAGAGCAGTTATAAAAAAGCAATAAGTATTGTTGAAGGAGAGACTACGCTCTTGCCTCAGAAGCTGGTGGCAACAAAAAAGTTGGCTTCATTTTATAAAAGTGCTGGAAATCAGGAGCAATACGACAAGCTAAAGAAAGAAGTCCAAGTTTTAACCGTCATGGCATCGGCTGATATAGACACTTCCCAGTCAAACAAAAAAAGCCGGCTCGCTCTCGATCTGTCCTTAAAAAATGCCATAGCCAAGCAAGTAACACCTCGACTGCGAGAAAATTATGACCGAGACCTTTTGCAGTGGGAAAGAGAAGATAGTGAAAAAATAGGCAAGAACGAAAACGAAATACTCAAAAGTCTAACAGTCAGTGAAGCTAAAAGCTCGGGGAAAGCCGAGTCTATGGCCAGAGCACAGAGCAGATTTTATGAGGCAGTTCCCGCCCTCAAAACAGGTCATTATCAAAATGCAATCGAGCCTTTAAAAGCTGCCATAAACGAGGACCCCTCATGGCTCTGGCCAAAAGATATCTTAGGACGCGTCTATCACAATCTGGCCATAAAAGAGCAACAAGAGGGCAAGTACAGGGAAGCAGAAAACAGCTATCGAAACGCACTCACCCTCTTACAGAATCTTTTTGGTGAGGAAGACCCTCATGCCTGCAACGTTCTCCAGGGTCTTACAGAAAATTTAGTGGCACAGCATCGTTTTTCCGAAGCCGAAAAAGTCTGCCGACGCTGGGCGCGCAATGAAAGAGAATCACAACTCTGGACTGGTCGTGCCTTACAGGCATTAATGACATATTCTTCCATCTTGCGTAAAGAGAACAAACTAAAACAAGCCGAAGAGCTGGACCGCGAAATTGCCGAAGGCAAACAAGTCCTGGTAGCAGGAAGCAGCAAAAATAAATAGATTGGCAAAGCTCTGAGAGCAGAAACAAGTAGTGAGCGAAGCAATCAACTCAATCGAAAAAACAGAAGCACCCGGACGGCCACTGATTGCGTTCGCCGGCCTCATTCTTTTGGTGAACTGGCTTTACTTTCTATTTCCTTTTGTCAGATTTCAATTTTGGCAATCAGACACTTTTTGGCTTATCGAAATTGGTCGCCGCATAATCGAAACCCATAGTCTGCCAACCCATGACCTCTATTCATATACTGCTACAAGTCCGCACTGGACAGTCTATCAATGGCTGACCGAAGTACTTTTCAGCATGGCCAATGATATTTACGGTCTGACAGGCGTTGCTATCTTTGGTGAAATTGTACTGGCAATCTTGTTTTGCGTTTTGATGGTGAGACGCTTTCTCAAACAAGGGATTATACCTGCAGCGGCAATAGTGTCAGCCTGGGCATCAGCTTACTCATTCTTTCCTGACCTTACAGCCTTGAGGCCGCAGCTGATTTCGTTTGTACTATTCTGGTGTTTGAGCGCAGTCTGCAACGATTGCAAACAAAAAATGTCACCAGCGCAGGCAATAAAACTGACTTTTTTCATTGCGGTTGTCTGGGCTAATTGCCATGTTTCATTTCCTATGGGCATACTCTTACTGGGAGTAAATCTGGTCATAGCCCTGGTCTCATATCTTTTCGATAAAACGTCAAAAAAACGCCCAAAAATGTTTGCACTGATGCTGGTGGCGTTTTTTGTCGGCACACTCTGTACACCGCATGGTATTGCACTGTACTGGTTTTTAGTCAGTTTGCGCAATCTTATTCCCATTCAAGAACTAATGCCACTGACCTGGCAAAACGAAAAATTTCTCGGGGGCTACTGTGTGCTCTCTTTTATAGCTGCAATTATTATGCGCAAAAAGATTGATATCGCCGACAAGACATTGCTTGCCTCGCTTTTTCTCACCGGCTCTAATTGTGGACGTTTGATAGTATATTTTTGCCTGTTTAGCAGCTCGTTCAATGCTATGGCTTTAAATCGTATTTTATCTCCTTTGTTGAGCATTGAATTTTTCAAACGCCTCAATAAAGCTGCCGAAAATGTCATATTTTCAGGCGTTTACGTACCGGCAATTTTAGTCATGTCGACCTGGGTGGTAATAAATCAACCGCTTTATATTCCCCATAGAGTGCCGCTGAAAGCAGTACATTTTTTATTGACACATAAAATGGCGGGCAATCTTTTTTGTACATCGCACGCCGGCAGCTACTTAATCTATAGCTCGAGAGGACTGATACCAGTATTTCTCGACACCCGCATGGATCTCTATAATGAAGATTTTTGCTATCTTTTTTCAAAAGCATTGAATGATGCCGAGGGCTGGCGCGAACTTTTTGCAAAATATAAAATCGCTGAAGCAATTTTACCCAACAATACAAAGCTACGCAGCGTCCTGGAAGAAGACGGCGGATGGAAGCCGGTTTATAGAGATGACGATTTTTCGATTTATGTGAGCGCCAATCAGACGACAAATTAAAATATGTTATGCACTAAATTAACCATTGTTTTTACAATCAATCTTTGTTCATTTTTACTCTCAGTAAATTTGGCAATGGCTCAAGTGTCGACTAACCAGACTACCTCCGATCCCAAGACTGAGAGCGAAGATAGTAATAAGCCATCTATCCTGCCACCTCTGAAGGGGTACGCAAAGCGAGACGCTAAAGGCACGCCAGTTGTGCCCGAGTGGAAAATGCAAGCAGGATATGATGAATTATTTGGCACCTTTTATGTTGGCCTCATGGGTTTCAAACTCTTTCCGGTCAAAAATCCACCACCAGCCGCGGTGCTCGGCTCCGCCCCACTCAAGCACTGGAAAGGAAAGAAGCCTCATCCGTGCGTCTTAACATTTACAAAATTGCAAGATGGCACAGGTGGTTATTATTTCCAAACTATAGGTGCCGGCGACGGCCCCCGCGGTTGGATCATGCCGCAACCAAGCGAGCCTCATAAAGCCAGATCATGGGCAATTTATTTTATGCAAGAAGCTGACAATCCAAGCGACAGCAAAATTAAAATTGAAAATAAGGATAAAAACTGACTATTTATCACAAAAGTGTAGTCCATCAACTTTGCAATAAGACACCTTTCTGCTAGCATCCACGATGCGGAACTTATCCGCACATCCAGGAAACACTTACTACCAAACAATCAAATAGCCCCACAAGTGCGAGTCGCTCACGCTTGCTGTTGTGTTGTCCATCATGCTTTTCCCAGCCTTTAGACTACACTCTCAGCTGAAAGGCTTCTCCTAATTGCGGTTGTGCATGCCTCTGAGCCTGTGCTTCGATCAGCCGTTGCGATAGTTACGGCCGATTCTGCACAGCTGCTCAGCAAAGCCGAGAGCTCCGGATTACTGGAGCCTAAGGCCGGCAATGCCACCAGCGAGTAGGTCTGGCCGCTGCCTGGCCGAGTCGAATGTGTGGGTCTCGAGGAGCAACTATGACTATTCAAAATAAAGATCTAGACAGCATTAACGCCGAGCTTACAGAAAGAGAAAATCAAGAAAGAGAAAATTCGGAACAAGACAAAGTGATCGAAAAAGAAGCGGAACAATGGCGAAATTTGAACGCCCTGATAAGAGATAGAGAGGACAGCGGCAGACTGTCAAACAAAGGCAGTCAGACGGCTGGAGAAACCAACCTGGCTCTGGCAAGCTTCTTTAGTACTGTCTGTATATTTGCTCTTTGTCAGGGAGCCATAAACAGTCCGAGCTTTAATTATCAAAACTTGATAGTGGCACCGGTCACTTCAATGATGCAACCAGCCTTTACCAAGCTCACTCTAAAGGCAGAAAAATCTATGATCACCGGCATCATAGACCCTCGCACACTCACCTCATCCTTATATTGGACTGTTGATTTTAAAAATATCTCCGGTTCGCCGCAAGAAGCCCAAGCCGAAATAAGATTGCCTGAAGGAGCAGTGGTCTCCAGAGCTACTCTGTGGATCAATGGAATACCAGAAGAGGCTGCGTTTAACACAACCGAAAAAGTGACCCAAGCGTACACATGGGTTACAGTCAAACACAGAGATCCGTTGCTGGTAACTTATAAAGATAAAAATACGATAGTAATAAAAGCATCGCCAGTACCGACAAATGGCGAGCCGATGCGCATCAGGTTGGGCATCACAGCACCTATGACCTGCGTCAACAATGTGGCCAGACTGGGCATGCCGTCCTTCAAAGAATCAAATTTTGGATTGCCCGATAAAACCACTGTGCATCTGGAATCGAAAGATTTGATAGACAGTCAGGACCATAAGCTCAACGCTGAATTTTCTCCCAGCGGCAAGCATGTATTAAACGCAGATTTAGCAGCAGATGCCCAACAAAAAACAATTGTCACAAGTAGCGTTACACCGCAGACTCTAAAATTTGCTGTGCGCGCCACGCACAGCCTGCCAGGTA
>Ga0116230_10006909_pt1 | contig 11217 bp, 10 predicted proteins | sample S1TSphfallax_3_FD_88678 | JGI IMG/M metagenome (GOLD analysis project Ga0116230, IMG submission 88678) | Host-associated microbial communities from peat moss isolated from Minnesota, USA - S1T2_Fd - Sphagnum fallax MG | ecosystem: Host-associated > Plants > Peat moss > Unclassified | place...
GATATTTTATCAAGTGTAACCACTAGTGTTGGTCTAGGTATAATCAACAGCTTTTTTTGTCTGGCACATCTCTGACCCTCATTCAAATGAAAGTGGGCATTTTGATTGAAAAAACACTCTCACATAAGCATGCAAGCATTGTATTTTTTTGAAATGTAATTTTTTGAAATTGCAACTTGTAACTTGTCCTTCCACTTCGCTACAGTAATTGATGTAGCTTTTTTATGTAATGGACTAAGTTGTAACCATTCACATGAATCTCTCTACTGTTTTTTTAGGAAGTTTGTTTGATGTAGCCAAAGGGACAATCATCCATAAGAAGATGAAATGGTGACCATCCTTAGAAAGATTTAGCCATATATGGCTGTAAGTCAAATATGAAATACAAATATTTAATCAATATGGAATTCTGGTGATTTTTTGTTTCTCACTGCTAGCAATTGAAACCCTCCAAAATTAGTTCAGTTTCTAATGTTTTATAGTTTATATGGCTTACAATCTAAGTAAAACAAGGTTGTCTAGTAGTCAAGTGCTTACTAATGTTGGCCAGTTCTTGATTCTTTTCAATATCCATCGGATTGGTTGTTAAAATTTTCATTTTTTTCACTTACACACAGGGTATCAAGTATGATTTTTTTTCAGATTTTCTAGGACTCACCTGATATCAACTTGTTGGAATAATCAACCAATTAGGGTATCAAATTATTTTGATACATGTAAGAACCAGTTGGTATGCACAAGGGTCGATTTTGCAAGACCTTGTTGAGAATCGGCCAATATAATGCCTAGGTTAGTCATTAGAAAATAAATTAAAATCCACTTTTCTTATTTTCATTCTTTTCACATTTCTAAATCTCGTATTTCACATTTCAAGATTCTAGTTCTTTATATGGATCTTTTGATTTGAAAAGAAAAATGGTACCAATTGTGTGAGATCTTGGAATGTTATGCTTGTTTTATATCATAAATTAATGTCAAAGAGCTCAAGCAAAGGAAGAATATGAATGTAACACCAAAGAGTTTGAACAATGGTTTTCAAATCCAAGCGTCTTGAAAAGGAAAGGATTCTAGTTTTTTATCATGAACTTTTGATTTAAAAAGAAAAATGGTACAATTTTGTGAGATCCTAGAAAAGCAAGTCATGAAAGTCCAACATTTCTACATAGCTAATTTGGACATTCCTCGATCCCACAATGACGTGTAGTGTGAGATATGGACAGTAAAATTGAAGGAAGATTGAAATTTCATCCCAAACATATCAAAAACCATGATAGATTCTTGAAAATAGCCACCTTGCAAACTTGCCAAAATAGCATAATCACTTCAACTTTTATAATTATTACTAAACCATAGATTAGGGGAAGTGGAAATTTATTGATACAATAGTATACCACCATTTAAATGTAGGGGTAGAGGCAAAGTTGGCAAAAGAGCCCCACTTACTAATCATTGTAAAATCCACATTTGCATGCAAGTAGTTAGACAAAAAAAAATGGAACAAATATGGCAATTAGTATAGTAAGTTTCAAAACAAATGTGTCTAGGACATTGGACATTTTACCAACTCCTAAAGAATTGAAAACAAGAAGTTGATCTCATGCACAATTAAAAGTAGTTAACTTAATTAACCAATACAATCAACCATTTGGGCTAACACCTCAAAAATCCACCTAATGGCAAAGCAAGTCCACAAAAAATAAAGCAAAATGTTCATCAATGTTCATGTCCATCACTTGTGCCCATGATTGACATTGAAATAACTAGTTGCATTCAAGAATGTATCATTTTCATCAATGATATTTGTTTATTCCATAAGGAATTCATCAATGGACTATCGTTCTTGTGGGCAATCTTGTTTTGCATTAGCTGACCAATTTTTCATTATCATCACCAGTTTGTCCAGATTATAAACTCCCAACCTACAATGTTGAAGGCTTGTCAAAATTCCATCTATGTTGAATTTTTTTTTCAATTTCAATCTAGGACCTAAGAATCCTTAAAATGTGTCGAGCCACAGAAGAAACATTTGGAAACTATGCTTCATGGGACTTCCATTGAATCAAATGTATTACAAAATCTTTTGGCTTCACATGCAAATGGCAGAATAAGCCCAATTCATTCTTCAACAACTTGTGCAAAATGGTTGCATTTGAAGTCATCGCCCCAAAGATGAAATCATCATCAAAAGGTGATACTTGAATAAGGCCATTAGTGGTGGGGTTTAAGAAATGAAAAAAAGCCACCAATAATGGCAACAAAGTCTTGCTATCATATTCAACAATAATTTGTATCATTTCTGCCCATCTAACAAATGCCTTCACCACATCAACGAATTTAAAATGTGAATCCAACACTAATGCCAACATGTTGTGAACCTTACTAGCATTGTAAGAAGATTTAAATCCCAAAAATGGAACCAATACAACTTGAACTTTTGCCATCATATGCACTTACAATGCCCCTAATTCATATTCAAAATCCCCCTTCACAAAATTGAAGGGGGTAATCTTATATTGTTGAATTTTAATTTTGTATACAAACACCAATTGAAATGGCAACATTTAGGGCATTAGAAAGTAACCAATATCCTTGAGTTTGATTGAAGATACATTGTTTAACAACAAGAAACATAATTTCAACAACCATTATAAAAACTACTCGTGTGTGCATTTGGCACACGACCTTGTAATTTTTGAATGTCTTGCCTCCCATAACATAGATTGATGGCATTATGATACTCCAAGGTTTCTTAAAACATAATCACCTTGCTAGCAAACATAGTTTTCATTGATATTTTCTACAACATAGATTGAATGGCATTCAAGCTAACCTCCTTGAAACCAACTGAAACTTTAGTATCATTACAAGCATATTGGCATGTTTAGTTGAAAACATGGCTAAAACAAAACCCTTGCCAAGGACCTAAAAGTCCTAAAAGACCACAATTGACAACTGAAGTAAGAGCTTGTGCAAGGGTGGAGAAATTGCCACCCTCATCCTTCACATAGGTAATTAATTTGTTCAATAAATTGTACAATGATACAAAATCCTTGACTTGCACTGCCATTGCAATTTCGAACATATAAATGGTTTCAAAAAGTCCCATTGTCACATGGCAAGGCGCCCACAATGAATTCATGAAATGAATCACAAGAACATCCATAAATCAAAAGATGTTGTTGCTATAACACATGAATCCAAAGCCAAAATTACATATTATTCCATGGTTTTAGCCATCAATGAAAGGATGGTATGTTAAACCATTTGCTTGTGGTTTGAAAACACAATTCAAGGATTTTAACACATCACCAAATGTTTCGACCACTAACTTTCTACAACAAAAATAAAAGTGTAGGCTTTGGCAACAAAGAATAGTAGGTCCTCCATAAATTTTTGTTGTCATGCATCATCCTTCTTATAATTTTTATAAGAATTACCATTCCCAAAATGATTTGTGATGGCCCCATAAACAATGAAATATGTCTTTTTGGACTTTTCCCACTACAACTTTTCTACATCAAAAGCCACATTAACATTTTTCCATCTATGCCAAGTGGCTAGATGCTCACCCAAAATATGCTTATTCATACAAGTAATCCCATGTTGTTATTTGTAGTAAATCATACCTTTCTTCCTTTTGGTGGTACTACCAACATTATAACTTTGGCAAACCAAATGGCAAATCACACAACACATAATTTGAAACAGAATAGGATCTGTCTCAATGCCACCATTCACCACAAAAAAATGTCAAGGGAGAGACATTATGCAGTGAAGGTTCTTTTTAATTTAGGATGAATTAAACTTTCAAAACCTCCCATGCAATTTTTGTTTTTTCATCCAAATCATTAGACATTGCAATGCTTTCAAATGCAAAATGGTCCATTTGGCATCGAAATTGAACCAACTACTAGCCCAAAATCCTCAACTAAATTACCTAATTCCAAATGAACATCATCACAATCAAACCCTCGTGCATATGCACATTCAAACCAAATGTTTCAATCTAAACTACCATTTGGATTTTGATTTACAATGGAATAAATAAATAAACACTAAATTTGTTTTATAAACTGACATTATTGAATTATAAAAGTATTCCTTTAATGAACTTCGGAATTCACAACTGGGAATCAAAACCTTGAAACAATTCATGTGAGTCTATTTTTGCAACACAATTTCAATGTTACACATCTAGTCCCATACACATGAAGGATTATGCAAAACAAAACAAAGACAAAAACAACAACAATAACACAAATGAAACACAATAGAAGGGGGAGAAGTACTTACTTATGCGTGCATTAGTTTGATTGTTGCAAGTTGAAAGAAAAATCTGCCGTCACAAACCCCTAACAAGACTTCAATATTTGTCTTCAATGTTTGCAATAACATTCAAGGATTTCACAAATAACCATTACAACTATTGGGATTAATTGTCATGTTTCGCAACAATTGTAGCCAAACACAACAATCCAACCCAACAAGAAATTTAAAAAACATTGCCAAATGCAAAGTTAAAAGTGGCAAATGAAAGGAGTTGTGGTTTAGGGTTTTTGATATACAACAAAAATGAAACCCAAAATGGATGAAGGTGTTTAGATGAAAAAAAAATGGAGAAAAAATCTAGATTAAAAAATAACCAACCTAAGTAAGAATGACAATTCCCCATCAAGATATCAATAGGATATTGATTTTTTTTAAAATTAATACCCTACCAATATGATATTTATAGGGAATTTAAAAAAATTATACTAGGCCAAAATAGGTTTTTGGTATGGTTATTCTTGGAAATGGAAGGTATGCTACATGATATCAAAACCTGGACCCCAACCCTAGTTGATACTTGAATTGTTTTTCAATAACTACCCAACATTGGTGTTTACATACATAGTAACCATTCACATTTCGTACCTACTTTACATATGGTATTTAGTACTTATCATTGATACAAGTAGTGACTAGTGTTGGTGGGTAAGTCTTTTATCATTATATACCCACATGTGATCACATGATAAATGCATATATAAATTAATTCTTAATTTTTTTACCCTTTTTCTTATTATACTCGAATGGTAAATTTTTCTAAATTACCTTATCTTTGCTCTACTTGGCTAGTATACATTTGAAGTTTACTATTACCAAGGGGAGGGCAATTGTTTTGAAATGGGTAAAAAAAAAACATAGGCAAAAATAATTACATAACATATATGTATTTTCGTGTTTTGCAATGCACGTGATTATGATGGATTTGTTTGAATTATGTTCACTAACTATTGAATACATCTACTTTTAGCATTTAAATTTAATTCATTACATCAACTTTCAACAAAATTCTTATCATATGCTCTTGGAGCACCTTTAGATTTTACAACAATTTGCCATTACTTTTGAAAGTATTTTTCAAGCTAAGTGATTTGGTTTTGTTATATTTTTTATATTTTTTTGATAGGATGTTCAAAATTTCACATCTTCATGTTGGCAATGCCAATTGCACAAATAACTTTTTTCCTCCACTTGAAAGTCTACCATACTCATCTAAATATTTGTATTTATCCTATGTTTATGGTTCACCCACTAATACTCACATTGTATGCATAAGATAAATGATGACATATTTATCCGCACCCATACCCAAATTGGCAATGTGCAAAGCCTATATACCTTTACTTAGTTCATATCTTATTGAAACTTTACATTCATCTTTACTCATCTAATATATTAAAATCAATATGCCCTTCCAACATTAGTAGTTTCCTAGGTAGGAGGACTTGTGTGGGTCAAGAGTGAAACAAAGAAAATCCTTATTGTAAATAATACAAAAGTAATATCTGTTTTTTTTTTGTTGTTGTTTATTGTTAGTGCAATTCATATTTTTTATAAAAAGATGGATGATGTCCAAACACAAATTTTGGGTCTTATTACACACACTTTGGGCGACACTAAGGCCTATTTTACACTAAGAGTCAAGGTTGAAAAAACTTGGGGCCAACTTTGAGCATCCTTGGCTTGTTGTTTGGGCAAGCATTAAACATGCATAACAAATTAAATGTGATGTGGTCTTTGACGCATTTTGACCATTGGGATTCCGGATTTCAACACCCCTACTTGGAGTCGTTACCCCTTGTTAACCACCACCATTTAATTAACTAAACCCACTCAATCACCCAACCAAGCCACCCCCGCAACCCAACCCTCAAGCCAAAATCCCTACCCCCATCTTTTTTTTTTACCTTGCCCCCCACCACCTCCATCTCTTGACAACTTATGGGTCGAACCCAAAAACAAGCCCTTCCCCACGCCTTGTCCCTTGTCCCTCATCCCCCTGCCCTCACGGGTTACCCTTCTACTACCTAAAGAACCCCCATTTTCCTCTCCCCGCGGTGTTGCATCCAATCCCTAGGGACTTTTTTTTGGGAACGCAACACATCCTTAGCCATAGCTTCACCCTTTCCTTTAGGGACATATCTCCTTGGGGGAGATTCCCTTTCCCAAGGAGTGCCCTTTCTCCCCACCAAGAAGTTCTTTCCACTGTTAAGGGAACATCCATCCTCCCCGCCGAGAAGTTCCTTCCGCTCCTTAGAGGAACACCTCCTTGGGGAACGCCATTTTTCCCCATTAGGAAGTTCTTACCACTCCCTGAAAGAGCCATTCCCTAAGGAACGCCCATTCTCCCTGCCAAAAAATTCCTTTTGTTGCTTGGGGGAGCCCTTCTTGGGGAACACCCATTTTCCCCACATGGAAGTTCTTTTCGCCCCCTAGGGGAGCCTTTCCCTAGGGAGAGACATCAAGATCTTTTGAAAAAATAATTATCTGAATAAGCACTATTTCCAAGGATGAAGTGGAACTATTTGAACTGTCAAGATCACTCCAAATTGTTTTCATCCCAAATTTCCCCATCATGTTCAATGTCTACCATGGATGTATCTTTGACAAACCTCCCCTAAGGATGCATCCATCCATAAGTTTCGTAAGAATTGAAATTATACTAGTGGTGCAATATTGTCATTATCATGACGTTCCAAATTTTGATAGCACCATCAAATCACCTTCTCCACGACCATATTTAAGTGGGAACATTCAATTGATCACAATTCAATCATGTTGCAAATTTTGCCAATTTTTTTTTTTTTTTTTGTATCCTACATTCTTACATTTTGTGCATAGTCCTACCTTTCATGCATCTTGCATTTAGTGTGTCTCAAACAATGGTGGACTACAAAATTGACCTAGCATGTCTAACAATGTCTGTTAGTTTAATTGATACATTAAAAGGCATTTATGCATGTTTATACTTTGAACTATAACAACCCTTAGAAGGTAGTTTCAACGGTTGCGATTTTCAATGGGTTAACAATTGGTCATGGTTTTCATAAGGTTTTCGTTGTGGTTTAGATTATTCAATTTTTTAAATGCCAAATGTTAGCGACCTAATGAAGAATCGCACTTTGTGCAAAAGATATGTATGTTAGTTCCATCCAATTCATTTGAAACATCTCAAATTAATATTTGCCTTACCATGTCAACATATCATTGTGCGTTTATATCCAAGGATGAGAGGTTGGAGGATCCTATAGTAAACAAGCTACAAGGCAGTGAAGGACTTGGGTGATTAGGCCTTAGGAAAATGAAGCAATTTCATAACGATTCCATCAAAACAAGATGTCAATGTGGGTTTAGAGTTGGTGAAAGCTGTGTCACACCTGATCTTGCATTAATCCATTATTATTATATGGAACATGTGGACAACCAAGGACATCCTTGTCATGGGCAATGCTCAACCTAGTTTAAAGGCACACGTTTGCAATTTGCACAACATTTGGGTAAAGTAGTGAAACATTAGATTATGAACAACATTAAGCTTAGGCTATCGACCATGTAAATCATGGCAAAACATGAGCAACATTGTTATGAACAGGATCCCTTTGAAGAATTATGGAGACATAATCATTTTGTCCTCCCCCATGACATACACAATGCCATGGATAATTATGTTAGATTGGAATACAGACGCCATTACGATGTGGTAACCAATGTTAGACTATGGGCTGATGCAAATCCTAACAAAGTGTTTTTCTTTCAATATGAAGCAATAACTTGATGTTAAACGAGCTGAAATTTTCTCTTGGAGTTTAAATTATTTCCTAAAGAAAACTAATGGTAGATATTGGCCATCAAAGGGCCATTGCATGTGATCCAACATTTGAGACAAATGACAAGAAGGTATTGTGAAATCTTTATCCTATTCTTCCACCTCAAACATGCAATGTTTTTATAGTCCATCAAAATAACAAATGTTTTGTTTTTTGCAATTCCTATTATTTACACTAATAGTATTCAACAAATGGAAAAAATGGAATTCCTATGGCTTGGATTGTGTCAACTTGGAACAAGAACACGAACCTCCAAACATGGTTGACTATGTTGAAGAATGTGTTCATGCACAATTTGTGTCACAATCCTAACATCAACTTCCTAGTCCCATCCCGAAGCTCCAACACGCCCTTCTACCCCTCCAAAGTGCTGTGAGCCAAGGAGTGTGCCTCCACTCCTTGCTCTTCCGTTGTTTTCTACTTGGGACTCACCTTTGAGTCCCTCAAGGAGTTGGGAGCGCATCATCTATGCATAATGTTGAAGATCCCTTACTCCCCTAACTGTACCAAAAGAAGCCTCAATACCAAACATTTTTTCCCCACCTAGGGCCTTGTGGGTCTTTTGTTCAATGATGTTTTTGCCAACAATCTACCCCTTCTGCTTTGCCATTTGACATTCTCCTTGGTTCTTTCAACCTCCTTGACCTTCTTTTCAGCTTGACCTGTGTTTGTGGGTGCCACTGTCTCCTTGGCCCTACTAGCCTCTTTAGTTCGATTAGTGTCCTTAAAAACCATCATCTCCTTGACCTTCTAATGCTCTATGGCTTTTCTTTAGCCCAATCTGGTTCCCTAGGCACCTTTGGCTTGCCAACCCTTTTCGTTTCCCCGGGCATTTGCAAGGCCTTGTTAATTTCCTCGGGTAGATCTCTTCTTCCTTGGGAATTGTTTTGGGGTGAATGCGGAGGGCTAACATAGTGACATGGAAAATTTCGGCCTCCTCATTTGGGCTCAAGGATGGACATTTATTAATAGCTTCAATTGTTACACTCCTCTCAACTTCAACAATAGAAGCAATGTCATCTTTGATGAAAATTGTTTGAATGACATCTTCATGGTTGGTGTAGCCCATTTCAACGTCAAGGGCATCATCTTGCCTACAAAAATTTGACTTGGCCTTATCGATTATTTCCATCATGTTGGGCCGATGATCCATATCCTTGCTCAATGGCACCTTTGCACCCAATTCCTAATCAATTTCTATCATGATGGTGTCAATTTCATGATATCACACAATTATGGTATATGAAGTTGGACAAGATCCACTACCCTCCTCACTTGGATCAACCTGCATTCTATCTGAGTCATGTTGAAAGTTTATGGCTCCTGGGCTTTTGTGCTGATTTAGGATTCCCCACCCATCCAACTCCTTGAGGTCTATTTTTAACAAACTGTACGCATCAAGACTTTTGGGCCTACATGTCATTGGTTGTTGCCCAAGTCGTTTTGTAAGCATGGATGTTGTGTTTGGAGGGGGACTAAAAGCCATTTTCAATTGACGATCCAATAATGTTATCATGGTTGCCATAACAACATTCATGCATTCCCATAATATAAGGTCACAAGTTGTGTCGAAATCTATGCATTCCAAGCACCTAGTTTAATTCATTAACCCATTCAAAGACTCTCTACGACTTTAAACATATACATGGGCATGAGATGTTCGTGGGGATAACGAATTCGCTCACAATATAAACATGTCCCTAAAGAGGACCTCTCCTTGAATAGGTTATCTCTCCCTTAGGAAGGACATATTTTAATCCTTGGGCAAGAAGCTTCTTTCCATAGGGATGACATTTCACCATGGCCATTGTCCCATTGGGGAGGGAATCTTTCTCCCCTAGGGAGGATGGATATCTATCCCCGGGAATGATGTTTCCCCAAGGATGTTGTTTCCCAAGGGACAATGTCTCCCCAAGGAGGACAAGCCAAATACAAAGAGCCATGAACAAGAGAAGGAAATACTAGAGACTTACATGATATTGTAAACACATGCCGCAAATCAAGGTTTTCCCGAACCATCATTGTCTACTTCAACAAATTTTCGGCTAAAATTTGATCCCCAAATGGGCTTCCTAACCATAATATGTGCCACATTTGTTCATTATCTCTAGCCCACTCCCACAGTGCTCAAAGTTACATTGACTCAACAAAGATGGTTGTCATGTTAAGGTCCTTGTGCAAATATGTGTTTGTTTTAATGTTATGGGTGAACCATTCAATTTTTTTGGAATGTTGTGAAGACCTTCTAGCCACCAAAAATGTAGGGAATTTAGCACACAATAATTGAATCGTGTTACGCTTGATGGCCCCAAATTACTTAATGCCAAGACTAACTAGCCCATCCCAAGGATCGGTCGACAATTTTGGCCTTAGTTGTTTCAAAATGCATGCCAATATAGGACGGTTGTCTAGAGGTGGCGTTGCAACAAAGTTTTCCTATAAGCACTTGTATGTTGACTCTGGTGTCATATACTGGTTCACTTCTTTTATTTCCCAAAATTGCCTTCCCATTGCCAAAAGTGGATTCACCTAGTCGTTTTCCTTTTTTCACATATTATGGAATGCCATTCCACACATTTTCAACTTGGGAGGTGGAAGGCCACCAAGTAGAAAAGCGAATGCCCCATTCAAGCAAATGTCAACCTAATTGTTTTTGAGGTACGCAAGGCATACGTCCATTTCCTCTTGAAAACCCATAGAAATACACCATGTGTCTTGCACTTGATAGATTGCAATGACCTCTTTGCCATAGTAGGTCATTGCAAAACCCCTCTACAATGAAACATGTTTTCACATCAAAGTGATTCAATAAGAGAAAAATCCATAAGTCAATTTCCTTGGGAGTTACTTAAAAAAGGAGCAGGCCCCAAGTTGAGAGCTCCATGACTTCATCTCCTCGAAAATAATGTTTATAAGGATAACTCCCCAAGGAGATGTCTGTATCTCCCCTAAGGAGATGTTGGATCCTCCTTGGGGAAACACCCGCATCTCCTCGAGGAATCACATCCTCGGGGATATGAACTATAGTCACACTAGTAGAAATCAGCCAAAATGTAACCAGTCC
>Ga0116230_10006910_pt1 | contig 11217 bp, 4 predicted proteins | sample S1TSphfallax_3_FD_88678 | JGI IMG/M metagenome (GOLD analysis project Ga0116230, IMG submission 88678) | Host-associated microbial communities from peat moss isolated from Minnesota, USA - S1T2_Fd - Sphagnum fallax MG | ecosystem: Host-associated > Plants > Peat moss > Unclassified | place: USA...
ACCCGCCGACGCCACCCTGGCTATTGGCCGAGGCCAGCACCGCGTTCGAGCATTGATCCCCGTAGACGGCGCTGACCTGAAACTCGGAGGTCGGCCCAAAGTTACCGCCGCCGATTTGACCCGCGGTAAAGGCGCCGGCGCCAGTGTTGTAGAGATAGATCGTCTGATAGCTCGAAACCGTGCTCGCCACCTGCGCCGGGAAATTGAGCGCTCCGGGCGAGAAATAACCCGTATCCGAGAACGGCGGCGCGTAGCCGTCAAGCGCCACGGCAAAGTTGCCCACGGTGCTGGTGACGGTCAGCGTGCCAGTCTGCAAACCGGCCGCCGTCGGCGAAAATACCACATTGACCTGGCAGGTGGTTGTCGAACCCACGTTCGCAGAGCAATTGTTCAGCGCGTTGATCCCCGTGGCCAGTTGGAAAGCCGAACTGCCGGCGGTAATGCTCGCTCCAGTCAAGGCAAAGCTGGGGTTGCTGCCGCCATAAGTGAAGGTGATCGTCGCCGGCGCGGAGATGCTGTTGACCGCCTGCTGATCGAAGGACTGCGCGGCCGGAGTGAACTGCGTAGGCGCGGCCACCGTGGACGATGTACCCGTGCCGGTCAGCGCCACCGTGAGATTGCCGGCACTGGTGTGTACCGTCATGTCGCCATTGAGCGCCCCAGCGCGGCCCGGGTTGAAATAAACGGTCAGTGTGCAGTCCTGGCCGGGCGCGAGCGTGCCTCCGCCTGTGGTATTGCAGCCGTCCGAGATGGAGTAAACGGCGGGTATTCCCGGCGCGCCCGTGAAAGTCAGCGTCTCGGTCCCAGTATTGGTCACATAGACCACAACGGAGCTGGAACCGCCCGCCTGAACCGATCCGAAGTTGATCGAGGCCGGCGAGGTCAACGCCGTCAGCGTAGCCGCCTGTCCGCCGCCGGTCAGCGTTGCCGTCTGCGGTCCGGCGCTGGTCTGCACTGTGAGGGTGCCGTTGTCCGGGCTGGTAGTCACCGTCGGCGTGAACGTAACCCCGACCGTGCAGGTCTGGCCCGGAGTCAAAGGATAAGGGAACGGCGTGCAGGCGTCGTTGGCCCCGCTGGCCGCGTAGTCGCCGGTCGTGGCCACGCCAGTAACGTTAATCGATGCGTTGCCCTGATTCGTGAGGGTCACAGATTGAATCGCGCTGGTGGTGCCTTTGTTCTGCGCGCCGAAATCGAGTTGCGTCGGCGTTATGGAAGCCGATCCGGCGGCGGCGATCCCGTTGCCCGCCAGCGGAATAATCTGCGGCGTCGCGGAAGCCGCGTCGTAGATCGTCAGCGTCCCGGTGCGCGCCCCGACTTGGCTGGGCGTGAAGACAATGGATACGGCGCAATAGTTGTTTGAGTAGCTGGGGTTCTCAAAGCCCGGAGCCGACGCGGCGGCCAACGAAATATTGGCGCAACCGTTCGAGGAAATCGTAAAGTCGCCAGAGGCCAACACCCGGTCGACCAGGAAGGGCAGACTGCCAGTGTTGAAAATGAAAATCGTCTGCGTGGCGCTGGGCGTTCCCAGAACCTGATCCGGAAAGACCACGTTGCTCGGGGAAAATTCCACGATCTTGGTCGCCGCCGCCCCCTGTCCGACCAGCGTGACAGTAAATGGCGTTGCTACCCCCTGAACTGGGATGGAGAGTGTCGCCGTTTCGGTAGCCGCAACGGAAGGCGTAAAGGTCGGACTGAAAGACACAACCGCCCCTGGAGCAAGCACCTGAGCGCCAAGATTGCCGCCAATCTGGAAATCCGAAGCCGACCCCTGGGGGCTGGTAAGGGTGATGGTGGCCGGTCCCACATTGAGCGGCTGATCGCCAGTGCTAAGCAGCAGGTCGCTTTGCGCCGGACTGGTGACGCCGACGGTCTCCGTACCGAAATTGATCGCGGCCGCAGTCAGCTCCACCACGACGGACCCGCCAACGCCGCTCGGCAGAACAGCCGTGCCTGAAAGCGCAACCGACCACGGGTTGCCGTAGTTGGGACTCAGTGCGGTAGACTCAGGCCCAAACAAATTGGCCCCTGGCGCAAAGGTCACCTGCGCCTGGCAGCTTCCCCCGGGTTGCAGCGTGGCGGGGCAGTTGTTCACCTGGCTGAATCCGTAACTGGCTAAGTCGTTGTAAATGTAGTTGCCGTAGGTGAGCACCGGTTCGTCGCCTACGTTGGTGAAGGTGACGGTCTCGGGCGCGCTCGCGGCCCCCTGCGCCACGCTGCCGAAGTTCAGGCTCGTAGGCGATGCGACAACGAAGCCCGCATCCGCCCCCTGTCCGCTCAGAGGTATCATCACCGGGCTCACAATGCCGGTCGAAGTAATGCTAAGTGTGCCGGTGACCGGCGCGTCAGTAGCCGGTGTAAAAACAACAGTCGCCAGGCACGACCCCGCTGCGGCAATCTGCCCGTTGCAATTGTCGCTTTCCGCAAACACCGCCGGGCTCGCTACGATCGATGTCAGCGTCACCGCCGCGCTGCCCACGTTGCGCAGCACAATCTGCGTCGGCGCGCCGTTGTATGCCGTCGAACTGGTATTGACCGGGATCGCATTCCCGAAGGCAACCGTATTTGGATACGGCACCACATTGCCCGCGTTGGTCATGCTCACCTCAGCCAGATACGAGCCAGTCGTTCCCGGCGCTACCCCCGTAGTCACGGGAAAGTCGAGTCCGCTGCCGTAGGGGACGATCGTCCCCGCCAACCACGCATTCCCGGAAGTGTCCACGGCCACGCTCGGGTACTGCGTGTTCACCGGCGCGGAGGTGCTGGAGTAGCTCTCCAGGCCGCCCAGATAGCCGGAAGTAAGCGCGGCAGTTCCCGCGCCGTTGAGCACCACCAGAAAGGCCTGCGGATAGCCGACTATACTCAGAAGCGGCGGCACACCGCCCAGCCCGTTGACTACCGGGAAGTCCGTAGCCGTGGTCGCGCCCGAAATATACGCATTGCAAGCCGAAACGCACCCCGGCGGCAGCGCAATACTTTGCGGGATGATATTCGTGCTGCCGGTCAGGTCGTTCGGCCCACCCAAAAACGTCGAGTACACCAGCCCGCCCGTCGCATTGAGCTCCAGCGCGTAAGCTCCCGGAGCCGTCGTCTGGTAAGCCCCCGGAGTCGTCGGAAAATCGTCCGCCTCCACGTCGTCGCCCACTAGATACACGTCGCCGCTGCCATCCACCGCCAGGCTGCCAGGCGAACTAGGCCCGATGTAAGCGTTGTAAACCAGCGCCGTACCCGTAGGGTTCACCGCCGTCACATAAGTGCAATAATTGCCAGGATTTACCCCTGAGTAGGAGTACGCGCCAGCCGTAGCGGCGGGATAGTTGCAGTAATAGCTGTACGCGGCAATATAGGCGTCGCCCAAAGCATCGACCGCCACCGCATACGAGGTGGAATCGTAACCGCCCACCAGAGTCGAGTAGACCAGCGACGCGCTCCCCGACGCGGAAGGATTCAACTTCGCCACAAACGCCGCCGGATGTCCGCTAGTCTGATACGTCGTCTGATACGCGCCCGCCGTCGTGGGAAAGTTCCCGCCCGCCGCCTGTCCGTCGAGATACGCATTGCCCCCGGAGTCCACCGCCAATCCATAGACCGTATCCGCGCCGTAGCTCCCGTTGGCCGTTCCGCCGAAGTACGTGCTGTATACCAGTTTCGAACCGCCCGCCGCCAGCACCGCCAGCGCTCCGTCGGAAGAACCGCCGTAACTCTTGTTCGGATAGGAAGGCTGGTACGCGCCGGTGGTCGTCGGAAAACCCGATGTAGCCGTCGCCGCAACATAAACCTGACCCGCGGAGTTCACCCGAAGCGCCACCGGGTACAAGTTCCCGCTCGTCGAAGAAAACGTCGCCGTGTACACTAAGTTTCCAGCCGGCGTCAGTTCCTGCACAGTCATTGAAGCGTACGACGCATCGGTCGAGAGGACATAGACGTTGTTCGAGCTATCCAATGCCAGGTCGATAACGGAGTAGTCCGCCAGCGTACTCGTGCCGGGAGACAGATACGTCGCGAATGTTAGCACCGGGTCGATGGTCAGCGCCTTGGCCGCGTCGTACCGCCCGATCTTCAGCCCGATCCGCCGCGCATGGCTCGCATCCGCAGGAAGCAGTGCGTAGCTGACCTCAACCGGCTCGCGCATCTTGCCGGAAATCCCAGCCTGCCACGCCAGCGGCTTGCGCAGCACAATTCGCTGCCCATCCACTTCGACGGTCAGATTGCCATCCTCGCCGATCGAGGCCCGGTCCGCCCCGTCGAGATCGAGCACCAGCGATCCGGTCTTCGCGCCCGGCGCCACCTCCAGATCGTATTCCAACTCTCCGTCGCGCCCGTAAAACGTAGCATCCACGCCGGGATACACCTGAGCCAGGCGCACCCGCTCGTACAGCGAGATGTCCGACCGCCAATCCTTCTCTTCGCCGGCAAACCACGCCCCTTTAGCCGCAATTTCGCCTTCCCCGGCCGGCGTGGTCGCCGAACCTGATCCCTCGAAACGCAGTGAGACCTCCCGGACCGGCACACCCCCGCTCCGATCCGCGTCCCAATCCCTGATCGCTCGTCCCGCCGACGCGCTTCCCTTCTCCATTCGCTCGCCGCGCATCGCATCCGGAGTTGCCACTCGCAGCGTGAACCCATCGCGCCCCATCGAAACGCCGTAGCCGAACCCATAGGCCCGAAAGGCTTCCGAAGCCAGCCATTGCCCAAGATTCCGCTCAAAATAGCGCGGCGCAGACTCTTCAGGAAACGGCGCGGCGGCCTGGACCGACTCCATCGGAAAAACGGCGGCGGCAAGGAACAGAACGAACCAAACTAGCATCTTGAACATGGCATTTCTCTCCGGCAAAAGACGTCCCAATCCCCTTCAGCGTGCAGAGCGCGCCGTCGCGGCCACCGTCTATCTTGAGTTGCAGTCTTGTTGACGATTGCGTCGAGGCGCGCGGGGAAGCGACACCGACAGAGAGTTACAACCGGTACCGATGGTTTGGGCGCAGATTGCGCGGATTTACTGAGAACTGCAATGGAGGCGTGAGCAACCTGGAAGCTAGCGTTCGAGAATGCAACCCGAAAGTTTTTGAAAAACGGCCGTTGACTGAAACATGAATTCCTCGCTGCGCTTTGCTCCGGATAACTCCAAATCGCAGCCGATAGCAACTCCGCTACTCCCTCAAGCGCGGCCCAGCATGGAAAGAAAATACCGCTCGTAAAACAAATGCCCGAACCGCAGCCGGAGACGAGTTCGATCCGAAACTAGTGTCCTGGGTCTGAAGTTCTCTTGACGAATGTTGTCGTCCTGTGCAGCGAAGGACACGCTTCTCGGAGCTTTACCCTTAGCTTTACCCTCCGGATGCCGCAACGAATTTCCGGCTCGGAACACTACCCGCAAACCCGAGTTGGCTATCCCTGAAATCGCGGGTGCCACTGCGATCACATCCGCACCATACATCCGAAGAAACTGCCGCGCATCTCCCAAATGGGATATGCCGCCGCTCGACGGAACCGCCGCCGGGTTTGCTCCCCCGTCGCGACGGCTGACGTTACCCTTCGAGAACCTGCGGAGCCAGTTCGCCCCGCCCAGCCTCCAAATCCACAACCCAACCCAGCCTCCCCTAGTAAAATCGGGTACGAATCCCGTCCGCCTCCGGAGGCCACTTGCTCTATTGGCTGCTCTACCAAAAGCTATTTCCGTACTTCCATCCCTTCCGCATCTTCCGGTACCTGACCTTCCGCACGGCTTTTGCCTCCCTGACCGCCCTCCTCATCGCCCTGCTCATCGGCCCCTTCGTCATTGAAAAACTCCGCCAGTTCCAGATCAGCCAGTACATCCGCGAAGACGGCCCCGAAGCGCATAAGAAAAAAGCCGGAACCCCCACCATGGGCGGCGTCCTCATCGCCATCGCCATCCTGCTGCCCACCGTCCTCTGGTCGGACCCCGCCAATCCCTTCGTCTGGCTGGTCGTCTGCTCCACCGCCGCCTTCGGTGCCATCGGCTTCGCCGACGACTACATCAAGGTCGTCAAGCGCCGCAATCTCGGCCTCACCGCCCGCGCCAAACTCGCCTGGCAGGCCGCGGCCGCAGCCGGCGTCGCCATCACCCTCTGTATCCTCCAGCAATTCCGCATGTTTTCGACCGTCCTCACCGTCCCCTTCTTCAAGCAATTTCGCCCCGACCTGCTCTGGCACGCGTGGCCGGCCACGCTCCCGCACCTCGGCTTCCTCGCCTTTCTCCCCTTCATCGCCTTCGTCGTCTTCGTCCTGGTCGGCTCGTCCAATGCCGTCAACCTCACCGACGGCCTCGACGGCCTGGCCATCGGCTGCACCATCATCGCCGCCGGAGCGCTCACCGTGCTCACCTACGTCAGCGGCCACATCGTCTTCTCCAACTACCTCGAACTCCAGCGCATGCCCATGGTCGGCGAGGTCACCGTCTTCTGCGGAGCCATGGTCGGTGCCTCCATCGGCTTCCTCTGGTACAACGCCCACCCCGCCGAGGTCTTCATGGGCGACGTCGGCTCGCTCGCCCTCGGCGGCGCCATCGCCACCGTCGCCGTCATCATTCGCCAGGAGCTGCTGCTTCCCTTCATCGGCGGCATCTTCCTCCTCGAAGCCATCTCCGTCCTCCTGCAAGTCGGCAGCTACAAGCTGCGCAAAAAGCGTATCTTCAAGATGGCCCCGCTGCATCACCACTTCGAACTGCTCGGCTGGAAAGAATCGAAAGTCATCGCCCGCTTCTGGATCGCCGCCCTGGTGTTTGCATTGTTTGCACTCACCACCCTCAAACTCCGCTAACGCAATTCAATCCAACCCGCGCAAGTGCCACAATGAAAGCTGGCGGGCAAAGGACCACGGAGGCTGCGGCGGACTTACCCGCGTCCGAAATGATCAACGACGGAGGGAACAGAACTTCGCCACCTTCCGAAAGCTAAACGACGGAGGTTTCAGGGGGTTTCAACCCCCTGAAACCGAGGCCGATTCAAATGGGCCTGTCGGCCCGGATCAACCGGCTTTGTAACAGGGCACGACTTTAGTCGTGCCGTAACAGGCCAAACTTGCAATGGGGCTTTAGCCCCTGAGGCCTCGGGAGCGCGGATGGAACTAAAAGGCAAAAAAGTCCTCGTCGTAGGCCTCGGCAAATCCGGCCTCGCGGCCGCCCTGTTCCTGCGCCAAAAAGGCGCGCAAGTCACCGTCTCCGACATGCGCTCCGCCGCCGCCCTCGCCAAAGAAATCCCCGCCCTGCTCGAACACGGCATCAGCGTCGAATCCGGCGGCCACGGCCTGCTCACCTTCCGCCGCCAGGATCTGATCGTCGTCAGCCCCGGCGTTCCGCTCGACACCCCGGAACTCGTCCAGGTCAAAGCCTTCGGCCTCCCCGTCATCGGAGAACTCGAACTCGCCTCGCGCTTCCTTGAGGGCGGCATCGTCGCCATCACCGGCTCCAACGGCAAAACCACCACCACCACGCTCATCGGGCAAATCTTCGAGGATGCCGGCCTGCCCACACAAATCGGCGGCAACATCGGCCTTCCCGTCATCGAACTGATCGCCAACAGCACCGAAACCACCGTAAACGTCCTCGAAGTCTCCAGCTTTCAGCTCGAAACCGTCGTCGAATTCCATCCCCGCATCGCCGTCATCCTCAACATCACTCCCGACCACCTCGACCGCCACGGCAGCTTCGAAAACTACGTCGCCGCCAAAGAAAACATCTTCGCCCGCCAGACCTCCGCCGACGCCCTGGTCTTGAACGCCGACGATACCACCACCCAGCTCTCCGCCGCCCACGCCCAATCCGCCGCGAAATTGAAGCCCGACGGCGGCCCGAATATTTATTGGTTCTCGCGCACCAAAATCGTCCGCCAGGGCGCCTGCGTCCTCAACGACGCCATCGTCTGGATCGAGCGCGAAGGCGCTTCCGCCGAACCAATCCTGCCGCTCACCGAAATCCCGCTCAAGGGATCCCACAACGTAGAAAACGTCCTCGCCGCCGTAGCGGCCGCCCGCCTGGCCACCGTCCCGGCCGAATCCATCCGCAAGACCGTGGCCAGCTTCCACGCCGTCGAGCATCGCCTCGAATACGTAGCCACCGAAAACGCCGTCGACTACTACAACGACTCCAAAGCCACCAACGTCGACGCCGCCGCCAAAGCCATCGCCGCCTTCCCCGGCGGCATTCACCTCATCCTCGGCGGCAAAGACAAAAACTCCAACTACGCCGACCTTTCCGACCTCCTCCGCAAGCACGTCAAAGCCGTCTACACCATCGGCTCCGCCGCCCCAAAGATCGAAACTCAGATTCGCGGCATGGCCCCCATCGTCTCCTGCGAAACCCTCGACCGCGCCGTCGCCGCCGCGCGCGCCGCCGCCCACCCCGGCGACATCGTCCTGCTCTCGCCCGCCTGCTCCAGCTTCGACCAGTTCGAAAGCTACGAGCATCGCGGCCGCATCTTCAAAGAACTCGTCCTCGAACTCACTTCCCTCGAAAGAGCGAGGTAGCGGCATGGCCAAGCGCGTCGGCGTCGACAAATGGCTCTTCTTCACCACCCTCTCGCTGGTCGTCGTCGGCCTCGCCATGGTCTTTTCAGCCTCCGCTGTCATGGCCCAGGAGCGCTATGGCTCGCCCTACACCTTCCTCGGCCGCCAGGCCCTCTGGGCGCTGCTCGGCGTCGCCGCCATGGTCACGCTCATGCGCGTCGACTACCGCCGCTACAACTCCAGGACCTTCGTCTACCCAGCGCTCGGCGTCACCCTGCTGCTGCTACTCGCCGTCTTTGCCGTCCCAGGCTCACACGCCACCCACCGCTGGATCCGCTTCGGCCCCTTCTTCACCTTCCAGCCCTCCGAAATCGCCAAACCCGTTCTCGCCATCTACCTCGCTTGGTTCCTCCACTCCCGCCTCAACGCCATGCGCGACTGGAAACACACCCTCCTGCCCGCTGTCATCCCCGCCTTCGTCTTCCTCGCCCTCATCGGCAAAGAACCCGACCTCGGCACCGCTCTGGTGCTGCTGGGAATGACCGTCCTCACCCTCCTGCTCGCCGGCATGGAGTGGCGCTACCTCCTCGGCATCTTCGCCATCGTCACCCCGGTCGTCGTCGCCATGCTCCTCTTCGTTCCCTGGCGCCTGGCCCGCATGAAAGTCTTCCTAAATCCGGAAGCCGACCCCAAAGGCGCCGGCTTCCACATCACCCAGTCCCTCATCGCCGTCGGCACCGGCGGATGGAGCGGACGCGGCTACATGGAAGGCGTCCAAAAACTCTTCTACCTCCCCGAACCCCACACCGACTTCATCTTCGCCAACATCGCCGAAGAAATGGGCTTCCTGGGCGCAATCTTTATCCTCTTACTCTTCGTTCTGCTGGGGATTCGCGGCCTCCGCACTGTCTTCCTCCTGCGCGACCCCTTCGCCCGCCTGCTGGCCTTCGGCATCACCATGACCATCCTGATCCAGGCATTCTTCAATATGAGCGTCGTCGTCGCCCTGCTCCCCACCAAAGGCATCCCGCTCCCCTTCATCTCTTCCGGCGGCACCAGCCTCTGCATCATGCTCGCCAGCATCGGCATCCTCCTCAACCTAACCCGCGAGATCGACTGAACCGAGCCCCGTGACCAACCCATTGCAAATCAATAAGATTTGTCATCCTGAGCGAAGCGAAGGACCCGCTTTTTCCTCGCATCCACCACAATCGTCGGCGCCCTCCATGTCTTGTCATCCTGAGCGAAGCGAAGGACCCGCTTTTTCCTCCCATCCACCACAATCGTCGGCGCCCTCCATGTTTTGTCATCCTGAGCGCAGCGAAGGACCCGCTTCTTCCTCGCATCCACCACAATCGTCGGCGCCATCCATGTCTTGTCATCCTGAGCGCAGCGAAGGACCTGCTTTTTCCTCGCATCCACCACAATCGTCGGCAACCTCCATGTTTTGTCATCCTGAGCGCAGCGAAGGACCCGCTTTTTCCTCCCATCCACCACAATCGTCGGCGCCCTCCATGTCTTGTCATCCTGAGCGAAGCGAAGGACCCGCTTTTTCCTCCCATCCACGCGTGATCCCCGCATGACCCCCCGCATCCTCATCGCCGGCGGAGGCACCGGCGGCCACATCATCCCCGCCCTGGCCGTAGCCCGCGAGCTTGCCACCCGCCACAACGCCGAGATCCTCTTCGTCGGCACCCCCCGCGGCATGGAGTCGCGACTCGTCCCCGAAGCCGGCTTCCCCCTCGAACTCATCCAAATCGGCCCCCTCAACCAGGTCTCCCTCGCCACCAAGCTCAAAACCCTCGCAGGACTGCCCTTAAGCCTCCTTAGTTGCCACAAAATCATCCGCCACTTCCGCGCCCAGGCCGTCTTCGGCGTAGGCGGCTACGCCTCCGGCCCAGCCATGGCCGCGGCCATCCTTTCCGGCATCCCCACCATGGCCTTCGAACCCAACGCCGTCCCCGGCATGGCCAACCGCATCGCCGGCCGCTGGGTCAAAGCCGCCGCCGTCAACTTCCCCCCAGCCGCAAAATGGTTCGCAAACCCCGAAGTCACCGGCATCCCCGTCCGCCCCGAATTCTTCGCGATCGAACCTCCAGCCCCAAACGCCCCACCCCACCTGCTCATCTTCGGCGGCTCGCAAGGCGCGCGCATCTTCAACTCCCTGCTACCTCCCATCGCTCCGCAATTGCTGGCCGCCATTCCCGGCCTCACTATCCTCCACCAATCCGGAGCCCGCCACGCCGAAACCACCCGCGCCGCCTACACCTCCTCCGGCGCAGACCCCAACCGCTGGCAAGTCGAGCCATTCCTAGACAACATGGCCGCCCAATTCGCCCGCGCCCACCTCGTCCTCGCCCGCGGCGGAGCCTCCACCGTCGCCGAACTCGCCGCCGCCGCCAAACCCGCCCTCCTCATCCCCTTCGCCGCCGCCGCCGACAACCACCAGCGCTCCAACGCCGAAGTCATGCTCCAGGCCAACGCCGCAGTCATGCTCGAAGAGCGTCAACTCGCCCACCAACCCTCCCAACTCCTCGAAACCCTAATAGCCCTCCTGAAAAATCCAGCCAGGCTCCAGCAAATGTCCCACCAAGCCCGCACCCAGGCCCACCCGCAAGCCGCCCAGCGCATCGCCCAAATCCTCGTCTCCCTGACCTAATCCCCCAAATCCCCCAAAATTGTCATCCTGAGCGCAGCGAAGAACCTGCTGTCCTCCCACCACCGCTTGTCATCCTGAGGGCAGCGAAGGACCTGCTTCCG
>Ga0116230_10006912_pt1 | contig 11217 bp, 4 predicted proteins | sample S1TSphfallax_3_FD_88678 | JGI IMG/M metagenome (GOLD analysis project Ga0116230, IMG submission 88678) | Host-associated microbial communities from peat moss isolated from Minnesota, USA - S1T2_Fd - Sphagnum fallax MG | ecosystem: Host-associated > Plants > Peat moss > Unclassified | place: USA...
AAGTGGCCGGCGCAGACCGTCAACTACGTCGAGTCGCACGACGACATGACCTTCCTCGACGCGATCACCGAGAACGGCGGGAACGACGGCTTCAATCCGACGCCCCACGACATCGCGCGCACGCATTTGATGGGAGCGGTGCTGTTCATGTCGATCGGGATCCCGATGCTCTCCGCCGGCCAGGACTTCCTGCGCTCGAAGCGCGGGGTCAACAACACCTATCAGCGGGGCGATCTCAACGCGCTGGATTACGGGCGCCTCTACCGCTACCTGGGCACGCACACCTATTTTGCCGATTGGATCGCTTTCCGGCTGAGCGAGCGCGGGCGTCTGCTCCGGCAGTACAGCCGTCCCTCGGAGGGGTTCTTCCAGTTCTTCCGCGCCGGGGCGGGCCCGGCGCTGGCGGCGATTTACAACGCCGATCACTCGCAGGGGCGGGAGCGGCTGCTATTCGCGGTCAATCCGGGGCTCGAGGACGCGGTGCTGCCCTTGGGCGAGGCCGCCGAGGAGTTAGGCCCTTGGACGCAGCTCGCCGACCAGGACCGGTTCTTCCACGCGGGGGCGCGCGGCGCGCGCCGGCCGGTCACGGCGGAGTTGCGCCTGCCCCCGCTGGGCTGCGCGCTCTGGACGTCCGGCGGCCGCCGGCGGTGACCGGGAACGGACGTTCCGCGAAGGGTGGCGCGTAACGGGCGGAGCCATGGGCGGATGCACAGCTTCCGCCTTGGGCCGGTCGGAGGAAAAGTGATGGACGCTGGCGAAACGAAATGCCGCGCCCAACGTCAATCGTGGCAAGTCCGGGGCACCCTCCTCCGGCCGCCCTAATCCCTTCCATGAGTACTAGTACAACCAAACCTAAACGTCGCTGGCTGCTCTGGCTCGGGCTCCTCGCCCTGCTGCTGATCGGCGGTTGCTGGGTGTGGCATCGCCCGGCCCCGAAGAAGCAGGGGCCTCCGCCCGCGGTGCCCGTATCCGCTACGGCGGTGCGGTCGGGCAGTCTCGACGTTTATCTGACCGAACTGGGCACGGTCACGCCGATCGCCACGGTCACGGTGACCAGCCGGGTCGCCGGTGAACTCAAGGAAATCGATTATCGGGAGGGGCAGATCGTCAAACCCGGGGATCTGCTGGCGGTGATCGATCCCCGGCCGTATGCGGCGGCGGTCACTCAGGCCCAGGGGCAGCTGGCGAGGGACCAGGCGCTGCTGGCCAATGCGAAACTCGATCTGGCGCGCTATCAGCAGGCCTTCCAGCAGAAGGCCATTCCCGAGCAGCAGCTGGCGACCCAGCAGGCCACCGTCGACGGCGACGCGGCCACCGTGACGCTGGACGAGGGCAATCTCGCGGCGGCGCAGGTCAACCTGGATTACACGCGCATCACCTCGCCGATTCCAGGCCGCGTGGGCCTGCATCTGACCGATCTGGGCAACATCGTCGCGGCCAACGGCACGACCGGAATCGTCTCGGTCACCCAGCTCCAGCCGATCACGGTGGTCTTCACGCTGGCGGAGGACGACCTGAATGCGGTGGTCCGCGAGATGCGGGGCGACGCCCCTCTGCGCGTGGACGCGCTCGACCGGACCCAGCAGACCCAACTGGCGCAGGGCGAGCTCATGACGCTCGACAACGCGATCAATCTGGCCACGGGCACGGTCCGCGCGAAGGCGAGTTTTGCGAATCCGCACAACGAGCTTTTCCCCAATCAATTCGTGAACGTGAAGCTCCTGCTGAAAACGCTGACGAACGCGAACCTCATTCCGACCGCGGCGATTCAGCACAATGGCGACGCCGCCTTTGTCTATGTGATCCAGGCGGGGGGGGTGGTGGCGGCCAAGGACGTCAAGCAGCTCGCGGCCGATGGGGATACGGCGGCGGTCACGGGCGTCAGCCCTGGGAATCTCGTCGTGACGGACGGTTTCGATAAGCTGCAGGCCGGCGTGCATGTCAGCGTTCGCCCCGCGGCGCCCGGCGCCGCGATGCCGTCGCCGGGGCCGAGCTCGGAATGAATCCCTCCCGGCCGTTCATTCTCCGGCCCATCGCGACGACGCTGCTGATGGCGGCGATCCTCCTGGTGGGGATCATTGCGTACCGGCTGCTGCCGGTCGCCGCGCTGCCCGAGGTCGATTATCCGACGATGCAGGTGGTGACCTTCTATCCGGGGGCGAGCCCGGATGTGGTGGCGTCGGCCGTCACCGCGCCCCTCGAGCGGCAGTTGGGGGAGGTGCCGGGGCTGAACCAGATGCTCTCCACGAGCGCGGAGGGCGCCTCCGTGATCACGCTGCAGTTCGTACTAAGCCTCGACATCGATGTGGCGGAGCAGGAGGTGCAGGCGGCGATCAATGCGGCGCAGAATTATCTGCCGGCGCAGCTGCCCCTGCCGCCCGTGTACAGCAAGGTCAACCCGGCGGATGCCCCGATCCTGACGCTGGCGCTCACCTCGAAGTCGATTCCGCTCTCCAAGGTGGAGGACTTCACGGATACGCGGCTGGCGGAGAAGATTTCGCAGCTGCCCGGGGTGGGCGCGGTCACGATCAGCGGCGGCCAGAAGCCGGCGGTGCGGATTCAGGTCAACCCGACCCAGCTCGCTTCTTACGGTCTGAGCCTGGAGGATCTGCGGACGGCGCTCGCGGCCACGAGCCTGGACGCCGCGAAGGGCAGCTTCGACGGGAAGAGCCAGAGTTTCCAACTCGGGGCGAATGACCAGATCACGACGAGCGACGACTACCGGCAGGTGGTGGTGAGCTACGTGAACGGTGCCCCGGTGCGGCTGGGCGACGTCGCGAAGGTGATCGACGGCATCGAAAACACGCAGCAGGCGGCCTGGATGAACCGGACGCCCGCGGTGATCGTGAACATCCAGCGGCAGCCGGGCGCGAACATCATCGAAGTGGTGAACCGGATCAAGGAGCTGCTCCCGAAGCTGCGCACGACCATCCCGGCCTCGATCGACCTGGCGATCCTGACCGATCGGACGACGACGGTGCGGGCCTCCGTGGCCGACGTCGAATTCGAGCTCGTGCTCTGCATTCTGCTGGTGGTGGCGGTGATCTTCGTCTTCCTGCGGAATTTCGCGGCGACGATCATTCCGAGCATCGCGGTGCCGCTCTCGCTGGTGGGGACGTTTGCGGCGATGTACGCCCTCGGCTACAGCCTGAACAATCTCACCCTCATGGCGCTGACGATCTCCACCGGCTTCGTCGTCGACGATGCGATCGTGATGATCGAGAACATCACGCGCTACGTGGAGCAGGGCGAGAAGCCGCTGGCGGCCGCGCTCAAGGGCGCCGAGCAGATCGGCTTCACCATCATGTCGCTGACGGTCTCGCTGATCGCGGTGCTGATCCCGCTCCTGTTCATGGGCGACATCACGGGGCGGCTGTTCCGTGAATTCGCGGTGACGCTGAGCGTGACCATCCTCATCTCCGCGGTGGTGTCGCTCACGCTCACGCCGATGCTCTGCGCCAAACTGCTGCGGCACCACGATGCCGCGCAGCAGAGCCGTTTCTACCGCGCTTCAGAGCAGGTCTTCCAGTCGATCGTCGACTTCTACGACCGGACGCTCCGCTGGGTGCTCGCGCGGCGCACGCTGACGCTGCTGGTCGCCGGCGCCACGCTGGCGCTGACGCTGGGGCTTTATCTCATCGTGCCGAAGGGCTTCTTCCCGGTGCAGGATACGGGTGAAATCCAGGGCATCTCCGAGGCGGACCAGAGCGTGTCGTTCGGCGAAATGTCGCGGCTGCAACAGCAGCTGGCGGCGAAGATCCTGGCGGACCCGGCGGTGGAGAACCTCTCGTCCTTCATCGGCGTCGACGGCACCAACACGACCGTCAACAGCGGGCGGATTCAAATCAACCTGAAGCCCCTCGCCCAGCGGTCGGACAGCGCGAGTGAGGTGATCCAGCGCCTGCAAGGGGCGCTGAAGTCGGTGGCGGGGATCACTCTGTACATGCAGCCCGTGCAGGACATCACCGTGGCGGATGTCGTCAGCCGCACGGAGTACCAGTACAGCCTGGAGGACCCGAACGCGGGCGAGTTGGCCGATTACACGGGGAAGTTCGTCGCGAAGCTGAACGCCCTCCCCGAACTGGAGTCGGTGGCGAGTGACCTCCAGACGCATGGCACCGCGACGACGCTGACCATCGATCGCCCGACGGCGGCGCGGCTGGGCATTTCGCCGGAGACGATCGACAACATCCTGTACGACGGCTTCGGGCAGCGGCAGATCACGACGCTGTTTACCCAGTTGAACCAGTACCACGTGATTCTGGAGGTGCAGCCCGAGTTCCAGACGAGCCCCGAGCGCCTGCGCGACGTGTACCTGAAGTCGTCGGGGGGCGGCGCGGTGCCGCTGAGCGCGGTGACCCGCACGTCGATCGGGCCTTCGCCCATCCTGATCAGCCACCTCGGTCAGTTTCCCGCCACGACGGTCTCCTTCAATCTGGCGCCGGGGGCCTCGCTGGGGGCGGCCGTCAAGGGGATCGATCAGGTGGTGAAGGAGCTGCCGGCGCCGGCCGCGCTGCAGGGGTCCTTCCAGGGGACGGCGCAGGCGTTCGTCAGCTCGCTGACCAACGAATCGATCCTGATCCTCGCCGCGCTCGTGACGGTCTACATCGTGCTCGGGGTGCTCTACGAGAGCTATATCCATCCGATCACGATCCTCTCGACGCTGCCTTCCGCGGGCGTCGGCGCGATCCTGGCCCTGCTCGTGTGCGGGTCCCAGCTCACGGTCGTGGCGATCATCGGCATCGTGCTGCTGATCGGCATCGTCCAGAAGAACGCGATCATGATGATCGACTTTGCGCTGGAGGCGGAGCGCAAGGAGGGGAAGGGCGCGGAGGAGGCGATCTATCAGGCTTGTCTGCTGCGTTTCCGCCCCATCCTGATGACGACGATGGCGGCGCTCCTCGGCGCCGTGCCGCTGGCGTTCGGCCACGGCGTCGGTTCGGAACTGCGCCGGCCGCTGGGCATCACGATCATCGGCGGCCTCATCTTCAGCCAGGTGCTGACGCTTTATACCACGCCGGTGATCTATCTCTTCTTCGACGGCCTGTCCCACCGGCTGGCGGCGTGGCGCGCCCGGCATGGCGACGTGGCCGATCCCCATGCGGCGACCGGCGCGGCCCCCGCCAAGCCCCATCCGGCGCCGGGCGGAGCCTCCGCGTGATCCCGCGCCCGTCGTCATGAGCCTGTCGTCCCCCTTCATCCAGCGGCCGATCGCGACCACGCTGCTGACGGCGGCGATCGCGCTCGCCGGGGCGGCGGCGTTCGGGTTGCTGCCGGTGTCGCCGCTGCCGCAGGTCGACTTTCCGGTGATCTCCGTGCAGGCGTCGCTGCCGGGCGCGAGCCCTGAGATCATGGCGTCGTCGGTCGCGACGCCGCTCGAGCGGGCGTTCGGGCGCATCTCCAACGTGTCGGAGATGACCGCCCAGAGCACCCTGGGTCAGACGAGCGTCACCCTGCAGTTCGACCTCGATCGCAACATCGATTCGGCGGCGCGGGACGTGGAGGCGGCGATCAATGCGGCGCGCAGCTACCTGCCGACGAATCTGCCCAGCAATCCGACCTATCGGAAGGTGAACCCGGCGGACGCGCCGATCATGATCATTGCGCTGACGTCGTCGACGCTGCCCTCAGCCGCGCTCTACGACGCGGCTTCGACCATCCTGCTGCAGCGGCTGTCCCAGATCCCCGGCGTGGGGCAGGTCACGGTGGGCGGAAGTTCGGCGCCCGCGGTGCGAATCGACGTCAATCCCAACCAGATCAACGGACTGGGCCTGCAGCTGGAGGACGTGCGCACCGCCGTCGCGGCGCAGACGGCGAATGAGGCCAAGGGCAGCCTGGCCAACGGCCAGCGGCGCTGGTCGATCAAGGCCGACGACCAGCTGCTCAAGGCCGCCGATTATCAGCCGCTGATCATCAGCTACCGCAACGGCTCGCCCGTGCGGCTCTCCGATGTGGCGACGGTCACCGATTCCGTCCAGACGGTGCGCTCCATGGGGCTGTCGAACGGCCGCCCCGCGGCCCTCGTGGTGATCTTCCGGCAGCCCGGCGCGAACATCATCGCGACCGTGGATGCGATCAAGGCGGCGATTCCCCAGCTCAAGGCGACCATCAATCACGCGATCGACACGACGATCATGCTGGACCAGACGGCGACGATCCGCGCGTCGGTGAAGGACGTCGAGCGGACGCTGTTGATCTCGATCGTGCTGGTGGTGCTCGTGGTGTTCATCTTTTTACGCGAATGGCGGGCCACCCTGATTCCCACCGTGGCGGTGCCCGTCTCCCTGATCGGGACGTTCGGCGTGATGTACCTGCTCGGTTACAGCGTCGACAACCTCTCCCTGATGGCCCTGACCATTTCCACGGGCTTCGTGGTCGACGACGCCATCGTGGTGCTGGAGAATATTACGCGTTATCGCGAAGCCGGCCTGGGGGCGCTGGAGGCGGCGCTCAAGGGCGCCGCGGAGATCGGCTCGACCGTGCTCTCGATGAGCATCTCCCTGGTCGCGGTCTTCATCCCGATCCTGATGATGGGGGGGATCATCGGCCGCCTGTTCCGCGAATTCGCAGTGACCCTCTCGGTGGCGATCATGGTCTCGCTGCTCGTCTCCCTGACCACCACGCCGATGATGTGCGCCTACCTCCTCAAGGACGGGCACGGGCATGGGCGCTTCTACAACGCGAGCGAGCGGGCCTTCAACGGGATCCTCCACGTCTATGAGGTGGCCCTGACCTGGGTGCTTCGCCGCTCCGCGCTCGTCATTCTGATCGCGCTGGCGACGCTGGCGCTCAATATCTACCTCTTCCTCATCGTCCCGAAGGACTTCTTCCCGCAGCAGGACACGGGCCGCCTCAACGGCAGCATCGTGGGGGATCAGAGCATCTCCTACCAGGCGATGATCGGCAAACTCAAGACCCTCGCAGGTATCGCGTTGTCGGACCCGGCGGTGTCGTCGGTGCTGGCGTTCAGCGGCGGCGGCGGTGGCACCACCATCAACACGGGCCGTTTCTTCATCGCGCTGAAACCGCTGGAGGAGCGCAAGGTGTCCGCGGACGAGATCATCAATCGGCTGCGACCACGGCTGGCGGGGGTGCCCGGGGCGACCCTGTATCTCCAGGCGGTGCAGGACGTGCGGATCGGCGCCCGCATGAGTTCGGCGCAATATCAGTACACGATCCAGAGCGACAACCTGGCGGAGCTGAACCGATGGGGGCCCAAGCTGGTGGGGGTCATGCGGCGATTGCCGGAACTCGTGGACGTGAGCAGCGACCAGCAGAACAGCGGCCTGGCGGCCAACCTGGTCATCGACCGGGCCACGGCGGCGCGCATGGGCGTCACGCCCCAAGCCCTCGACAATGTGCTCTATGATGCGTTCGGCGAGCGGGAGATCGCGACCATGTACACCGCCATCAACCAGTATTACGTGGTCATGGAGGTCCCGGCGGCGTACTGGCAGAATCCGAGCGCGCTGGATAATGTCTACGTGTCCTCCGCCCTCGGGGGCGTCGTGCCGCTGTCGGCGTTCACGCGTTACGCCGCTTCGACGGCGCCGCTCGCGGTGAATCATTCCGGCGTGTTTCCGTCCGTCACGGTTTCGTTCAATCTGAAGCCGGGTGGGGCGCTGGGCGACGCGGTCAACGCGATCAACGCGGCCGAGCGCCGGGCGGGGATGCCCACCACGATCACGGGAGAGTTCAGCGGCACCGCGCAGGCGTTCAGCGATTCGCTGGCCAACGAGCCGCTGTTGATCGCGGCGGCCCTGGCGGCCGTCTATGTCGTGCTGGGTGTGCTGTACGAGAGCTATATCCATCCGATCACCATCATTTCGACGCTGCCGTCCGCGGGAGTCGGGGCGCTGCTCGCCCTGCTGCTGATGCACATGACGCTCAGCGTCATCGCCCTCATCGGCATCATCCTGCTGATCGGCATCGTGAAGAAGAACGCGATCATGATGATCGACTTCGCCCTGGAAGTGGAGCGGCGGGATCACAAGTCCCCCCGGGACGCGGTGTTCCAGGCCTGCCTGCTGCGGTTTCGCCCGATCATGATGACGACGATGGCGGCGCTGCTCGGCGGTCTGCCCCTCGCCCTGGGGAGCGGCATGGGCTCGGAATTGCGCCGGCCGCTCGGTGTGACCATCGTCGGCGGGCTGATCGTCAGCCAGGCGCTGACGCTGTTCACCACGCCCGTCATCTATCTCTACCTCGACCGGCTGAACAACTGGGTGGGCCGCCTCCGGTTCGGACCGGCGGCGGATCCGGAGGAGCCGGTCGACCCGGCGACCGCGCCAAGCCCCGCTCCGGTCGCCTGAGGCGATCCCTGATCCTTTCGCTCCCGCCATGAAGATTCTCCCGATTCGTACGTCCCGCCGCGCGGCGCTCGCCCTGGTCGCCACGCTGCTGGGATCCGCCTGCAACCTGGCGCCCAACTACGAACCGCCCAAGGCGGCCGCGACCGCCGCCTTCAAGGAGGCGTCGGTGCCGGGAGCCTCGCCCATCGGGTGGAAAGCGGCCGAGCCGCAGGACGACCGGATTCGCGTCAAATGGTGGGAGCTCTACGGCGATCCCGCCCTGAACGCGCTGGAAGAGCGCGTCCAGGTTTCCAACCAGACGATTCTCGCGGCCGAAGCCAATTATCGGCTCTCGCGGGCGATGCTGGTCGCGGCGCGCTCGGCGCTCTTCCCCACGCTGTCGGTGGGGCCGTCTTACACGCGCGAGCGCACTTCGACGACGACGCACGGGGCCACGGCCGCCACGGGCGCGACGACCGCCACCGCGGCGACCAGCGGAACCGCCGCCACGACCGGGACCGCGTCGAGCGGCTCCACGACGGTGTCCAGCAGCACGACGTCGACCGGCCCCAATCCGGCCAACCTGTTCGCGGTGCCCCTGGAGGCCTCCTACGAGGTCGATCTCTGGGACCGCGTCCACAACAGCGTGCGGGCCGCCGCGGCCACCGCCCAGGCGAGCGCCGCGGATGTGGCCACGGCGATCCTCAGCATCCATGCGCAGGTGGCGCAGGACTATTTCGAAATCCGGGCGCTGGATGCGGAGCAGAAGCTGTTTGGCGATACGCTCGCGGCGGACCGCAAGGCGCTCGATCTGACCCGCAGCCTGTACAAGACGGGCATCGATTCCGAAGAGGACGTGGCCAATTCGGAGACGCAGCTCGCCACGGTCACCGCCCAGGCGACCGACGTGGGCGTGGCGCGGGCGCAGTACGAGCATGCGCTCGCGGTGCTGCTGGGCCAGTCGCCCTCCGGGTTCTCGGTTCCGGCCGCCGAGTTCAAGCCGAACCCGCCGGCCCTTCCCCTGGGCTTGCCGTCCGAAATCCTGCAGCGACGCCCGGATATCGCGTCGTCCGAACGGCAGGTGGCCTCGGCCAATGCCCAGATCGGCGTGGCCCGCTCCGCCTATTATCCCAGCCTCACGCTCGGCGCGTCGGGGGGATTCGAAAGTTCGTCGCTCTCCCAGTTGTTCGAGTGGCCGAGCCGCTTCTGGTCCTTCGGGCCGCAGTTTTCCGAGACGCTGTTCGATGGGGGCGCCCGGCGGGCCCAGAACGAAGAGGCGGAGGCGACGTACGACCAGACGGTGGCGAATTACCGCCAGACGGTGCTCGCGGCTTTTCAAGCGGTGGAGGACAACCTCGCGGCCCTGCGCATCCTCGGCACCGAGGTGGGGCAGCAGCGCACCGCCGTGGAGGCCGCGGACCACTACCTCAAGCTGGCGCTGGCCCGGTACCAGCTCGGGATCGACAGCTATCTGAACGTGACGACCGCGCAGACGGCCTACCTGACCAACCGGCAGACGGAGTTGCAGATTCAACTCCGGCAGATGACCGCCAGCGTCAATCTGGTCATGGCGCTGGGCGGCGGCTGGGATGCGAGCCAGCTGCCCCAGATGAAGCAGCTGCTGGCCTCGCCGCCGAAGTGGTCGCCGGCGAATTGACGGCCGGCGGCGGCCGGGGCCGCGACACCCCGACGTTGCCGGAAAGCCGGCGTGCGGCCTCGCTCTGTCGGCTGGGTGCCCGGCATTGACGCCGCGGCCCGATCGGTCCTCTCTTTTTGCAATGTTACCCCTGACCACCCGCTTACCCCGGCGGCTGGCGACCCTGGCGATCGTCGCCACCGGCCTCGCCGCTGCCGGGTCCCTTGATGCCGCCGAGTTCGACGTGCGCGCCTACGGCGCCACCGGCGACGGCCACACCCTCGACACCGCGGCGATCAACCGGGCCATCGATGCGGCGGCGGCGGCCGGCGGTGGTTCGGTCGTGTTTTCCGCGGGGACCTACGCGAGCTATTCCATCCACCTGCGCAGCCATGTCGCGCTGGTGCTTGGGCCGGGCTTGACGCTGCTGGCAGCCGAACCGTCCGCCGATCTCGCCGCCGGCTATGACGCGCCGGAACCCAATCCCGGCGTCGACCGCTATGAGGACTTCGGGCACTCGCATTGGCACAACAGCCTGATCTGGGGCGAGGACCTCGTGGATATCGCCATCACGGGTCCCGGGCGGATTTACGGCCTCGGGCTGAGCCGCGGGACGGAAACGGGGCGCCGCGATCTCCTGCCCGCCGAACGGCGCGCCGGCGCGAAACCCGCGCTCGATTGGCCGGCCCCGATCCGGGCGGCCATCGCCGCCGCGCCCAGGGGGCCTTACGGCTATCCCGGCGAGGACACGTTGCCGGCCGGGGTGGGGAACAAGGCGATCGCGCTCAAGCGCTGCCGCAACGTCGTCTTTCGCGATTTTACGATCGAGCACGGCGGCCACTTCGGGATCCTCGCCACCGCGGTCGACAACTGGACGGTGGACAACCTGAAGATCGACACGAATCGCGACGGCATCGACTTCGACTGCTGCCAGAACGTGCGCGTCGCCAACTGCACGGTCAATTCGCCCTACGACGACGGCATCTGCCCGAAATCGAGCTTCGGCCTCGGCTACGCGCGGATCACCGAGAACGTGACCATCGTGAACTGCCAGGTCAGCGGCTACGACGAGGGCACGCTGCTCGACGGCACCCGGCGCCGCACGCTGCCGAGTTTCGAGTACGGCGGTCCCACCGGCCGGATCAAGTGCGGCACGGAGTCCAACGGCGGCTTCCGCAATATCGCGATCGCCAACTGCGTGTTCGAGTACTGCCGCGGGCTGGCGCTGGAGAGCGTCGACGGCGCCCTGATGGAGGACATCAGCGTCACCAACCTGACGATGCGGGATCT
>Ga0116230_10006917_pt1 | contig 11214 bp, 8 predicted proteins | sample S1TSphfallax_3_FD_88678 | JGI IMG/M metagenome (GOLD analysis project Ga0116230, IMG submission 88678) | Host-associated microbial communities from peat moss isolated from Minnesota, USA - S1T2_Fd - Sphagnum fallax MG | ecosystem: Host-associated > Plants > Peat moss > Unclassified | place: USA...
TAATGTTTCATGTTATTGTTTGTAGCTTAGAGTTTTGTTGCAAATCATCTTGCAATGAATGGCCATATCAAGAATTTTGATGCCATTTGCGTGAGTTGGAGGTGCTATGACAGTCTTGAAAGTCTACCATGTTGCTGGTCTATCTTCTAGTCTCCACCAAATCCTCATTGGTAGTTGTGACAATCTTTCCTTGATTGAAAATTGAAAAATGTTGCAGCAATCTTTTCAGGTCTATGTTGTTCATGCCCACTAAGATAGTTTATCTTCCATTCTCCTCCAAATCATTATAGCTACTTGTGACAATTTTCACTTGATTTGAAGTTCAATTTAATTGTTGCATCGCACATTGGCCTTACATATGTCAAATGCTACTTGTTTGTTAACAACAATGCATTTTGCAAAAGATTAATTTTGAAAATGTTGAGCCATGTGTTGTTTGATGACTATTCCCTTTCCGTTGGGATGTTGTTTTTCATTTTCAGTAATAAAAATATTGTTTTTGAATATTTGCCATTCATTTTTCACAATTCTTGTTGAGTCCCAATCGTTCGTAGGTAAACAACTTTTTTTTTTCTATCTCCACATGTATATAGGTTGTAAGGCAACGAATATGTTCATTTTATATACCCCATGTTGGCCCCAATAGCATTTTAACTACCTGCACATATTGTCTTTTGGTCATGATGTGGTCCTATGGTAAATGTTGTCTAATTGTAACACCTTATGTAAAGGGCATAGATACATGCTTTGGCAAGCAGAGTTTACTAGTTCTATGCTTTTGTTGGACGAGCCCTATATACATATTTATGCAGAGATCAGGTAACAATATATATGTTGCTCCAGCCTCCCAGGCATATATGTACAACATTCAGGCAGCAAAGATGTAGGTCTTATTAGATGTTGTCTGCTTCCCAGACAGCATATCTAGGAAACCAAATATATGCCGGCCAAGCAGTGGAAAGGATGGTTCAACCTCAGGGGACACTATATAACTATACTATGGATGATCATTTTCAAAAAATTCCCTTGTTATCTTAAGAACCTTCTGAGGCTCCTTAGAAGATGGCCACATGAAGAAACTCCCACCCTGCGACTTCCAGCTTATTGAGCGAGGCCTCTTAGTGGCTATATTCAGCCCAAGCATTGTCAGATTAGACTTAGCGATCTTGAATTAATCTAGGACAGGGTATTTACCTTTTTAAAAAGAACCTAATAAAATGGGCTTTTACCCTATGATGTGGGTGCTAGTTCATCCAGTCCCTTAGAAGACATGTCATATTTAAAAGAAAAACATAGTTAAGCTGGGGAAGGCATCTTCTTTAAACCCTGCTAAGTTCAACGAGTCCCTCAACACATATGTCATATTAAAATGAAAACAGTGCTACACTGAGGAAGGCTTCTACTTGAGCCCTCAGCAAACTCTCAACAAAAGTGAGGGTCCTGGAAAGAAGTTTTCCCCTACATCTATGTATCTGCCAAATTGGTATAAGAAAACTGATATTTGCATGCTAAATTAATTGTATGCTACATTAAAGGTTCTCATTTTATTTCTTCTTACAGAGTCCTTGTGCGGTTGGAGTCAGAACCCATTGTTGCATTCCTGATGAATTTTTCAGAATTTTCAGTCACCACAACTCATTTCAGTTAAGTATATTGGTTTTCATTCTAATTTTGCGGGTGCATGGTCATAAGTGTGCATGGAACTACAGGCTGGAGTAATGGCATCTGAATGCTTTGTGTAGGGTAAAGCCCCAGAGTGTCCCCACCCCCATGGACCTGTAACAAAAAAATAACTACTAGTAGTTACAAATAATAGTATTAGTGTTGGGGTAATAGTTTGGATAAAAATAGGGAATAAAATAATGAACTTCGTGGGCCCTAGAAGGAGAATCATTTGACTAGGGGCATAAGGGTTGATTATGAATAATTTAAGTAACTATTTTGGGTTAATAATAATGGGAGCTCAAGTATGTAAACTTGACCAAATCCTAAATTCTCAATAATGTAAAACTTATCCATAGAAGGATGGAAAGTTATTGACACTCGATGATTGGTTTGATACATGGGGAATAGATGTAGATGAATGTGATTAACTATTCACTCTTTTTTTTTTTTCAAATATATAAGGGGTAGAGATTGGAGCTTTTGGGTCATAATTTGCATTCAATAATTTCATGTTGTTAGTTGGATCAAGACTTGTAAAAGCATCATATGTGAATAGGAAGCCTTGAAGAAATAAAATGTGGAGATGATTGTGAATATCACTGTGAAAACTTTGTAGTCTTTTGGTGAGTGATCCTCATCAAGGAGAATCTTTAGACACATGTGATAAACTATTTTGAGGTGTAATTTTCATATAAAAATTCGACTTTAGGTGCGTGGGTGATCCTATTCCAAAAAAATGTAAAGTTTCATGTTGAAAATCATATGAATGATGAATATTGCAAGTGTTGTTTTGAAGTATGTTTGATAGTCTACCTATGTGCTAGAAGGGATTAATCAAAAATCAATTCTCATAGTTCGGAACCCCCTTGTAGGCTACAGACCTTTTATTACCCAACATAATGTAAGACATCAACCTTATCATATGTTAATAATGTGTACAAGGGAGGAGGAGTAGGAGGGATCTTAGGCCTATTTAGACTCGTCTAACTGTTAAACTGAATTCAGACGAGAAGACAATCGGGGTATTTCTGTTTCATTTTAGCCTTTCTTGTTTCATTTTTACTGTTCCAATGGTTAGAGTTTAAATTGCACACTAACTGCTGCGCTGTTCACAGAAGGGGATAGATAAATAATATGGTCTCGTTGATTTAACAATACAGTGTACACTGAACAATTTAGACCTCAGGTGAAAAATCTAAATCACACCTAAATGATAGGTGGTTAGAGCATTATGTCCAACCTACTCCAGCTGCTTTAAAAAAAATTTATTGTCCCTGAGCAGCTTTTGCCATCCAATTTTGGCGAAGAGAATCGACAATATCTTCATAGGGGTTGCTTCAGCTCGAGTAATTTCACTGACTCCCCCTTATACAATTTGAGCTCCGTGTTGCTGTACACTACCAGTGCCAATCAACTATTTTATTTTTTCTTATGTTTTTATATGGTTTTCAATAATTCATCATTATTTATGTCAGTGTCAAATTTAATTTAAATTAATATATATTTCATGGACATGAAAAGACACATGTTAATTTTATTTTTTCATATCCATGTTGATGGATAAGGGAACAGAGTGAGATACTTATAAAATGAAGATATCAATTAAGAAATGTGGGAGATGTTATTAAGAAAGTTCATTAAAAAAGGAAGTTGTTATTAAAAAAAATTTGAAACATTTAATCTTGAAAATAAGGTAGTTATTTTTTAAATTGTCTTTGGAATGGTCCATGGATGACCATGCAAAGGATTCAAAAAAATCCCCCATATACCAGTTCCAATTATTCACCACTGAAATTTGCAGCAGGATAACACTCCTGCTTGCTGAACCAGCATACCTACACTGGTACCATGGTAAAAAACTAAAAACCCTATTTTTTTTGGATTATGTGTAAAAATATTGAATATTCTTTCATTAAACTAAATCAGAGTCTCTAAGTCCAAATTTAACATTTCCTCTGTCAATTATTAGCTATAAGAGCCCTTACTCAAGATCCTGAAGGTACCATTGTAGTTGCTGGTTCACCCTGGCCAACATCACTCAACTCTCACAAAAATCCAAATGTGTTTTCAGCTTTGTTCCCTCAAATGTGTGGCAGAGGGAAGCAAATTAAAACAGGGGCCCATTTCTTCGTACAGCCATACTTCCTCAAAAAAATGTCCACAGCCCAAATCATGAACACTGCAACTCAAAACATACATACTCCCATGAAGTAATACACTATTTCATTTTCAGTTTAATAATTTATCACACAATCCTTGTGTCCATGGATCCTGCACACCATTAATGTTCTTGTGGCATCCACAGAACCCTTGCAACACACAACCACATGGCTTGACTACCAGAATTGACCTTCCTCTCCTCTGTTCTATGCACTGAGAAGCTCACAGCAAAACATCATCATCCCTGCTAAGTACCAGCTGAATCCACTACCAGTTTATCTCTCCTTCAAACTACTCATGACCGCTTGATGCCTTCCGTCCTCCTTGCACAACTCACCACTATACCTTTTCTGATGTTCTTCTCTCTGTTGCAGTTTCAGGAGGAAGCTCCTTGTCTCCATTCCGTACTAGTTCAGGTACTTAATGTCATAAAACTACCAGCAGTACACAGCTCAGAGGCAATCCACCTCGAGCACACCACCGCCTCAATAGTGGGTGTCAAACCTGTACTTATCTCAACAGAGATTAGCACTAATGCATAAGTGAAAATCACCACTGATTGCTAAGTGTACATGTGTGGCCTAGAATGTTTGCTGCTGAGATTCGTGTTGATCCAGGTGTAGAGCAAAATGAGGATGGATGAAAACTTATTAAACAATGGAATTAGTGTTAGGGATTCAAGAACAATGTGATAGAGTTCTTGTGTTCTTGAGAAGATAAAGAAAATTGTGTGCAGCTTTTCACTCACTCCGATCGATGGACGTTGTTGAGGCGGTCCAATCATCGCAAAGGCATGATGATAGAAAGGAAAAGACTTTGGAAAGTATTTGTTTTTGGTGACCTTGGGAAATTATATGGATGTGTGTGCTACTAGTTTCATGGCTAATGGTGGAGGATAAGCTACTGGAATTATGAAGGGACGCGCCTTCTATTGGCTAAATCCTTATTGGCTCTGTCCTAAAGAGGCATTGTGGGAACACCTTTTGCGCAGGTATAGGGGTATGAGAATCAAAAGTTAGTTGAATGGATAAGGTTATATAGGTTTGTGTGTAAGTTTTTTGACAAGTTGGCTGAGGGTGTAGTGAGTGTATATAGGTGCAAATTGAGGGAGAGCAAAGGGTTAAGTTATTTAATTTCTTTTCTCTCTCTCACTGGTTTGTTTTGTTATTGTGGGGTTTCAATGGGGATAAGAAGTGAATAATTCAATTAGATTGATAGAATTATAAGTTGTAAGTGGAGCTTTAAGAAAAGGGGATGAGGGGTTAGAAATTTTCTTTTCTTTTCCAAAGGGGTTTTTTTTGGGTGAGAAGGGGAGGACATTGGTAATTCTATCCCTTTCTAAAGGAGTTTTTCTCGGTAGGATTGGGAGAGGTGATTTTTTGGGGGATGGGGATTATCTTAAGGGGTTGTTTCTTGGGTGGCATGGGAGGGAGAAGTTTGGTTGTTTCTCAAGGTAGGAAGGTTGGGGGTTTTTTTTGTTTCCAAGGAATTATTTCTTTGGTGGTTTAGGATGGGGTTGTTGGAAAAAGGTGGTGGGTATATTCTTTGTTTTTCCTGTTTTTCTTTCATAATATGGTGACTTGAAAAAATTTCTTCTCAAGAAAATATTTTATACAAATCAATATCTTTTTTTTTGGGCATGGAAAATTTTCAACCCAAAATTTTTATTTTGAAAATTTAACAAAAAGAATTTAAAAATATTTTGTTTGAAATTGAACACTTAATGTATCTAACCAAAAAAAGAAAAAAAAATCAATTTGTGTGACTAATTTTTTTATGTACATGATAAGAAAGTTGATGTTTACCATATATATATTTGAATGAAAATGAAAATAATGATTAAATAGTGAAAAAAAATTTAAGGTTTATGTGTTATTTTTCAAATCCAAATTGAAATATTTAAGGTTCAGGTGTAAGCATGAGGTGCATAATTAAAATTTATAAAATGCCAAGGGTATTGATGTTTTGTTCATTATTAGACCATAATTTAACTGCCAAACCATGGATATGGTCTTTTATTGTTAAGTTGAAATCTATTATAGTCAAAATTACTTAAAATCAATATAAAGTACAAAAAGGTGTAAGGATAGGTTTAGGGTTTCTTTTGTCCCATATAAATATAACATTGTGTGTTGTCTTTCTTTTTTCATAGTAGGAATAGTGTGTTTGGTTTAAAATTTCACCATTTGTTAACTTTTCTTTTTTTTCCTTTACAAGCGTTTGTTTTTGCAAGTGTATGTTTTGCCAAGTGTGTGCTTTTGCAATTATTAGTTTTGTCAAATGCTACTTCATTTGTTTATTGTCAAATTCATCTTGATAAGTTTTTATTTTTTGGCACAATGGTTGTTATTCCAATGAAAGAAGTTAAATTAGTTGTTGTGGTGGATGATTTGAATTTTGGAATTAAAGATGTTACATTTGAAACAAAGGTGTTCAATAGGTATGGCACCTTTGATCTAATTGCAAATAAAAACATGGAATATCCAAGCTATGCATATTTGCATTTTGATTTGTTGGATAGGCCAACTCTAATCACAATCATTTTGAGGGTGAAATCGCCTCATATAGAAATGCATGAATAACACTTACAAAAATGCATGTTCATGAAGGTCGAAAATTTTAGCATTGAATCAAAGTCCAAAAAAGGTTTTGAGACAGGTGACATGCATGTTGTCATGTTACAATTGAATCAACAACCATTGTGTCATCAATTCTTGCATTCTAACCCAAGTTAGTTCCCATTTTTTTCTGCATGGATTCGATTAGAAAATTCAAAAGTATTATTTAGAGTTGGAGGTCTACTACTATTGTTGTCATCATCACTAGTGTAAGGGGAATAGGGGACAACAAAAGTGAAAAACAATTGTTGATTGTAGATGGATAAGGTGAATTTGACAAAGATGTTTTTGCTCTTGGTAATAATTTTAGAATAGAATATGAACAACTTCTTGAAATGTACAATGGAAGCCAATATGTTATGATCTTAATTAAGAATGTGACAACAACATCAAAAGGAGATTGATATTTCAGGGCGCAAAAATGCACAATTTTAACAAAGGTTGTCGGCAAGGTTATTCAAGCTCGCATTCTTTAGTTACACAACAAATTATCAAGTGTTCAACTTGCGTTGAAAGAGGTAAATTATTTTCCTATCCTTTGCATAATTTAATTGTTTTTCAAATTTATAAAAAAAAAACATCAAATAGAACCAAATTTTCATCTCATAATCAACTATATTAAAAAATAATAATGGAAAATTAAAAAATAATGTTATGAAAAATAAATTTTCAATTTTTTGTTTTTGAACGTCGAAGAAAATTGGTTGGTTGTTTAATTTTCCTTTTCCTAAAAGAACATGAAAATCGAACAACCCACCAAATTATCCTTTACAAAAAAAAAATCAAGTTTTTTTCTTGGCCCAAGCGATCAAGAGAATCGACCATTCGATTCTCTTCTTCCTAAAAGAACATGAGAATAAGGTGGCTACCTAATTTTCCTCTGTAAACAAAAATTCAAGTTTTTTTTGGGGTAGTTAAGAAAATCTGGTGGTTGCTTGGATTTTCTTTTTCTAAAAAAACATAAAAATCAGATGACCATCTAATTCTCTTTTTCCTTGAAGAACATGAAAATTGAACGACCACCTAATTTTCCTTTACAAAAAAGAATTTCAATTTTCTTTTTGGGGACTAGGCACTAAGGAAAATTGGGTCGCCACCCAATTGTCCTCTTCACATGGAAAAAACTCTTATCTTTCAAAAGAAGACAATTAGGTGGCCACCTAATTTTAATGTAAAGAAAAAACAAAAGGAACCATTTGATTATTCTTTCCTTGAAGACGGGATAATCAAGTGGCGACATAAATTTCTTTACTAAAATGGCTTATAGAAAATAAAATAAAATTACTTGATGATTTTTACTAGAATTGTTTAAAAAACAAAAATTCATGTTCCATTACATACTAGACATTGAATACAATGTTGCTACTAAGATTGAAATTTTTTTCTTTATATAATTCTTTGGAATTCCTCTTTGGGTAAAGAATATGGGATAAAATATTTAGAATATGTTTGTTTGTAAATAAAGTTTAATAAAAAAATTCAGATTGGTCCATGGCCTTTGAACATTGAAAAGATTTTCTTGGCACATGTAATGTCACAAAAATCACTAAAATTGGTTTTTAACTGAGCTTATGGAAATGAAGGGTGTGAATGTAAGATTTAAAGATGAAAATATTGTTTTTGTTTTAAAGCTTAAGATGTATGTACATTGGTCTAATCCTTTTGCAATTCAAAGACCTTTTTTAGAGGTTTAAATTTCACACCCATAGTTTTTTAAATCACTCAAAATGAATAAGAAATGAAAGAGATATATGGTTTGAAAGAAGGGGGTTTAATTTTATTTTTTCGGTGCCAAGAATGACATTTTCTTTCTATTATTTTTTACATTATTATTAGTTTTAAATCTTATTCTTTGTCTTTTCTTTAAGTATTAATTCTTTAAATTATTACATTTTTCACAACATCTTTTATTGTCCATTTATTATGCATTTCATTCTTTTTGTTTACATATTACGTGTATGTGTGTGCATGGTTTTATTTTGTTCTTGACATTTTCCATTTGGTTATGTTCATCTTCATTTATCTTTTTGTTTTAACATACTCTCCATTTTTTAAAGTAAGCATGGTGTTGTCCATAGTTAACCTTGCTACACCTCCATTTAAAAAACTATGTGGAAATTGTCATGTAGTAGATGTCATCATTTCTCCAATGGGTGATGTTCATTGTAATGCTTATCATTCAAAATCAACAATTCAAAAAATAAACTTTCTTTGTGGTTCCATTGTGATAAATGATGAACTTATGTTATTAACTATTGAAGGCAATTGGCTTGAAGTAATTGTGTGTATGACAAAATCTGAATTCTCAGATTTGCCTCATCCATAACAAGTTTAATTCCTCATTTCAATCTACATTCATGGTACATTTTGATTATCACCCGCATCTACCCTTGTTGGTTTTCAAGAAGACAAATTAAAATTGTGTAAATTTTTAATGCAAATTATTTTCCAATATAAGCAATCATTTCAGTGCAAGAATTTTTTCAATGTAAGCAATTTTTCAATGAAAGTGGTTTTTTAATGCAAGAAAAATTTTAATGCAAATTTTTTTAATTTTAATTTTTTCAATGCTAGCAAATTTTCAGTTTAAGAAATTTTTCCATCTAAGAAAATTTCCAATATAAATAATTTTTCAATGTAAATAATTTCCAAAATAAAACTAAAATGTAAATGGTTTTGCATGAATCATTGATTTTATCTTTTTGAATGTGTTTATGTGGGAACCACATTTTTGTTTATATAGATATCCATTAAATTGAAGTTCATAATAATGGAAACACCTTTATCAAATCTTGTTTATTCATCATTTGAACATGTATTGCATTCATATGACCTTCATCTAATTTCAACTTATAAATATGAAATATGTAATTGTCTTTTTTATTCTTTATATTATTTATTGAATAATCATTTATCATATCTTTAATTGAAGAAAAATAACATGGCACATTTAAATTAATGCTTATTATTAAACATAGAAAAAACCCAGCAATGTCATATTCAAGAATTAAATCCAAGTTTCTTGTTTGATTTGCATCAAGGCATGGTCACATATGAACATCAATATGTGACAAAAATGGGCTTAAGTGCTAATATGGAAGGTTTGTGGGGAGATTTCACTACAATATTTTGGATTCTTTTTCTACAAAAATCAATTTACATTTGGAATATAATATCAAAATGCATTATGTTTCGTTGTGGAATGGATTTTTAATTTATCCCCTTACATATAATGTATCGTTTTCAACATTTTGAACCAATTCAATATGTTAATGGTCTATCTAAGTCTTTGCCTACTTTTTAAGTTAATGATCCCATAGATTCAAATGATTTCTCATCTCTTTTGGAATCAATGGTGCAACAATCTCCTATATAATTTTTGTAACTAGTGACACATTTCTATTGGAATGAAAATTTTGATTTTATATTAGTGGACATTTTGAAACATAATTGGGGTTCACCATTGGAATATGGTGTTTTATTGTTCAACATTTCTTGTAATACAAATATTATTTTAAAAAAATTGGAAATCGTATTCAATAGTTATCAATTTTTTTTAAAACACACAAGTATTCCTATCAATAAGATTTTGTTTAATACATTCACCTCAATTACCCTTACTAGAATTTTAAAAACTCCCAAAATTCAAATGAAACATTCCCATCTAATTGTTGAGCCTAATGTAACACTATATATATATATTGATTAGGCATTTTATGACAACAACATTTTTGAATTATTAAAGGTTTGTCCAAATATAACTTATTACGCAAAAACATCTAAATTCATTAACATGTTTTCAAATATAAAAATAACAAAATCATTAATTGTGAATCAAATGAATATATATACTAAAAAATCACAAGAATCTTTCATATATAACAAAGTTCAATCATCATATGTTCAATGCATTCTAAAAGAAATCAAAGAATCAATTCCCACAACTTCTTGTGGAACATGATGTTTAATCAAATAAAATAAAACATAATGTTAATATAAGGAAAATACACATAATTCAATATACATTGACATTTATAAAAAAAAAAATTTCAAGATGTTCCCATAATTCCATGTTTTAGTTGTGAAAGGTTATTTTTTAAAAATAATTTAAATGTTTTTCAAATCAATTGTCAAGGCAACTTTCTAAATATTTTTAAATTCAAATATAACCTAGTTTAACATCATACATATATACAAGTTGTTTACATAATATTAGTGAAAATAACCCACCCTTATATCAAGTATCAAATGAAATTTCTAAAACAAATTCATTTCACTAATCTAAAAATTAACACAATTAGAAAAATGTCTTATTTCACCACATTTTGCTTTTGTTCAAATTTATAAATTGCAAGGGTACGTGCAATATAATATGCATGGTAGTGTTATGAATGTCCTTACAAATGTGGATTAAACTAAATCAATACTACCATGTTTATCAAATGATGGTGCAACAATAGGTGTGTTTCTTAAATGACATCTTGAATACAAATCACCTTATATGTAAGGAAATGTTTGTCCAAATATAGTGATTGTAACTTTACAAAATTTAATTGAATTTCACCATTCATCACCAATTGGAAAGTTTGTTTGCTTTGCATATAAATATCACCATGTAGACATCATGTTTCATTACTAGTTAACATAATTCACTACTATAATTTACTATAGTAAATAGGTTTATTTCTATGTTTTTAAAAACATTTTAATTATGTTACTATATTATTTTAAGTTATTTTAGTTATTCTAACTTATATTTTATGTTATTATA
>Ga0116230_10006918_pt1 | contig 11214 bp, 10 predicted proteins | sample S1TSphfallax_3_FD_88678 | JGI IMG/M metagenome (GOLD analysis project Ga0116230, IMG submission 88678) | Host-associated microbial communities from peat moss isolated from Minnesota, USA - S1T2_Fd - Sphagnum fallax MG | ecosystem: Host-associated > Plants > Peat moss > Unclassified | place...
CGTTCTTCGCACTTGCTTCCACTGGATGTCTTACTCCTTCCACTTGATGTTGCAGCCGAGGCTGCCGGTCTGCTCGGCCGCCGGGGCCCGGCCGGCCACCACGGCGTCGAGCGCCGCGCGCAGGTCGCGTCCCGTCACCGGCTCATCGTTGCCGAAGTCCTTCCGGCGCGGCCGGCTGCTGTCCAGCTGGCCGCGGTACACCAGCCGCAGCTCGCGGTCGAACAGGAAGAAGTCCGGCGTACAGGCCGCGCCGAACGCCCGCGCCACCTCCTGGCTCTCATCCAGCAGGTAGGGGAACGTCCACCCCAGCCGCTCGGCCTGTTCGCGCATCGCCTCCGGCCGGTCCTCCGGGTAGGCGACGATGTCGTTGCTCTGGATGGCGACCACGCCGAGGGGCCCTTCGCCATGCTCGCCGTAGTAGTCCCGGCCGATCCGCCCGAGCTCTGCCTCCACGTGCTTCACATATGGGCAATGTACGCAGACGAACATGGCCAGCAGGCCCGCCTTGCGCCGTCCACCGGGCAGAAAGATGTCGTCTCGCCCCAGCAGACGGCCGCTCACTGCATCCTGCAGGGCGAAATCGGGGGCCACCGTGCCAAGCTCCACCATGGCAGACTCAGTCCTAGACATATACAGAACTCCCGTCTCTCATCATACCGGCCAGCTGGGGCATGTTCGTTTCTGCTAATAGTTTGTAAATTCACCGCATTTGGTCAAAAATTCCGCCCTCCTTTGACGCGATTGAGCTTGTGAACCGAACAGGCAGGATGCTACTGTTTTCTCGCTCCACTGAACGTTTCAAAAAGAGCGGCTCAAAAATCTCCTGAAACATGAAAGACAGATTAAAATCATGAAGACACCTTCCCGCATTGCTCTGCTTGTTTCTTTCCTCCTCGTGCCCATTGCGCTCCACGCCCAGAGTGGATGCGACGTCTCGCCGGAGTGCCCCACGGCCGTTCTCGGTCTGGTCGGTGCGGCTGGCGTGGCCTTGTACACTCGGCTGCGTTCCCGCTGACGTATTTTCCTTGCGGGTGCCGTTCAGGGATTCGACTTCCATGGGTGTTTTCCCCAATGAAAACGCTACGGAACGCCTCCCTAGGGAAACCCATAACAGGAAAAAATTGCTCTAGCGTCGGGCGTTGCCGTCTGCGGTCGCCCTGGGTGCAGGCCTGTATGCCCTTTTGCGAACCCTCACGGCCATCGTTGGTTGGGGCCGCGGGCGGAGCCAAGCCTTCATTTCGGGTAGACTGACGCAAGGGCATAAGGTTCCCAGCCTGGCCCTGACGGGAGAGTCTGCCTGTTCGACGGTAGCTCCCGGGGATATATTTACCAGAGACAGGACATCCGCCCGGCGTGACTTGCGTACCCTCGAAATCCTTCACCGTTTCCTCTTTAGCCTCACGTCTCGGACTGGCGGTAGCTCGGCTGTCTTTGCCGGTCGGCTTTTTGTTTTGCCTCGCCGGTGTCGCTCAGGTGCCCGGTGCGGCCGCGCCGGCCGCGCAGGCGGCGCCCGCCGCGCCTGGAACCCCCGCAGCTACGCCCGGCAACCGCGCCACAGGCGATCAGGGGACCAATCCGGACTCCGTCGTCAAGGCCAACACCGACCGGCTCGCCGAGATCCCGGCCGGCTCCCAGGATCTGCGCACCGAGTTCCAGCAGATGGTCGAGGCAACCACCGGCCGTCGCCTGCCGATCTTCGGCGCATCCATCTTCAGCGGCTCGCCCAGCACCTTCGCTCCGGTCAACGATGTCCCGGTTGGCCCCAGCTACATCCTCGGCCCCGGCGACACGCTTGAGCTTCAGATGTCGGGCCAGATCGAGCAGCAGTTGCGGCTCACCGTCGATCGCACCGGCGGGATCCCCATCCCCGGCCTCGGCCCCGTTCATGTCGCCGGCATGACCTATGCCCAGCTGCCCGGCTTCCTCAACGAGCAGCTAAGCAAGCTCTACCGCAACTTCAAGCTCACGGTGAACCTCGGTTCGTTGCGCAGCATCCAGGTCTTCGTGACCGGGCAGGCCCGCCGCCCCGGCGCCTATACCATCAGCTCGCTCAGCACGCTCACCAACGCGGTGATCGCCTCCGGCGGCATCCTGCCGACCGGCAGCCTGCGCGACATCCAGGTGCGCCGCGGTACCGCGGTCATCGACCACTTCGATCTCTACGATCTGCTGCTGCACGGCGACAAGACGCATGACGTTGGGCTGGTCTCCGGCGATGTCATCTTCATCCCCTTCGTCGGCCCCCAGGTCGCCCTCGTCGGCAGCGTCGACGTCCCAGCCATCTATGAGTTCCGCAGCTCTACCACGGTCGATGAGGCGCTCCAGTTTGCCGGGGGAGACACCGCAGTCGCCGCCACCTCCGCGGTGCGTCTGGAGCGCGTCTATGAGCACGCCCAGCGCACCATCCTCGACGTGACCAGCGCGGCCGGCCGCACCACGGTCCTGCAGAACGGCGACATCATCTCCGTGGCCAGCGTCATCGACCGCTTCCGCGACGCCGTCACTCTTCGCGGCAACGTCGCCAACCCGGGCCGCTACGTCTGGCACCCCGGCATGCACATCTCCGACCTTATCCCCAACAAGGATTCGCTGATCACGCGCAATTATTGGCGGCAGCGCAACCAGCTCGGCCAGATCGCCCAGGACTACGTGCCGGACCAGCGCGAGGGCACTCTAAACAGCCGCTCCAACGGCGATGGCAGCGACCGCGGCAGCATCTCCAGCGACCCGGGAGGCAGCTCCGTCGGCGCTGCGCTCACCGGCAACAACGGCCCCTTCGGCGCCAAGAACGATGTCGTCCTTAGCGCACCCGACATCTACTGGGACTACGCTGTCATCGAGCGGCAGGGCACGGCAGACCTCTCTACCTCGCTGCTGCCCTTCAACCTCGGCAAGATCGTCCTCGACGGCGACGCCTCGCAGAACTACGCCCTGCTGCCGGGCGACGTCATCACCATCTTCTCCAAGGCCGACCTGCGCGTTCCCAGCCGCCAGCAGACGCGGTACGTACGCCTGGAGGGCGAGTTCAACGCCGTGGGAACCTACAGCGTGCTTCCCGGCGAGACCCTCCGCGGCTTGCTCCGCCGCGCCGGCGGCTTTACCCCGGACGCTTACCCTTACGCCTCCGAGTTCACCCGCGAGTCCGTCCGCCGCGTCGAAACCCAGCGCCTGCGCGAGTACGCCGACGAGCTGGAGGCCCAGATCTCGGCGGTCACCTCCGCCAACGTCGCGCGCTCCATCACGCCCAACGATCAGCTCGCCGCCCAGGCCTCCTCCGCCGACGCCCGCACCGCCGTCCAGCGTCTGCGCAACGTTCAGCCTATCGGCCGCATCATCCTCGACCTCAAGCCGGACAGCTTCGGCATCGATAGCGTGCCCGACATCGCCCTCGAAGACGGCGACCGCTTTGTGGTGCCCCGCGTGCCCGCCAACATCACCGTACAGGGCCAGGTCTACAACGCCAACGCCTTCGTCTTCGCCCCGAACCAGCGGGTCATCGACTACCTTCGCCGCGCCGGCGGGCCCGATCGCCAAGCCGACCGCAAGCGCATCTTTCTGCTCCGCGCCGATGGCTCCGTCGTCAGCCGTCAATACGCCGATGTTGGCCGCGCCCCCATCTATCCCGGCGACACCATCGTGGTGCCCCCGGTCCTCGACAAGCGCGCCGTCTTGCAGCGCATCGTCGATATCGCCCAGATCATCGGCAACTTAGGCATCGGTGCCGCTGCGATCGTTGTGCTCACTGGGCACTGATCCGCCGGTCGACCCGCTTCCAAGACACAAAGCCCCCAAGGACTCGTATTTCATGCCTTCAGACGGCCAATTCGACCTGCTCCCGACCGCTGGCCAGCCCGTGCCCGATCAGGGGATCGACCTGCTCGCCGTTGTGGCCGCGTTCGTCGTCGAGTGGCGTCTCATCCTGATCACTTGGTTTGTCGTTACTCTCGTCGCCACGATGATCACCTACAGCCTCAAGAGCCTGTATGTCGCCAAGGCGGTCATCCTGCCGCAGAGCAGCCGCAACGATAGCGACTCGCTGGCTGCCGTCTTCTCTCCGCGCAGCCCCGGCGGCGTCTTTGTCGGACTTCTCAAGAGCGACACCGTAGCCAACGATGTGGTCGATCGTGCCGGCCTGCTGGCCGTATACAAGACCACCAGCCACGAGGCTGCCCGGGGAAGGCTCGGCGGCCAGACCACCATCACGGCCGGTCTCGATTCGCTACTCTCCATCAGTGTTCGGGACGCGGACGCCAAGCGCGCCGCCACCATCGCCAACGCCTACCTCGACGCCCTGGAAGACCTCAACCTTTCCATGGCACACAGCCAGGGCCAGATCGTCGAAGACTTCTTCAGCCAGCAACTGGAGCAGGAGCGCGAGGCCCTCAGCAAGGCGGAAGTTCAGCTGGAGCAGACCGAAAAGCAGACAGGCTTGGTCTTGCCGGAGGTGCAGACCCAGATCGGCCTTACCACCATCCAGGGCCTGCGTTCGCAGATCACCACCCTGGAGGTCCAGCTCGCCTCCCTGCGCCAGAGCGAAACCGACGAGAACCCCCAGGTGCAGCGTCTCCGCTCGCAGATCGGCCAGCTTCAGGCCCAGGAGAACTCACTGGAGGCCGGCACCCATAGCGCGCCCATGGGGGCGGCGCCGCCAGCCGACCAGCTCCCCACCAACAACATCGACATCGCGCGCGCGCAGCGGGACGTGCGCTTCCACGATCAGCTCGTCGGTAGCCTGGCCTCTCAGTTTGAGGCTGCCCGCCTGAACCAGGACCTGGCCCGCCCGGCCTTCCAGGTGATCGACCACGCCCTCGTCCCCGAGGGCCGCGCCTGGCCCCCGCGCAGGCTCTTCCTGATGGCTGGAATCGTCTTCGGGCTCTTCTGCGGTCTCTTCGCGGTCATCGCCAAGCTCACACTGCGCCGCCTCCTCTCCGACCCAGCCAATGCTCCCAGTTTCCAGGCCATGCGTCAGGCGTTTGTCCGGAGGTAACCGCCATGCCGGTCCTCAACGCGCCAACGGTAGCCAAGCACCGCATCCTCTTCGTTTGCTGGTGGCTGCTGGTCGTCTTCAACGTCCTCTTCCCCAAGGGCGGCTTCAAGATCGGTGTTGTGCCGATCACCTGGGGTTATATCCTCATCGCCGTCACACTGGTACCGGCGCTCATCGTCCGCCTGCTCACGCTGCCGCTGCGCTGGCCCCTCATGCTCTTTGGGGCCCTGGCTACCCTGCTGCCCATGCAGGCCGTCAACGTCTACGCCTTCTATGGCTATCGTTTCTTCGAGCCTGCCTCCGGCATCGAACACATCATCTCCTTTTTCATCCTTCCCTGGACCTTTCTGTTGGTCTATGCGGCGTATCTCCCGTTCATCGATGGCCGCCGCCTCTCATCGGTCCTGCGCGCCTGCATTCTGGTCGCTGCGCTCTGGGGTATCTTCCTCTTCATCTACTACCCCATCACGCACAAGTACATTCAGATTCCCTACCTGACGGTCAACATCGCCGAATACCTCAATCCTTACAACAAAAACAACGGTCGCGGCATCTTCGACAAGCTCATCTCTACCTACAACAGCGGCAATGTGTATGGCGCCGCAACGATCATCCTGCTTCCGCTCTACGAGGTCCTGGAGCGCAGCCGCTGGCGTCGCGGCGTCCTCAAGCTCGCCCTGGTGCTCACGCTCTCCCGCACCATATGGTTCGGTCTTATCGTCAATGAACTGTTGCCTATCCTCCCTTTGCTTTGGAGGCAAATTGCAACCTTTCCTCGCGTTCAACTGGCGAAATTGCGGAACCGCGTCTTTCTTTTGCTGGCCATGGGCTTGTTCATCGCGATTGTGGTGGTCGCTACCGGCCTCAGCTCCGCATTCGTCTTCGATCCCAGAGCAGGCGGGCGAGTCGACGAGCTCAAGCTAGTGAGCGGGTACACCCTGCTGCCTACTATGGGCCTGGGGGGCTTCTTCGAGGTCGTCTACGCGGCCGCTCTCCAGAGCCTCGGCATCGCCGGCCTGTTCAGCTTCGTCCTCATCATGGCCGGCCCACTGCTCCTGCTCTACCTCGACCGCTCCGCCACCCGCTCGCCCATCCGCATGGCCGCGCTCCGCGGCCTTATAGTCTATGCCTTCATCGCCGCCTCCGACGGTGCCTTCGACCTGATCCCAGTGATGGTCTTCTACTGGTTCACCTACATGATCTTCGTCTATGGCTGGCCTGCACCCGACCCGCTCGCGCAGTCCGCATCCCGGCGGCTACCCGTGCGCGCGCTACACTCATTCTTGTCTTCCGCCCCTGCTGCGTCTTCGGCCCCTGCCGCGGCCTCCGCGACGGAGACCGCGACCTGACCCATGCCTCGACTCCTGCTCGTCAAACTTGGCGCCATCGGCGACGTCGTCATGACGCTGCCCGCCGCATATGCCATGCACCGCGCCGGGTATACGGTCGACTGGCTGTGCGGCGCGGCGGTCGCTCCCGTCCTTGGGCTCTATCCCTGGGTGCATCCCGTCCCCTGCGATGACCGCACGCTGCTGCGCGGCAGCGTCCCGCAGCGCATCGCGGCCATGCTGGCCCTGTGGCGGCAACTGCCTCGCGTCCGCTACGACCTGTGCGCCACGCTCTACCAGGATGCGCGCTATGCGCTGCTCACCCTGCCCGTCCGAGCGCGCCGCAGGTTCCAGCTCTCTCCGCGCGACCGCGCCACCCATCTGCTGCCCGGCCGTCACGCCACCGACGAATACGCCCGCATCCTGCTGGCGCACGCCGCTTCTCCGCACCCGGACGGCGAGATGCCCACCCAGCTCTCGCCGCTTCCCATCGCCGGCCTGCCGCCCAATCCGCTGCCGCTCACCGGGGGTCGTCCCCGCATCGTGCTCATCGCCGCCGGCGCACGCAACACGCTGCGCGACGACGCGCTGCGCCGCTGGCCCATCGATGCCTACGTGCAGCTCGCCGCGGCCCTGCTCGAACGCAACTGCGAGGTCGTCCTCGCCGGCGGGCCGGACGATGCCTGGGCCTCGCCCCACTTCGCCCACCTGCCCGTCACCGATCTCACCGGCACACTCTCCCTGCTGCAGATGCTGGCCCTGCTCGATTCGGCGGCCATCACCGTCACGCATGACACCGGGCCGCTGCACCTCGCCGGCCTCACCTCCACGGCCATCGTCACGATCTTCGGTCCCACGGACCCGCGCACCCGGCTGCCCCAGCGGGCCAACTGCGTCGCCCTGTGGGGCGGCGAGGGCTTCGCCTGCCGTCCCTGCTACGACGGTCGCGACTACGCCCCCTGCACCCATAACGGCTGCATGCACCAGATCACCCCGGCGATGGTGCTGCAGCAGATCGACACCCTGCTCAGCGCGCAGCGCAGCGGCTCGCCGCAGCTTCCCCGCATCGTCGTGCCCGCGCACTCGCCTCTGCACGCACAGCTGGTCGAGCTCGCTCCGAGGCAGGGACGATGAGTGCCGCGCCCAGCCTCCGCGCCCTGTTTCTTGACCGCGACGGCGTCATCAACCATGAGGTCGGCTACCTGCACCGGCCGGAGGACGTCCGTTGGGTCGAAGGCATCTTCCCGCTCTGCCGCACCGCGCGGCAGCTCGGCTACAAACTGGTCGTGGTCACCAACCAGTCCGGCATCGCGCGTGGCCTGTACACCCAGGCCGACTTCGACGCGCTCACAGACTGGATGCGCGCGGAGTTCAACGCGCAGCGTGCGCCGCTTGACGCCGTCTACTGCTGCCCCTACCACCCCGAGCACGGCCTCGGCGACTACAAGCGTGAGCACCCCGACCGCAAGCCCGCTCCTGGGATGCTGCTGCGCGCCGCCGGCGAACTCTCGCTTGACCTCACCCGCTCCGTCCTCGTCGGCGACCGCTGCTCGGACATCGCCGCGGCCCACGCCGCCGGTCTCGCCCAGGCATTTCTGCTGCGCGGCACCGAGACCCAGCCCTGTCCCGGCCCGCACCAAACCGTAGACTCACTCGCGGCCGTGGAGGCGTGGCTCCGCTCCAGCGTCTGACTCGACAGCAATCCTCTGAGTCCCCTAGCCGATCCTGCGGAACATGGCCGAGCCATGGAAGTCCGGCAGCTCGATCGGCAGCTCCGGCTTGTCCGCCATAAACTCCTTGGCCGCGCGCGAGATCCCATGGTTCGACTCGGGCGAATTGAAGTCGTGCATAAACAGATAGCCGCCGCGGACCATGCGCGGGTAAAAGAAGCGAAACACATCCAGCGCCGGCTGGTACAGGTCCACATCCAGCATCACCAGCGCAAACTGCTCGCCTTCCAGCCCCGTTGCGGTCGCGGGAAAGAAGCCCTTGCGGAACTCGATGTTGTGCGTGTCGCCGATGAGTGTGGCCACGCCCTCCTGCGACGTGTCCTTGAAGCGCGTGTCCGGCCCGGACTCCAGCGACTGCTCCGGGAACCCCTCGAAGGTATCGAACAGATAAAAATGCCGCTCCGGCGCCTGGCGATGGATAAAGCGGCTGGTGACTCCGCGGTACACCCCTATCTCCGCAAACGCGCCGGGAATCTTATCGTCCTCCAGCCGCTGGATTGCCAGCGCCAGGCTGGCGTAGCGCACATCGTCGTGGTACTGCTCAAGGCGCTGCGCCACCTCGGCCGAGTAGGTAGGAAACTGCATCGTGCGCCGGGCGTGGGTGATCGTTGCGAGCTGACGTGCGGCCACGCGGAGAGTGGCTTTGAGGGGACTGATTTCACTGAGCATAAGGGGCCTGAATCTCCATGAGTGGCGTATCTTGCGTCAAACGCTGACAGATGGATGATTCCCTATGCATATTGGGTGCCTCGCGCGGCCCGGCCCCGCTAAATCGTCTCGCTCTCCGCCGTCATCACAACTCTGTCATCCTGAGCCGAGCGGATCGCGCCGTTTGCGGGACGCGGAGTCGAAGGACCCCGAGGGTGATGGGAGTGGAAAAGGTTCTGGCGACATCGCGGAGATAGGCGGCATCGGGTCCTTCGAGTGCGCGCTACGCTCGGGATGACGGCGGCGGGATGGGGTTCATGCGCATAGCCAGCCCCGCGCATGGTACCCGCCCTCGGCGTACCATCGAACCATGCCTGCTGCGCTCGATGAACTGCTGCATGACGCGGAACTCGCCCACGGCCATCTCTGCGCCGGCCAGGTGCTGGGCGTGCGCATGGCGATGCTTGCGCTGCGCCGGCTTGGCCTCGACGACCCCCGTCGCCGCCTCGACGCCGCCGGCAACCTGAACCCCGAGCGCAAGCGCCTGGTCACCTTCGTCGAGATCGACCGCTGCGCCACCGACGCCATCGGCGTCGTCACCGGCTGCCGCGTCGGCAAACGCGCCCTCAAGCTGCGCGACTTCGGCAAGATGGCCGCCACCTTCGTCGACCTGGAGGTCCGGCTCACTCCGCCCGACGAGACCGCCGCCGAGTACAAGGGCCTGCGCATCGTCGCGCTTGAAAGCTCCAAGGCCCGCGCCCGCGAGCTGTACCCCGAGCTCGAAAAGAATGCGCAGCAGATGAAGGCCTACCGCGAGCTGCCCGACGCCGAGCTCTTCGCCGAGACCTGGGTCCGCGTCCCGCTCCCGCCCAGCGAGTTCCCCGGCTACAAGGGCGAGCGCGTCGTCTGCGCCCGCTGTGGCGAAGGCGTCAACTTCGACCGCTTCGCCGAGCAGGCCGGCGAGCGCCTCTGCCTCGCCTGCGCAAACGCCGCCGCGCTCTACTACAAGCCGCTGTAAAGCCCTTTTCGCATAGAGAGAATCTTTGCATCTCGACCGGAGCGGGACGGCTCTATCGTTCTGCGCAGTGGAGAGACCTGCATCTTGTCTCCGATGCACTCACCCGAATCCGATGCACTCCCCCGCAAACATCGGGGCCGCTCCTGTTGCGGAGCGGCCCGGAACCTCGCGTGCCTTAGCGGCGATTAGCGCCAGCCGCGGCGGAAGCCATCGTGATGGAAGCGCCAGTCCTCATAGCGCCGGTGGTCGAAGCCATAGCCATACACCGGCCCGTGGAAGAACACCGGCGGAGGAGCGGGCGCGAAGTACCGCGGGCCACCCACCCCGATGACGATGCGTTGGGCCTGGGCCGCGGGCGCCGCGGCGGTGAGCGCTGCACCGGCCAGCGTCGCCGCCGCCAGCATCCGGACTGCGTTGGACTTCATGCTTGTCATTCCACTGGTCAGTTTCATTGTCATACCCTCCTGCACTTTGCGATCGTTCCCGCGTGCACTAGAGAAAACGCAAACCGTGCGCAAGGGTTGCGCGCAACCTTTTCCGGAAACTGCGTTCACAGGCCCTTGCGCTCTTTGCAGGAACAGTCCAGGCCGGCCGCATAAAGCCTTTTAGAGAGTCGCTGATTCGTTCTTGCTTTGAAGGGGCGGGGCTTCAGCCCCGCCGTAAAAAGCCTGCAAATACTTGGACTTTAGCCCCGGAGGGAACGGACGCTCGGCAATAGAGACTTTATCCGGTCACTGCTAGCGCGCAAACGTATAGCGCAGCCCGGCCTGCACCAGCCGCGGCGCGGCCAGCGTCAGGATCGGCGTGCGTCCCGCGTCGATGCTCCGGTTGAGCAGGTTCTGCGCGCCGCCGAACAGCGCCAGCCCGCGCCCCAGCCGGCGCTCCGCGGTCACGTCGAAGCGCGCATAGGGGTGCAGCACAAACTGGTTGGCGGCATCGTCGAACGCGCGGCCCTGGTAGCTCGCGATCAGGTGCAGCGCGGCTACGCGCGGTACGGCATAGTTCATCGTCGCCGTTGCAGCCTCGCGTGGCACCTCGGGGATCCAGTTGCCGGTCAGGTTGGCCTGCGCCGGCGAGCTTGAGTTGAACGCCGTCACCGTCGCCACCGCCAGCTGGTAGCCGAAGCTCGCGTCCAGCCCGCGCCAGCTCTGCGTCTGCGCCTCCACCATCAGGCCGCGGCTGCGGATCTGCCCCAGGTTCTGCCGCTGCAGCGTCTGCGTGGTCGCGGTCTGGCTCAGCAGCACCGCGGAGATCGGCCGGTTCACCTCCGTCCAGAAGTACGTGGCGCGCAGGCGTCCGGCGCGGCGCTCGAGCTCGCCGCCGAACTCGAAGCCGGTGGCGCGCTCGGCCAGCAGCGCATCGTTGGCCAGCGTGGTCTGCTGGCCCACCTGCCCGGTGCGATAGAGCTCGTTCAGCGTAGGCCCACGGAAGGCGCGGAAGGCCGTCGCCGTCAGCGCAAGCCCCTTGGGCAGAGAGCGCACGAGACCGACGCGAGGGCCGGCA
>Ga0116230_10006919_pt1 | contig 11212 bp, 4 predicted proteins | sample S1TSphfallax_3_FD_88678 | JGI IMG/M metagenome (GOLD analysis project Ga0116230, IMG submission 88678) | Host-associated microbial communities from peat moss isolated from Minnesota, USA - S1T2_Fd - Sphagnum fallax MG | ecosystem: Host-associated > Plants > Peat moss > Unclassified | place: USA...
ATTTGAAAAAGAAAATGATGATTACGTAATCGCATCTCATTCATTTGTGTTGATTAAATATTTTGTGGATCAATTTCATCCATCATATTGTTTTATCCATTCAATATATTTCAATGTCAATGCTTCTTTGAGGTTATGATTAATCCATGATGTTCATTTTCATTTCTTTAACTTGGGTTCATGTTATTTTGCGCTTACCAATGACAATTAGCTAATTAATTGATGAAAACATGAATTGATTTTGTGAGAATTAAGTTCCACTTGAATGAAAATATTCAATGGCATTGCATGCATCTTGAATTAAATTTAAGTGAAATTCAATTGGATTCAAATATATTGATTAGAATTCAAATTGAATTGATTTAAATTGAATTGGAAATAAATGAGATGCAAATTGGTGGAAAATGTATTGAAAATATCCTTATGAATATGATGTTGAAAAAAACATAAATGCAAATCCAAAAAGACATCTTTCCATGCTTCATTATTTGAAAATGGGTTATTATATTCCGAGCAAAAATTTGGTAGGATGAAATACTTTGAAACCCTATAATCATCCTACCCAAACCAATTGGACGAAAATTTATCATTAGAATCATTTTATTTATTTTTCCTCACCTTCTATTCTCTAATTTATTTTTCTTTATTTTGTGTCCCATTCCTACTAACCTTTTCCCCTTCTTCATGTTATCATTCACTCAACTCTTTTACTACCTTATCCCAAATTATCTATTGCAATCTTTTCTTATGATTGTTCACTTTTGTTCAAACCATTTATTTCACCCTTAGGAATTGAAGGGTTGTGTTTCTTTAGGCATCTTAAGGTTTCAAAGACACATTACAATTGAAGGGTGAACACTTGTACAAGTTTCAAAAAGTGGGCGATGCTGGTTGAGAAAGATAAGTATTTAAGCCTCACATAAACATTGTTTTTCCATATGGTATTTAGATGGTACCTTATTTCAAATTGACATTAACCTTACACTCCAACTCATTTGACTTGAACAAATTTTGTTTTCTTGATTGCCATGTTCTTAATCTACATTGGTACTTAATCTCCAATATTATTAAGGGTTAAAATTGACTTCTTAATAATCAAATCATTTTCAGCAATATTAAAAATAATTCAAACATCAAAGCATTTTCAATTATCCAAATAACTTAGGGATTATTTAAAGAATTGAACCTCCAAAAAAGAAAAATGAAGAAAGGGAAAAATGAGAAAATAGGTTACAAACCTTTGTAAGCAATAACAAAATCAGGATGAGATGACATGGACAGGAAATGCAATCAATGTGGTTGTTCTAATAAGAATATGGAAGTTTCAATATGGAGGTTGGCTTTGAAGTCCATGATGTGCAAGTCGCACAATTTGTACCAACATTCTATTAGAATGTTATTACAACAAAAATTAAAACTTCTAACCAATCAATGTTGAAAAGTGGATTGTGTATTCTTATGACATAAGTCCTATCCAATGGCTTAGTAGGTGGGATGTCTACCTTGAGATGGAAGGTGCAACTTGGTGCATTGATTCTCCATTCTCAACTTTGTAATGACCATGTCTTTTTTTGCTAGCTCAATGTTAATCATTTTTTTCAAAATAGTGTGAAGGGATTCAACCAAGTATGAGGGGATAGACAAAGAATTAGAAACATAGATGAGAATGGCTTTTGAGGTGGAAGCTAATGGTGCATCATGTATTTTATTACATCTAATTTTTCCAAATGGAACGAAAGTTGATTTTTTCCCCCTCATTTTTAAAAATCTTGCCTTCATAACAAGATAAATTTTATGACCAATTATAACACTTGTGATAATCATGAGTTCCCCACCTAGTTGCATTAATTTTTTCATCAATGGATACCATGTAGTGCCTTGTTTGGTTTGGCATTCAAATGCCAAGGATTTTTATTTTATTTTCAAAAATAGAGTTTGGTGTTAAAACTAGTGAAAAATTAAATGTTTGGCTTGATATAATGGTGGAATACAAATATTTAGTAATAATGATTGATCATTACCATTATTCATAAATTGTAATAAACATTGGAGTGCAAGGTAAGCTTGGGTAGGTAAATTATTAGCAAATCACCTATCTATTAGAAAATGAACAACGGAAACAACAAAAGTGATAAATCATCAACACAATTTACAAAAGTGTTTCAAGTTCCCAAAATTTTGATATTAAAGGCCATTAAATTGTTATGTTTCAAGTAGGTAGTTTCTAAGAAATTCAACATAAAAAACAAGGCCTCCAAATGTGAGAAGATATTATGGCATTGTTATCGTTTGCACTTGTAATAGTTATGAAAAATGGGTAAATAAAGATGCAAATTTGAGTACCTAAGTTAATACTGCATGATGGACATCTTTGTTATTGATACCGACTATCATTAGAATAAAACTAGTTAAGTTTTTGATTAAAAATATGACTACAATTAGAGATTGGATAAATGTATTTACTTGGCACCAAATCAAATGCTTAAATTTTCAAAATTGTTTAGTAGCTTTGTGAAGATGGTATTGTCCATAATCATTTTATGAATTGGTGTCAATATGATCAATTTTTTCAATAACAATGTATGCCTGCTTCATATTCTTAAGTTGTTAGGATTTGAATAAATAAATAATTACAATCTTATATATCAAATTGAAAGAGTTGCTAACCCATTTTACATTCAAACCAAAAAATTTGGATATACAATGTGTTTGATATGTAAAAATCCACTTCAATGAATTTGGGCCATTTGAAACCTTAGATCAAGACAAAACAATTTGTAGCAAATGATCAAATCCTTGATCAAATTGGGGTCTTTGGGGTTTTAGATGCCTAATTGAAAGCAAGAGAACCAAAAATGAAATGGAATGAATTTGGAACCAATATATGTCTACTTCAAGACCCAAAATAACATGCTTCACATTTGGGAGTACTAGATTTGAACATAGATCAATTGTTAAAAAACAATGGAGGCATCCTTATAGTTGATCTTACTTGAAACATTCATTCAAACAAACTTTGGATTCTCATCCAAATGGATATTTAAAATGGAAGTTGCTACTTGCTTGGCTTGGATGTAATTAATTGTGTAGATAAATCCCATTATATGAAAATAAGGTGGTTCCAATAATGGAAGTTGAAACCTTCACAACAATTGGTTTTGATTTTTAAGAAAATAAAGATACAACATTTCTTACTTTTTGAATGAAATCTTAGTCTATTCTATGCATTGCAACAATCCTCATAATTAGAACAACTTCTAACATCAAAATGTTGAAATTTATATTATACTTGTGAAATTATGCTATAAATATCAAGTTGCTCAATTGATATTCTAATATCACATATGCCACATTATAAATTACACATATAGTGCATAATTATTGAATGATCCAGTCCAATTTCAAGTTTTCAATGTCTCACCAATCAATTGATCTATGAAGGATTTCTAAACCACCAAAACAATTTGCCTGAATTCGATTATGAAATATTCCACTTACTTAAAATTAAGTGCCACACTTCAAAAATAAATTCAATTGTTGAAGATCATCTATTGACTGTAAAATCCAAACATGGGTGCAATAGGGTTCATAATAGGGTTACCTTTTATGGTGATTGGTGGCATTTTATGGTTTGTTGGGATGATAATCTACATTCTTTTGTATGTACATCAACATAAATTATCATATATTTCATTTATAAATGATGTTCACCTTTTTAAAAATAGAGTTGACAATATGAAATTGATTTTAAGATAGTCTAAAAAATCATTTCATTTAATCAAAATTAATAAAATATGTGATGTGAAATGCATGAAATGTTGAACTACATGCATTTTTTGTTTGGTTATAAATCAAGATTTTAATTCAATGCATTTCTCCCCAATAGTGAATTTCAAACTTGAAATTATGTTATGGAATTGTATACCATATTATGTATAAAAGTGGTCACAAACAATGTTTTGTGTCATGATTTTCATTCATGATCATCAGCAGTCTTGATTTTACAAAAGAAGATTGCATCTATAGATTTTTTTGATTATTCAACAAAAAATTAATTTTGATTACTTGCATAAAAATATATATATAAAGAATTAAATTATTCTTGAATTTAACAAAAACACAAAAAATTGCTCACATGTTCATTAAGAAAACTTTAAATAATTAATTTAAAAGGTTGTTGGTGTTTTGTGGGTCATTTTCTAATGATTTAAATGACTTGTGCAGCAAACCATTGGCGATCATACTACCATGTGGTAGTTGCTGTGAGTGTGCTATAAGTTTAGCAATGTGGTGTATGGAATCTCCATTTAAGATTGCCAATTACTTTATTTCTTGCATCCCTTGTTAGAGTATAAACAATGACTTTCATGATAGACCCATCAATACAGTGGCCAATATAGGTCGTTTTAATTATGTATATTGGAAAATTTCCAATTTTTGAATGTAATATTGTAAATTCATAATGAGACTCACTAAAATAAATCAAAAAGCCATTCAAAATTTGTGTTATAATGAAGAATCTTTATGAAGCATTCTTGCAAACTATCTAATACACTAATTACAATTCCAGATGAACAAGTTTATGTATACCATTTAGTAGTAATTACTTATGGAAATTTATTTTTTCCAACTATAATGGTTCATTATTTATATTTGATGTCATTTTAAGGCTTCTATTCCATTACAATAATTGGTATCTTTCGGGAGGTGGGGGTGGATTCCACCACTTAGCAAGAAAAAGGGCTTGCAAAAGCCCAAAAAGAGTTTTTTGGAAAAAATCCACCAAATTCGTCTTTTAGTTTGCTTGATTTAGACTACAAGTCCTCGTTTATTGTCTATCCATATCAAGATTCCTAAATGTTTTCTACTTGACTTTTAGATGATTGCTTGTCCATCTACTGAAATTGAATAAACAAAACCACAATTGCCAATGTTCATGATTTTCATGGGTGTGGGATGGTGAAGAGACATTTCAAAATCAAATGATGTGATGAGATCACTTTAAGTATGCATGAATTGACATGTTTTACATAGGAGAACATTTTAGTAGGAGGTTACAAAGGGAATTTGTTTGTTTAATTCCAAAAGAGAGGGTAGTTGGAGGTGCCAAAGAAAAACCCTAGCCTTTCTAATGAAGAGGGAGGTAAGAGGAAAAACAAAAAATTGTCTACCATTTCATATATAGAAGAACATTGTTGAAGGGAATAAAAACATATTCATCATTCCAAAGGAGATTTTTTTTGAAAAACTCAAATAAAATGTCCATCCATTTTAAAGGAGAAAGATCTTGGAAAAACCTTTTTTTTCTTTGCCAAATTTTGCTTTTAAAAAATAAAAAATAAAAAACGATAAATAAACTAATATTTGGGTGTTTCATTGTTAGAACTCAATATTTTTTTTTAAATACCAAATTTTTATATGTCTCCATCAGGCAGCCAAAAATATAAAACACTGATTAAGAAATGTTATTTTCATATATAATTTATAACAGGATTTGGTTTAGAAATCTTCTTTAAAATTATCACAATTTATAAATTTGATTGAAAAATTCCCTCCAACCAATTTGGAAACAAAATGTGCTTGGATGGAAAAGATTAGAAAATAATTTTGAACAATCCATCCATTCAGCAAAGGGGAGCATGGCAAGGATGATACAAGGTAGAACAACCAAGCAGAACTATTGGTATACTTAACTGGATATAATTTGCAAAAAATATGAACATGCAACCATTTTAATAGTCTTTCCAATTTGTTTGTCAATGTATTTGAGCCTATGAAAAAGTCAACCTAAGCCCCAAGATTACTATAGAAGTTAATGAACAATGTTTTTAATTTCCCTACGGGCATACTTATAGACCCCCATGTACCATAGATATTATTTCCTTCGAGTATGGTTTTTTCTTGAAATATCACTTCCAACAAATATTGAACCCAAGGACCCTAAAACATGGGCATAATTAGTATTAAAAACATAATACAAGTACCCACAAGTACGTACTAGTTGGATTAAAAATTCTAGATGATTGAATTGTCAAATAGTTGCAAGGTATGAACAATTATTTTCAACTACCTTATGGACCTACTTGTAGACCTTCAAATAATGTTTATAACTAACATGAATACACATTGCCTAATTAGATTAGACTTGAAACTTTCTCCCAAGGTGTATGAGACACATAAAATCCATTGTAGTTTGTATTTACACTAATCAATACTCCACTTTGCAACCATGCATTTCAATGTCCAACATCTAGTTTGATCTAATCCTAAGCCCATGGTTCTTCATTATTATACAACAAGGATGTTCCATTTCCCTAGCAACTTGTTGCCAATCTCCTTCAACCCAAAACTCACAAACCCAAACCTCATATTTTTTAAGGCAATAAATACACCTTTAGCTTAAATAAACCCATGGTTTTGTAAGAATCATAGACAATGTCTTTCAATTGAATGGAAACTCTAAATGCAATTAGAAAGTGGACTACCACCACAATAGTATTTATAGATTGGTGAAATGGCAGGAAAGGAGAAAGGACATATATGCACATTATAAACGTGACCATCAAATTAGAAAAAACACCAATGTACAATAATATAACTTGGTGGCTACCTTTTCCCCACATTCAAATTAAACTTTCAACATAAAAAAGCCCAAGATTTGTGGATTCTAAGTGAGTTCAAGTTACTCATTAGTACTTTTCAAGGGGTGATAATAATGCTTGTAGGCCTTTAAAACATAAATTCAATTGAATGTCAAAAGTTCAATACGAAAGATCATTTGAAAAAACTCATAAATCATCCATGAGCACATATTAACCAATCCTAGAACTTTGCATACCTTATTGCCCACTAGAACTGCTTCCTTCCACAATGGCATTGCCTACCAACATCCCAACAATCCAACATGAACCAAACAAAAATGAACTAAACAAAGGAAAACACCCCACATTCAATGAACAAACATTTCAAAGCTTGATATTATATCACTCTCAGCTTCTTTTCCGTTGTCTTAAGCATGTGAACTATAATGTATGCATGAATATGCACCAACTAGTAACTCACATGTGAGACATAAATTACATATGTGATATTTGGAACATGTTGTTTTACAACATGTAAGAAGGTATTGACATGTAGACTTGGCATATGGCTCATATGAGGGTGCCGGCAAGGTAATGTAGACAAAAAGTAGTCCACCTTACTGCAATTCTATGGTGTCCCACAAAATCAATTGTAATGTAAGTTTTAATGAAATATTTAAAGGATATAATTAAATAGATGTTTAATAGACTTACATGGCTTGCATTTCCTATTAAAAATTAGGCATATTGATGGTTATTCATTCTACTTTTGCTCTACTAGATGAAACACTAGTTTTGTCTCATATCAAAAAATTGCTTGCAAGTAGGTCCATACTTGACATGAAACTCCCAAAAATATATATATAAAGTCATACATATTTATATGGTGCACCATTATGTAGCATCAAATTATGGCTGGAATGTTTGCAAATTGGAAGAAAGTGTGTTTGAAGTGCATAATGACAACTTTTATTCAAACATACTTTCAACCTACTATTTAAAGTCCAAATTGAAAAAATGAATATGCTTTAGAAATAAGAAAACAAGTGCAATGAGTTCTTATAGTTGATTTTCAAGGAAAGTAAAATAAAATTGCACTAGTATATTTGAAACCCATAAATAAAAACTATGTTTTAGTAGTATACTAAATAGACAAGTAACCCAACAACAAATGGGGACCGTTGATTTAAATTTGTAGATGTGGCGATCAAATGGGCAACAATAGGGTAGGTCCCTAATTTGAATGACAAACCTTATTAATAGTTTTTTCCCCATTGGTCCAATAATGTTACTTTTTGACCTTTGTCAAAATTCTAAGTGTTTGTTTGCTACTAGATTGCCTAGGCTTCCTAGAAGCATTTATTAGCTAGGCCTTTTGCCCTCACATCGACTTTCCATCTTTCTTAGGCACACATCATCCACAATGCTTCTTTCTCGCACATTGACATTTTTTGAGCAAACATTCCTAATCACAACCTCGCATTAACATTCCTTGAATGTGTGTTTTTTTACCAAACTCACAAGATGTTGGAAACAACTATTGGAAAATATTCATCTACTATGAAGGTGACATCATGGGACAATATTCATATGGTCTACCAAATATGTTAGGGATGCTAGTTCATGAGCTTGCAAGCATGAACATGAGAAGGTGAGCATGAACAAGGGAACAAAACTAAATCTTTTTCAGAATATTTTTCTTACGTCGACAAAATATTTCAAGAATATTTTTTAACACCTAGGATAGAATATCTGGTGACGTGGAGGAATATTTTGTCACATGTTCATAGATGAATAATATTTATGGATGGAAATGTGGATGACAAATTACAATGGATGAACTTTTTCTTGAACGTTGGCAACAAACTTTTCTTTGCGAAAATTGAACAAAAAAAACAAGATGGAAGAAATTTAGCTTGGTTTATTTTTTTAAAATTGTCACATGAAATGTTGAAATCATACTTTTGACATTTGCTCAAAATTAGAACATGGGGAACATAATGGAAAAGGGTAATTGACAAAACAAATGAATGGGCGACATGGTGATGGGCAAATGCAAAGGTAGACAAAAAATTATTTCCATATTCAAACAAACTATAAACATTTCTGAGGATATGGAGGACTACAATTTTGCTATGTTTACACATGCAATGGATTTTTTTCAAAGAACATGTGAGTTTTAAAAACTTGATTTTAAAGCATTTTTTCACCAGCTTATTCAACAATTTGTTGACAAAGGACTTAGTAACACTTGGGAATATGTTGTCCACAAAATTCATGAAACCATGATGATGACTCTATGCAATTCGAAGCAAGCAAACCTAGGTGCCACAAGAATTGAGGAACAAAATGTTAAATCAACCGATTAATTGTTAAATGATAGGGCCAGCCCTAAAACCATGAGACATGTACAACAATAAATAAATAAAAAAGAATAGGAATTTGAATGAAAAATTAAAATCCCATTTCTTTACATTGAATTGTAGTTCAATAGACCTATGAACATGAATATTTGTTCAAAGTACATGTAAAGGAAATATTCCATAATAATGAAACAAAATAAAATTATGGTTAAATTTGAGCAATGTGGTTCCTTGTTAAACAAATTTGTAATGACTATTGAAACAAACAATTAATGAAAATATCATATCAAAGTAGTAAATGATAAGCAAATAAATGATGTTGTGGCTATTGAAACACATGTAGATGTTTTGCCATTTAGAGTTGTTATGGCATATACAATTGCTCCAAACTCACCAATATCCATTAGACGGTCTAATCAAAATGAATGGTTGTGGTGCTAAATTTAAATACAATATTACATTAAATAACTACAAATATGTCACCAACCAAACATCTTCCCAAACATGTATTGTGTTGGGCATTTAATTTAGTTTTATTTCGAAATAAAAAGGTTCCACCAAAGAAATTTAGGACAAAGCTTGTTTAATTGCATCATGTCGCAATATCCATATCCATAACATTCTTGCAAAAACACTAACATATTTGGATTTATACATTCTATAAATTTTTAAAAGCTCAAGAGTGTAGATGCAAAGTTCTAGGTAGAGGTTGGGTATTGGGCGTCTATTAATCACTTACAAGATTACAATATATATGGGACAATGATCAAAATGTTCATCTCAGAGTTTTTTAGTAGCTTGCCACAACCACCTAGTGACAATCCATGGCCAACAGACCTAACAAACAAAAATTTCAAAACACAATTTCACCACTAGTGCAATTACTTGTAGGGATTTTAAGGGTTTAAGAAAAAACAACTCAATCCCAGAAAAAGATGGCCTAGAAATGATATGGATGCAGAGGATGATTCATACCAAGCACTTACACTTTTTTTACAATATGGAAATGGACTAGTTAATGGTGGCCAACACAATTACCAATGAGGTGGATACAAAAGACATTTTGGGGTCAGATGATGAAGAAGAAATTGAGGTGCCAAACACAATATACTCGGATTCATAGGAGGAACATGAAGCCACATAAATTGGCAACATCAAGGTCACAAATGGGTTCAATGATGTGAATAACACACCCAAAGAATATGGTTCTGCTAAGTGTATTTGGCACAAAGAAGGATGATAAAATTGATATTCAAATGAAGTAGAACTAAGACGCCTAGATCAATTGTGAAAAACTCTAATGGATTTAATTGATTGGATGGAACAAATTTTAGAACTTCTAAAGTGAGGTTTTGTGAGAATTTAACCTATATTGAACATTGAAAGCAAGGGCTACAAACATCAAAATGGGTCTTTTTTATAAATATATCGATTTTTTTTTTCCAAGAAATGAATGGAAGTTTGAAAATAACCATTAAAGTCAAAGTCAGAAACAACATGTTGCCTCAAAGCCTACAAACTTAAGCAAAAGTGAATTTAGTTGATAACATAAATATTCATAATAGAAGACTATTTCCTGAGTTCAATTCTCTTCATGTGATAAAATTGTTACAAATGCACATCAAAATGGTTAATTTGTAAATGTATGGAAATTGTTTATTGAGAAAAAATATGAAGGCTTTACAATTTAAACATAAAAATAAATTTAGAAAAAACCTATTGCCTCTAAGCATGAGTTTAAAATAAGGGTTAGATTTAGCAAGAATTAATTCAGTTTAAAGTTAGAAAATGTTAATATGATTTATAGCAGAAATGTCTCTAATTGAAGACAACCTCCTGAGTTCAATTCCCTAAATGTGAAAAATATTATTTACAAATGTAGAATCGTGTGGACCTAGGGCATGGGGCATTGTGGTTGAACCATTGGCTACAAAAGTGAAATCAAATATGAATTTCATAGAAGTTAATGCATGACTGAGTTCTAATATTAATGCAGTGGATGATGCAACAATGGTCACCTTTTCTTTGTAGCAAATGATAATTCATTTGGAGACAATGAATTTGCAAGAAGTAGAGGGGAGGACAAAAAAATTATTCAAGTTAGGTGCAAAACACTTACATTGAATGAATATTTTTCATTGGTGATGTATCCATTGAATACATAATTGATGATTAAAAAAGGTTGAAAATAATGAAATCCAAATCCAAAACTTGTACTAAAACAAAGGAAAAGTACAAGCCACACTAATCTATCTCTCAACTACTTTA
>Ga0116230_10006920_pt1 | contig 11212 bp, 10 predicted proteins | sample S1TSphfallax_3_FD_88678 | JGI IMG/M metagenome (GOLD analysis project Ga0116230, IMG submission 88678) | Host-associated microbial communities from peat moss isolated from Minnesota, USA - S1T2_Fd - Sphagnum fallax MG | ecosystem: Host-associated > Plants > Peat moss > Unclassified | place...
AATGAGCGCGATGGTGATCGGGATCATCGTCCACAGCAGCGAGTAGCCATACTGCGCGCCGGCCTGCGAGTAGGTCAGAATCCCGTTTGCATCGTTGTCCACGTTCGCGGTGATGAATCCCGGGCCCAGTACGGCAACAAGCATCAGCAGCCGCAGCTTCCATGACTTCCACCAGACGGTCCGCCCCGCGGCCTTCGCTTTTTCAGCCGCCATGTGCCTCGCTCTCCCACGCGATCACCTGCGCGCGTTCGACAATCTTTGCCACCTGCACATCGTTGCAGTAGCCATCGTGAACCGCGCGCGCCCGCCCCGCAGCGGCAATGCGCGCCCGCGCAGCCTCATCCGGCAGGTAGCGGCGAATCTTTCCGATCAACTCCTCGGTCGTCGAGAAGAAGACGGCTTCTTCGTCCTCGCGAAACTTCGCCAGATGCCCGTCCGACCGCTCTGCCATCAGGAACCCTCCGCAGGCTGCGATTTCGAAGCTCTTGTGGGCGACCTCGTCCTGGTTCGCCTTGGTGATAAAGCTCAGGTTGATCTTCGATCCCCAAATTGCCTCGCGATACTCCTTCTCGTACAACTCGCCGCGACGGAAGAAGGTGGCATACGCCTCGCCGCTTAGCGCCTTGCGCCACTGCCGCGGATTGCCCGAGATCACGACCGGCAGACCGGCCTCTGCGACCTGCGTCAACACCTGCGCGCGGTCGTCGTAGGGCGTGCCGATGAACGAAACTTCGCGCGTGCGTTGCGCATCCGTCCAGGGAGCCTCCGGCGCGAAGTGAATCGTCGGCTCGTAGGCCGTCTGCACTTTCATCACCGCTCGCGCGCCGCGTGCAAGGTAATCGCGCACACTGACGTCCCGCTGGGTCACGTGCAGATCGAAGAACGGAACATCCTTCCCATACATCCGCCAGCCCGGGTCCCGCCGCGGCCCGAAGGCGTTATCGATCATGTAACTGACCGTCGTGATCCCGAACCCGCGCAGCCGCTCAAGCGTGCGGGGCGTCAACAGCAGCAGCTTGTCCGCCCAGAAGAGCTCCGGTCGCTCCCGTTCCGCCAGGCGAAGCAGGTCGCGATTCATCCGGCTGGCCTGCGGTCCTGCTGCCAGTCGAACCGTCAGCCAGTGCGCGGCCTGATTGCGATGGCGGTAAGCGGTCGGATCGAACTCCACGACCTCATGGCCCAGCCGTTCCAGAGCCAGCTTCCGGTAAAGGCACGACGTTCCCGCACGCAGCTCGCCCGCGTACAGAATCTTCATTTGCTGCCCCGCAGCCAGGCGATCACGTGCTCTGCGCGGATGACGCCGGCCAGCCGCTGCGCCTGATCCAGCACCGGAAGCGCCCGCAGGTTGTACTTGTCGAAGAGCTCCGCCACCTTCCGCCCGTTGGCGTTCAGCGGAGCACTGGTCATATGCTCCTCCTGCAGCTCGGCCAGCGGCGTCTCCCGCGCGGCCAGCGCCAGACGTGCCAGCGAAATCACCCCACGCAGTTCCCCTTCGGGGGAGACGACGAAGATCTCCGTCACCGCCTCAAGATCGCCTTCGAAGGCCTGCAGTTCTCCGAGCGTGCTCTCGACGGTCGAGCCTTCGGCGACGGCCACATATTCGGTCGTCATCAGTCCGGCGGCGGAGTTCGGCGCATACTCGAGCAGCTCTTCCACCTCGTGCCGCTCGTCTTCGCCCATCTCTTCCAGAATCGCGTCCGACCGTTCCTCCGAGAGCTCCGACAACAGGTCCGCGGCGGCGCCAGGATCCATCTCTTCGAGAATTCCGGCAACCTGTTCCGAACCGAGCGACTCGATGAGGGTCTTCTGCGTTCTGGGCTCAACCTCTTCCAGCGCCTCGGCCGCAACCTCTTCATCGAGGCTGGAAAACAGCGCTTCGCGCTCCGCCGGCGCAAGCTCTTCGAGAATGTCCGCCAGATCGGACGGATGCATCTGCGCCAGGCGATCCTGCTCGATCTTCAGCCGCACCCGCCGTGCCGGATCGCGGTCGATCAGGTCGACGAAGTCCCACGGAATGACCACCGGCCGCAGCCGGCAGGCGACGCGCTCCACCAGCCCGTCCGGCAATCCCTTCAGGAGACGCCGCACCGCGCCGCGCGTCCCGACCTCGACCTCGGCGATGCGCAGGCTCACCTTCGGGTCGCCGTTGGACCCGTTCTCCCAGACCAGGTCGACGTCGTTGACGCGGACGACCTTGTGCCCGTGAACGTCGATGATCTGCTGGTCCAGCAGATCGCGTTCCAGCATCAGGAAGTCGTCGTGCTTGGGCATCAGCTCGACGGAGATTCCAGGCTGAATCTGCAACCGCCCGTCTGGCCCGAACTGCAGCGCGGCGATGGGCAGAAACGAACGCCGAGCCTTGCGGCCGGTCTTCGCCGCCTGCACCACCAGCGCCTCGACCCGCGACGCATCCACCAGCGGCGCCACGGCAAACTCCCGCACCCGGCCGAACTCACTGCCGTCGGCTGCAAAGACCGGCGCGCCGAGCAGCGTGGAAACGCTCGTCCGTTGGTTGGGAGTTCGAGTCATCGCAACCTTATCCTCGCACGCGACGAGACGAAAAGGCCGTCGCGCGCGGCGACGGCTCCCCGTTTGCCAACCCAGCAGATTTACTTTCCGAAATCGACCTTTGGCGCGACGTTGTTCTCCGAACTGCCTTTGAAATATTCGTCCCGGTAATGAAATCCGGCCATTCCTGCCCAGATGCTGTTTGGGAACTGCTGCACGTAGATGTTGTAGTCCTTCAAGGCCCGGTTGTAGCGCCCGCGCGCTACCTCGATGCGGTTCTCCGTGCCGGCCAGTTCGTCGGTCAAGCGCGTGAACTGCTCGCTGGACTTCAGATTCGGGTAGTTCTCCTGCAGCCGCAGCAACGGGCTGATCGCGACGTCCAACTGCGACTGCGCCTTAATATTGCTGGCGCGATCCGACGCGCCCATCACCGCGGCGCGTGCGTTGGCGATATTGGTGAGTACCGTCGACTCCTCGCCGACGTAGCCTTTCACGGCCGCGACCAGGTTCGGGATCAGGTCCATGCGCCGCTGCTGCTGGACGTTCACCTCGGAAAAAGCCGCGTCCACATCTTCGTTCTTCTGCACCAGGGTGTTCTTCGCGCTCACATAACTGCCGCCCACAAACAGCAGCGCCAGCACGATGACGCCGACCACACCCAGGGCAACCCACAAACCTTTCATGCCGTTCCTCCAAAATCTTCCACCGGCTGTACTCTAACACTCGCGTCTCGATGTAGCTGCAGTCCCCAAATGCAGATTTCTCCGCTTCGCTGCGGAATAAGTGAGCCACGGGAAAGTCCGCCTGCTAGAAATCCCGGGATGCGCCGCCGCCGCCACTCGCGCCGCCGCCGATTCCGCCAAAGCCCGGCCCATCATCATCGTCCCGTCCGCCGCCCCCGCCGCCCTGCCCCATCAGGCTGAGAATGAGGTAGAACGCCCACCCCAGATTTCCCGTGCTGGCCAGAATGACGATCAGCAGGATGAAGCCGATGCCCAGAAGAATCTGCCCGATACTCGTCCCATGCCGAGCCGGTTGCCGCTCCAGGTGGTACTGGTGCACCGGCGCGGTCAGCGTAACGCCCTTGTCCGCCGCAATGACGGACGCAAGCCCCTGCACTCCGGCATAAAGCCCGTCATCATAGTCGCCAGACTTGATCAGCGGATCGGCCCGATCCAGAATGGCGCCCACCTTGGCGTCGTTCAGAATCCCTTCCAGCCCGTAGCCCGTCTCGATCCGCGTGCCTCGCGGCTGGAGCACCAGAAGAAAGATCGCCTCGCGGTCGACATTTTTCTTGCCCGCCTTCCAGTGCTCTTCCAGCTGGTCGGTGAACTCTTCCTTGGTCATCCCGTCGTCGAGGGTCTTGATGGTGACCACAAAAAGCTGGGCGTCCGCCTGCTGCTGCACTCCGCGGCAGAACTCCTCGATGCGCTCTGCGCCCGCCGGCGTCAGGAGATGCGCCTCGTCGTTCACATAGCTCGTCGGAATCGGCAGATCGGACGGCTTTTCGGCCGCAAGCCGTCCCACCGGCAGTAGCAGGAGAAGCAAAGCAAGGCAGCGTGCAAGCGTATGTTTCATCCAACTGCCAGTCTACGCTTTACTCCAAGACAGCCGACGTGCTCAATTCGAGGCCGACGTTGCGGGCGCAGGCGCCGTCTTCGGGTAGTAGCCGCTGCGAGTCCGTGCGTCCAGCTTGCCGAATCCCTTCGCACGCACATCCACATGCACCTGCCGGTAACCGCCGTGCGACGGAGGATTGGTCGACCGGTACGCGATCGTGTACTGCGTGCGGATATCCTGCGCGACCTCCGCCGCGATACCGTCCACTTCCTTCAGCGACTTGGGGAAATAGGCGATGCCACCGGTTTGTTCCGAAATGGCACTGAGCACGCGCTTCGCGTTGCGCGCCTCGCGCCTATCCGTGTCTTCGCCAAACAGCAGCCCAATAGAGTAGATCTCCGGGCCGTCCAGGTCCTGAATCCGGCGAATCGCCTGCTCCAGTGTGGCGCTTGACGCATTGTCTTCGCCGTCGGTGATGATGATCAGCACCTGTTTGGGATTCTTGGCGTTCTTGGCGAGGTAGTCGGCCGAAGCCACCAGCGCGTCGTACGCCGCCGTGCCGCCGCTCGACTTGATATAGGTAAGCCCCTGTCGCAGCTTGTCGATCGACGAGGTGAAGTCCTGATCGATGAACGCCTCCGAGCTGAAGTCGACGAGGAACTCTTCATCCTGCGGGTTCGAGAGCTTCACCAGGTCAAGCGCCGCCTGATCGACGGCGGCCCGCTTGTCGTACATCGAACCGGAACTGTCGATCAGGAGTCCGATCGAAACCGGCAGATCCTCGTGCCGAAAGCTGCTGATCGTCTGCGGGACCCCATCCTCATAGACGTGAAATGCATCTTCGGGCAGCGTATCAACCGGCCGTCCAGCGCTATCGATCACCGAGACATTCAGCCGAACCTCGTAGGCGTCGGTTTGGAGCGTGTAGCGCCCGCTCTTGTCCTTGGTGACCTGTCCGGCGCCCGGTGCCGCAACCGGACCGGTCGAAGCGGTTGCTCCGGCGGGGTTGTCAGGGTCGGGCGAAGGCACCGGGTCGCGGTCGACATTCAACGGCAGCGGAGTCTGCGGGTTCGCCGCCTGTGCCCACAGCTGCGCGACGCTTCCGACGGCGCCCACCCACAACATTCCGCAAATCCCAAAAGCCGCAAGCTTACTGCGAAGGTGCATAGTACCCCTGGCGAAAGTGAACCGTCAGCGCCGGCAGCCCCGGAGGCGGTATCAGACGCACCTTCAATTTACGCCAGTTTCCATCCTTCTTCATATCCGACGGCCGGTAGCCCGCCACGTACTCATTGCGCAGCTCCGCACTGATGCGGGTGGCGATATCCGTCATATCGCCGGCATCGGAGACCTTGAACATGCGCCCGCCGGTGGTCTCGGCGATATCCGACAGCAGCACCGGGCCCAGCTGCTCTTCCTCGGTCGGCGCATACTCGTCGAAGATGCCGATCGCGTAGATCTGCACATCGCTTTCGCGCACCACCCGCCGCAGTTCACCCTCCGTGTAGCGGCTCCGGTTATCGCCGCCGTCGGAGATCACCAGCAGCGCCTTGCGCTCGTACTTGGCGTCCTTTAGTTTATTGACGCCCAGGTAGACGGCGTCGATCAGCGCGGTGCGGTTCTCCGGATGCAGCATCACCATGCGCGCCTCGACGTCATCCACATCGGACGTATAGTCCACGATGACGGCCGGCTTGTCGTTGAAGCCGACGACGAAGAACTCGTCCTGCGGGTTCGACGTGCGCAGGAACTCGGTCAGCGCGCGGCGTGCCCGGGCAAACTTCGACTGCATGCTGCCGCTCAGATCGAAGACGATCCCAATCGTCACCGGCGCGTCTTCGGTCGAAAAGCTCTTGATCACCTGACCGACATTGTTGTCGAAGATCTCGAAGTTCGGCGCTTCGAGCCCGGTCACCAGGCGGTTCATCGGATCGGTCACCGTCATCGGCACCAGCACCAGGTTGGTCTCGAGCTTCAGCCGTGGCACGCGGGATCTCGGCGGGCTCACCGACCCTGGTGCCTCCGCCTCGGGAGGAGAATCCGGCGGCTTGAGCGCCTTGGCCGGAATGGGGGTCTGCACCTCGCCCAGCGGGTTCTCCTGCGCCCACGCGCCGCCGATTGGGCCAACCAGCAGCATGCCCAGCAACATCGCCAGACGTCCGGCGCTGCACCACCACGTTCTTGTCCGATCGAAACTCGCCATATGCGTGTCCCCCGGCCCCACTTCTCGTAAACGCAGCTTACACCGCTTCGGTTCTACTTGGATGCAGGCGCTCGCCGGCGCGTGGCTCTGATCAAAAAGTGGGACGATGGGACCACTGTGGCACAGGGACTCTTCGTCTTCTCACTGGTTTCTGTGAAGATGCAACACGGCTGTAACCGAACCGGCCACTCCGGACGGGGGATCGGCTGTTACCCGTCGGCAACCTCGCACCCATACAATCGTTGCTAAGCACAACGACCGGAGAACCCACCCACACCATGGCTCGCATTTACCCGTTCCGCGCCCTCCGCTACGACACCAACAAAGTTCGCATGGAGGACGTGGTCACCCAGCCCTACGACAAGATCACCCCGGAGATGCAGCAGGCCTACTACGAGCGCTCTCCCTACAACCTCATCCGCGTCATCCTGGGCAAGAAAGAACCCGGCGACACCGATGCCTTTTCCCCCCTGCCCGAGGGTGAGACCGCGCACAATGTCTACACCCGCGCTGCCGAGTCGCTGAACGCCTGGCGCGACAGCGGCATCCTGCGCGAAGAGTCCGAACCGGCGCTCTACGGCTACAGCCAGACGTACACTGTGCCCGGAACGACCGAGACCCGCGAACGCCGCGGCTTCATCGCTCTCGGCCACCTCTACGACTACGCCGAGCAGGTGGTCTACCGCCACGAACAGACCTTCCCCAAGCACAAATCGGACCGGCTCGCGCTCTTCAAAGCCACCCGCGCCTACTGCGAGCAGATCTACATGCTCTACTCCGACCCCGCCTTTACGGCGGAATCTCTCATCTTCGACTCGAACGCGCCGGCCGATCTCGAAATCACCGACGAGTACGACGTCCTCCACCGCGTCTGGAAGCTCACCGATCCGCGCCTGATCAACCTCATCGTGACCGCGATGGCGGACAAGAAGCTGATCATCGCCGACGGCCACCACCGCTACGAGACCTCCGTCACCTACATGCACGAGCGCGCTCAACAGCTTGGCTTGTCATCCTTCGCCGCAGGCGGAGGATCTGCTTCTAAAACGGCCGACGAAGACGACGAATCTCCCTCCAACCGCTCCGACGAACCGCACTCCCTGCTGCCCAGACCCGCGTTCCCCGAAGCCGCGATGATGATGACCTTCGTGAACATGGAAGCGCCCGGAATCACCATCCTGCCCACCCATCGCGTCGTCTTCGGCCTCAAAACCGCAGTCGAAGACTTCATCGAGAGCGCCAAACCCTTCTTCGAGATCTCGACCGTTGCCAGCGCGGACCCCAATTTGCTCGCGCAGACCGACGGCGTCGCCTTCCTCGCTGCCACGCAATCCGCAAACTACCTGCTGAAAGCCCGTTCCACGCCTATTACGGAGAAACTGCACGAACTTCACCCCGAGATCACCCCGCGCCAGGCGCAGCTCGACGTCGTCCAGCTTCATCGCGTTGTGCTCGAAAACCTGCTCGGGCTCACCCACGAGTCGATCGCCGCGCTCGAGAATATCCGCTACATCCGCAGCGCCGAGGAGGCTGTTGAACAGGTGCAATCGGGCGAGGCGGACATCGCCTTCCTGATCAAACCCGTCACGCTGGACCAGCTCCGCGACATCTCGCTGTCGGGTGACGTGATGCCGCAGAAATCCACGGACTTCTACCCGAAACTGCTGAGCGGACTGGCCATTTACGCCCTGGATTAGGCGGCAGCGGCGTTGCAAAACGCAGATTCCTCCGCTTCGCTGCGGAATGACAAGAAATCGAGGTGGCCCGCTTCGGATGTGCCTGGTCCGATCCGAAGCGGGCTCCCCGGCGCCGCACCCGCTACAATCGTTCCGTACCCTTCCCGAGTGACGCATCGAAGCCCAACCCGCACGCCGCTGCTTCTCCTCGCCGCACTCTCTGCCGCATTCTCCTTCGCCGCCGCTCAGGTTCCGCGCTCTCCCACCCACAAGCCGAAAGCCTACCAGCCGCCGTATAACCCAAACATGATCGTGCTCGATCCGGCGCACGGCGGGGCAGATGCCGGCGCAAACCTGGGCGCGGCGGGGGAAGAGAAAGACTTCAACCAGGCGTTCGCAGAACGCCTGCACACCCTGCTGACCGACCAGGGATTCACCGTGGTTCTTACCCATCCCTCGGCTGCGGACGATACGGCTCCCGATCAGCGCGCCGAAATCGCCAACCACTCCCGCGCCGTCGCCTGCTTGATCCTGCATGCGTCGAACTCCGGGCATGGCGTTCACCTTTTCACCTCGTCGCTGACGCCGCCGTCGACCCAGGATCCCAGCCACTCGGAGAACACGATCGCGCCGTGGGACAGCGCGCAGGCCGGATCGCTGACCGAATCCCAGGACCTCGCCAACCAGTTCAGCGACGCCCTGGGCGATCAGCGCGTGCCGCTCTTCATCGGCCGGTCGTCCATCCGTCCGATCGACTCGATGACCTGCCCGGCGCTTGCGCTCGAGATCGCCCCCAGCGCAGCCGGTGCGTCGCTGGCCGACGAGGACTACCAGCAGCAGGTGGCGGAAGCAGCCGTCTCGGCACTCAGCTCCTGGCGGCAGCAGGCGCAAGCACTGATCGCCACCCAGCAGGCAGCCGCGGAAGCCGCGGCCGCCCAGGCAGCCCAGGCTGCGGGGAACACTGCCGCGGCCAGACCCAAGGCCAGACCCAGGCTGCCGGCAGCCCCGATCCCCATGCGGCCAAGGCCGTTCCCGGCCCCGTCCGCGCTCCCGCATAAGCCTGCGCCGATCATCCGCCGTCCGCCGCCCGTTACAGGTCCTGCGCCGCAGGGGGTTCGCCCATGATCCCCCGCTACCAGCGCATCCTTTACTGGACCCTGCTCGCCGGCATCCTGGCGATGTTTCTGACGCTCATCTACGGCTGCGCGCGCAAGAACCAACGCATCCTGGCCATGCGGGACGAGTCGCGTATTCCCGCGCCCACCGACCAGCCAGCCGAGCAGGTCTCCATCGCGCACGCCAACGACGCCGACGACACCATCAACCTCGACGACGTCACCATGCCGCTGCCCGCCGAACCCACCCTGCGCGCACGCCTGATCCTCGACAAGATGTTTGCCGACGCGGCCGCGCCCGCGTCCACCCACCCGCTGCCCGCCGTTCCCGCCGTCACCGACGTCTTCCTGGTGGCGCTGCCGCTGGTCAATCCCGCCGCCGACTCGAACGACGCCGACGCCGCCAAGCAGCCGTCGCCCTACGGCCACGTTCACGCCGACGGTGCCGAGCTTGCCGTGGTCAATCTCACCAAAGTCTTCGCCGACGCTCACCCGTCAGGGATCGAGGCCGAGGACCTGACGCTGCGCGCCATCATCGCCACGCTCCACGCCAATTTGCCCGAGGTCGAAGAGGTGCGCTTCCTGGTCGATGGCCAGACCCGCGACACGCTTGCCGGGCACGCCGATCTGACGCGGCCCTACTCGGTCGACGAGCCGTCCGAGTCGATCCACGTGCTTTCGGAGTTTGGCAACCCGATGTGAGCGACGTTGACCGTTCTCCGTGGGCCGTTCTCCGTACCAGCTATCTTGCTGCTTCGAGGAGTTTTCAACGGATAACGGTCAACGGACAACGTACAACGTACAACCAGGAACAGAGAACTCCATGCCCACCATCGCAGTCTTCGATTCCGGTTTCGGCGGTCTGACCGTCCTACGCGCGCTGCTGCCGCTGATTCCCGGCGCACATTTTCTTTATCTCGGCGACACGGCACGCCTGCCGTACGGCGCGAAGTCCCGGCAGACCGTGGCCCGCTACGCCGTCTCCTCGGCCGAGTTCCTGCTGGCGCAGCACGCCGAGATGCTGGTCGTCGCCTGCAACACCGCCTCCGCGCTGGCGCTGGAGGAGCTCAAGACCGCCCTGCCGATTCCGGTGATCGGGGTGATCGAGCCCGGCGTCCGAGCCGCCGCGAGCCTTGCTCCCACGGCTTCGCCCCACCCCGGATCCGCGTCGGTCCTGATCCTGGCGACCGCCGCGACGGTTCAATCCCACGCCTATGCACTCGCCTGCGCGGCGTTGAACCTGAACGCCTACGAGAAAGCCTGTCCGCTGCTCGTCCCGCTGGTCGAGGAAGGCTGGATCGACCACCCGGTCACCGCTGAGGTGCTGCGCATCTACCTCGCCGAGGCGCTGGCCGAAGCCCCGAACGTCACCACGCTCGTCCTCGGCTGCACGCACTACCCGCTGCTGCAGCCGCTCATCGAGCGCACGCTCGCCGAACGGAAGCACCCAATGCAGATTGTCGACTCGGCGACAGCGACCGCGCAGGCCGCGGCGAAGCTGATCCAAACGCCGGCATCCGGCGGCGCAGAGACCACCTGCAGCTTTTTCGCAACCGACTCAGTAGAGAAGTTTCAACGGCTGGGCTCGGCTTTCCTCGGCCAAGCGCTGGCGTCGGTGGAACTGATCGACCTCGGCGGATAGGCTTTCAAAAAGGAACAGGAGCCACCAAGGTGACTCCTGTCCCCCGAGCAACGATCCGTGGGGGAGCATCTAGGGCAAAGTCAGGTATGGCAGGGTGGGCGTTCCCTCAAGCTTCACCGCGTCCAGCTTATCCGGAGACAAACCAAGCGCACACAGAATGGAAGGAGCGACCTGCGCGATCGTGGTTGGGACGGAGACCGTCTGCTGCTTCAAAGCCGGGTTAGCCACGAGCAGAACGACGTTGGTATCGTCATGCGCGAAGCCGCCATGCTCTGCCTGCTTAGATTTGCTGTTGGAGTACGTCACGCCGACATTCGGAGTCACAATGATGTCCGGGGTCCGCGGATCCTTGCCAAGCCCGATGCCAGGCCAGTTGTAGTTGAGTGCGACCGTGGGGCCATAGAAGATCTGGCCGAGGCCGATCTTGCTGGCGTTCTTCTCCAGTGTCGCAACATCGGCGCTGGTGGTCGAGCTATCTGCCAGCCAGAGCAGCGAGATATCGTCCTCC
>Ga0116230_10006923_pt1 | contig 11208 bp, 8 predicted proteins | sample S1TSphfallax_3_FD_88678 | JGI IMG/M metagenome (GOLD analysis project Ga0116230, IMG submission 88678) | Host-associated microbial communities from peat moss isolated from Minnesota, USA - S1T2_Fd - Sphagnum fallax MG | ecosystem: Host-associated > Plants > Peat moss > Unclassified | place: USA...
AGATAAGCCCGGATTGCATAGGATGGGGGGGTATGCCATACTCGCGTATGAGCCATACCATCCGCGATCAAAAGAAATTGCTGGCCCGAGTGCGACGTATTCGAGGTCAGGTCGAGGGAATTGAGCGCGCGCTCTCGAGCGAAGCGGGATGCGATCAGGTCATGCACCTCATCGCCGGCGCCCGCGGCGCCATGGCGGGCCTGATGGCGGAAATCGTCGAAGACCATGTGCGCACGCATCTGGTCGACAGCGAGAAACATCCGCAAGCCCTCAATACCGACGCTGCGGAACAATTGCTCGACGTCGTCCGTACCTACTTGAAGTGAGCACTGCTATGACCACCGATACCCTATCCGCCGCGCCACTGATCCATCAGCACGTGTTCCTAGGCGACGGGCATGAGCAGAGCGAGCGCAGGACTTGGGCTGTGATCTGGCTCTGCGGAGCGATGATGTGCGCCGAAATCGTGGGCGGTCTGCTGTTTGGCTCGATCGCGCTAGTGGCCGATGGTCTACACATGAGTACCCACGCCGGTGCCCTGCTCCTCGCAGCACTCGCCTACACCTATGCACGCCGACACGCGACCAACGCCGACTTCACCTTCGGCACGGGGAAATTCGGTGATTTGGCTGGGTTCACAAGCGCCATCGTGCTTGCGATGATAGCGCTGCTCATCGGTTACGAATCGGTGACCCGGTTTCTGGCCCCCGTCCAAATCCACTTTGCTGAGGCGATACCGATTGCCTGTCTCGGCCTTGCCGTGAACATCGCAAGTGCGTGGCTCTTGAGCAGCGGCGGTCATCACCACGGCCATAGTCATGGTCACGGGCACGGTCATGGGCACGATGAAGAGGACCACGACGAGGCGCACCTGATAAAAACACCTGCCGGCGAACTCATTCTCGAAGTGTTCGAGGACGGAGTGCCGCCGCGGTTCCGATTGCGCGCAGCGGGCGGCGCAGCGCCCGCCGCCGAGACCACGCGTATCACGACCGTGCGACCGCACGGGGCACGGCAAGAATTTGCCTTAGCCGCGCGCGGTGCTTTTCTGGAGTCTGTGGCGACGATCCCCGAGCCGCATGCATTCACCGCGGAGGTCAGGGTTGGCGCCGATACGTACACGGCTGATTTCGAGGAACATAACCACGGCCACGCTGCGACTGGGCGGGACAACAACATGCGCGCAGCCATCATTCACGTAATCGCAGATGCGGCCGTGTCGGTTTTGGTGATCGTGGGCCTCATTCTCGCACGCGCCTTTGGCTGGCTCTGGATGGATCCGCTGGCCGGTATCATCGGAGCCTGCGTCATAGCGAGTTGGTCCTATGGACTCATTCGTGACACGGGTGCCATCCTCCTCGATCGGATTCCAGACAGCCAGCTAGCGCGTAATTTGCGGCAGACCATCGAAAGCGACGGCAGCACGCTCACCGATCTACATCTGTGGCGCTTGGGGCCCGGTCATCTCGGTGCGATTGTGTCGGTCTGTCCCAAGGAGCGGTGCACAGCGGATTATTATCGAGCGAAATTGGCGCGCTACCGCTCCTTGTCCCACATCACGATCGAGATCGAGCCGCCGCTCGCCACCCGCGCATGAGTGCGCGGTCTCCCTGTATCGAGCTCTGCCAATTCGACGGCAAGACGGGGTTTTGCCTTGGGTGCCTACGCACGCCAGACGAATGCCGCGAGTGGCGAAAGATGACGCCATTTCGGCGACAGGAAATTCTGCGCGAGCGCCCACGGCGCCAGGCGAAGCTCCAAAAGCGAGCATGACTACCTGAGACAGGGACCTCGCGATTTAATCGCTCCGCGCCCCGCGTCGTAGTCCCCTTGACCGGTGCCGGTCTGGCGCATAGCTCAATCAAGCTTTAGACTATACAAATGAATCCGGTCCGGCAGATTGCTGCGCAGGCCGATTGCGTTCGAGCTTTGGCTTCAGGCGCATAGAAAACTTGAGTCTGGAAGTGAGAAATACAGTGGCTACTAGATCCGACTCGAAGGCGTTGCGAACTCCGAAGGTCTCGGCGAACGTGAGCTTGCCTCATCCGGTCATCCCAGCTTTGGACGGTGACGGTCCGATCTGGCAGCAAATCCGCCGGGCTCTGGCGGACCCCATATTGAATGGCGCCTGGCCGCCGGGCACGCGGATTCCCACTGAAACGACACTGACCGAGAAATTTCGCACCTCCCGCATGACGGTGAGCAAGGCGATTCAGACTTTGGTCTCCGATGGATTGGTGCAACGGCGGCGCAAAGTCGGCACGCTGGTTGCGGAGCGCGCTCAAGAGCGCCCGGTATTCGAGATTTGGGATATCGCCGACTTGGTGGCGCGCAATGGCGGCAAATATGCGTATCAACTGCTCGAATGCCGCAAACTCGGTCCGGATCCAGAACGACGCGAGTTACTGGGCGTGTCGCTTCGGACCCCGATCTTGTGGATGCGCTGCATGCATTTGAGCGATGGCACGCCGATCCAACTGGAAGAGCGCCTGATCAACATCAACGCCGCTCCCAACATCACGTGCCAACCCTTGGAGACCCAAGGACCGGGCAGTTGGTTGCTCGCACAGGTGCCCTGGACCGATGCTGAACACAAGATCTTCGCGCGCGAAGCGCCGCCGGAGGTCGCCACCGAACTGAAGGTCAAAGTCGGCACGGCATGTTTGGTGGTGGACCGGCGCACATGGAATCAAAGCACGCCTGTCACACTCGCCCGTTTGTGGCACCCTGACTCGCGCCACAACCTGGTGGGCCACTTCCGCCCCGCGCGGTAGCGCCCACCGAAGATTGGGCAGGCCTTATTCGCTTGCGAGGGGCAGGTTGTATTGCGTCGAGAGATAGTGCCGAATGCTTTTCTCGTCAGTAAAAAATACCTTGCCTTTTGCATGGCTCGGCTCGAGTTCTTGATCCTTCACTTGCCGGTCTGCCGCAAGAATTAATACCGGCAAGGATTGGTTGCTCTCCCCCAATGCCTCTATGAGCGGTGCCCGAGGCCGCGGAAACTCCAGGTAGTGAATGTCGAGCAGATCCCGCAACTGGGGAAAGAAGCTCAGGACTCCTTCGACCGGCGCCGAGTCTGAGCAATAGAGAGGTCCCATTCCGGCGTTCATGAATCCGGGCCGCAGCAGGTACAGTTGATCTTTCATAGTGCGTTTCTCGATGGCTGATTTATGGGTTTGAGGATCTGAACCGGTGAAGACAATTCGCGTCGCAAGCGTTTGACGCTGAGGACCACGCCGGTCACGCTTGCAAGAAATCCGAGTGCGAGCAACGAGAGAACCAGCGTGGTGCGAATCGCGGGGTGTTGGATCAGCCCCGGGAATTGGAAGGTGTGCAGCGCGTAGTACACCCACGCGTAATCTCGCCGGCTCGCGTTCATCACCGCCAGCAGGCGGCCCGAGTATTGATCGACGTAGACCCTCAAGCCGGCGCTGCCGTCGACCTCGAAGAGTGCCGCCCCGCCGGTTGATTCGGCGAGTCGATATACCCGGTCGTAAGAGTCGGATGTGACGATCGCATGCACATGACCCGGCGATAGGTCGTCAAGCCCGCTCAAGAGCAGAGCCTCGGGCAGTTGCGTCAGGCCCTGCGTTTGCGCTTCGTCCGGGAAAAACAAGCGAGCCGCGCCGCTCCCGTCATAGGCGGTCACGAAGGGTCGGCCGGCGACGGCGTTGAAGTTGATTTCCGTCGCCGAAGGAAGGCTGCGGATCATGGCGAGGGGTATGGCACTGGCAATTTCACTCGGTGAACGACCGCTCACCGCGAGTGATTGCTCGCGGGTGGCCTCCGCATGCGCAAAGAGACGACCGTGGTCCATCGATAACCAGCCACTCAGCATCCAGGTGACCACGATCACGCTGGCAAAGAGACCAATGATATGGTGCCAGCGCATCCATCCACGAAACGGCGAAAGACCCTTGCGACCGGCGGCGCGATTGGCCGCCATGCGAATCACGCCAAGCCAGGTTCCGACGGCACTCGAGAGTAGCGCGACCAAGGAGACCCACCAGACCACCTGATTCCACGCCGACCAGCTCTTGCGAAGTGGCGTGAAATAGATCCAGTGGATCACCGCTCCCATCCAGTTCCACGCACGCTGCCGAAAAGTGGTGCGCTGCAAGACTTCGCCGGTGCTAGCCGAGACGTACAGGTCAGTCTTTGCGGCATCGTCAAGGTCAACGCGATAGAACGGCCGAAATGGATCGAAATGTTGGTGAACGATCCACTGATCGTAATCGAATGGACCAGACGTGCTTACCGAAACTTGCCCCCCGAATCGTTCTGCAATGCTGGTGGCGTCCTGCGCGGTGAGCGGCGGCAGCATCTCGCCCGTATCGCCTGCGACACTCACCCACATGCCCGAGGGCTCCTGGACCAGATAGATCGGCCGACCCCCCACGCTCACGAGCCGCAAGTCCGTCGCCGCTTTAGCGCGCGCGAGTGCTTCAGTGGGGCTGATATTCAATCGCGAGAGATCGATCTCAGCACTGGCCGCATGCCTATCAACGGCCGAGAGCGACGGAAAGCCCACGAAGTGCAGGACCGCGCCGCTCGCGAACCACATCGCGAAGAGCAGACATAGCACCACTCCGGCCCAGCGGTGAAACCACGTGAGCCACCGATTGACGCTGGACCAGAGTGAGCGCATGGCCTAGAGCTTAAAGTAAACCCCAATCTCCCAGTAGCGCGGTTGACCCAGGATGATTTCCTCGGGGTAATAGATATCCGCCCACTGCGCATATTCCTTATTGAAGAGATTATTGACCCGGCCCGTCACGAGGATCCCCGGCTTGACCTCATACGAGACATAGCCGTTGGCCAACGCATACTTGTCGAGAGTCAGCGTGTTGGCCGTATTGCCCGGGCGATTGCTGATGTAGCGGACACCACCGCCGATCTCGAGCGGCAAGCCGGCCACCCGCTTGAAGCTCGTCCACACGTTGGCGGTGACCCGCGGAATGTTGGCGGGCTGAACATCCGTGTACGTGGAGCCTGTCGACGGGTCGGTGAACGTCGTATAGACCGAATCGGTATAGGCCGCATTCGCGCTGACCGTCCAATTCGGCAGCACCTTGAAGTCCGTCGATAGTTCAACGCCTTTGGACGTCTGATCGGCAGTCGCTTGGTCTTCCTCGCTCGTCTGGACCAGCAAGTTCGACCTCTTGATGTCGTATACCGACAACGTGAGATCAGCCCTCTGATCCGGTGTCCGTGCCTTGATGCCCGCCTCGATCTGATGAGAGCTGCTCAGCGCGTAGGTGCCTTCGGGCGCATTGACCAGGAAGATATTGTTGGTACCCGGCGGATCCTTGCCCGTGGTCCAGGAGATGTAGGGTGTGATGTAGTCGGTCACGTTGTAGACCACCCCCACCCGCCAGTTGTTCGAGGTGTAGTCCTCGCTGAACCCATTGGTCAATTCGACGCCTTGGGTGTTGTAGTTCTGCCTGATGAGATCCAGCCGGTCATATCGACCGCCTGTCACCAGCTTGAGTCCCGGCGCGAGGTCAATGACATCCTCGAAGAACGCCGCATAGTCATTCCAATGGGTCGGACTCTGACGTTCCGTCAGATCGCCGGGCTCGAGCAAGGGACCGAACAGCCCCGGGTCTGGTTGGAATGGATCTACCAGATCATTATTCGGAAAACCGCGAATACGGTTGAAATTCAGGTGACTGTAGTCGAACCCGACGACCGCGGTATTGGCCATGCCGAATATCGTGCTCTTGTAGGTCGCACTACCCTGATCGCCGATCAGGTTCTGCTTGTGAAAGACATAGAATCGGTCGCGATTGATTTCGGGACTCGGCAACGGTGTGACGCCATCCAAGGCGACCGTCGTAAAGTCATACGTCTCCGAGTTGTCCCATTCCCGATGCGCATGAAAGTAGTAGGTGAAGTTCTGGATCGTCAAATTCTCGAGCGGCGTCCACTTGAGCAACAATTGCGGCCACACCTGCTGCGAATGGATATAGGAATCGGCAACGTTGTAGTTGATTCCCTCCATCCTTCGATCGATGGTACCGTAGCCTTGAAAATTCACGCCGCTGACGACGCCACTCTGGGCCTGGTTCCCCGAGAAAGAGGCGGGAACCAGAGGGGTACCGTAATAGTTCGAAGGGTCATCCTCGAGCCAGTCGACCGTGAATTGCACGTCGAGGGTCGATGTGGCCTTCCACAGGGCCGTGACGGTCGCCTCCGTCGTATCGGAGGGATTGTGGATGTAACCATCGGTTGCCGTGCGGCTGAAATCCGCCCGGACGGCAAAGGTGTCGTCCCAGTGCGTCGTGCCACCGATTCCGACATTCGAGGTGCCATAGCTGCCGGCGGTCGCCAGGCCTTCGATCTGAGAGGGGCCAAAGCTTGGAGCTTTATCGACGACGTTGATCGCACCGGCAATTGCGCCCTGGCCGTAGAGAACGGAGGCAGGACCTTTGAGAATTTCGACACTCGCGACATTGAAGGAGTTGTTGTCGCGGGTCGTCATGTTGGAAGGGCCAATGTAGAGGCCGTTGCGCAAGGTCGTGATCTGATTGCCGGTGAATCCCCGCATCGAGAATTGCGACTGATCGCCCGGTGAGCCGCCCGAGGTGACGCCCGGCTGGCTGTCGGCCGCTTCCTGGACGTTGTAGAAACCGCGACCGATCATCTCGTCGTTGTCGATCACGTCGAGGGTGGCAGGCAGTTCCTGTTGGCTTAAGCCCAATCGACTGCCGGTGGGCGTGAATTGCTCGAGGGAGCGCATTTTCGCGGCTGTAATCGTGATTTCCTCGAGCTGCGCCGCCGTCGGTTGCGAACCCGTGTCGTCGGAAAGTGCGGGCCCGGCCAGCACCATGCCGACAGCCGCTACCACCCACGCATCCCGCAGTATCCCTTTATTCATAACGTTGCCCATTGTGAAGGTGAAGCCAACGATCCCCTGAAACTTTATTGTCTAGCCAAATAAAAGAATCCTCCACACGAATGCCGAAGTCAACATTTAATCTGAATGACCTGCAAACAAAATTGACTAAGGATATGCCGACGAGAAGCCGCAGGCTTCCAGCAACGGCTAGAAAAATAGTGATGACGCCCTATGTGTCGCCATGGAATATGGGATGCACCAAGTTGCGACACGCGCCGTCGGCAAAGGCCCAATTCGAGAAAGATCCTTTTGTAATTACAAAACCAGCACTAGGCTGGACCTGATCAGCTTTTTATGTGATCGAGAGGCAGTGCGGTAGTGAATTTGATGGTCTCCATGGCAAAACTCGAGCTGACGTCGAATAGCTGCGTGTTCCGGATCAATTCTTGATACACGGCATCGTAGCCGGCGATGTCCGGCACCACGACGCGCAACAGGTAGTCCGCCTGGCCGCTCAGCCGATAAAACTCGACCACTTCGGGGACCTTGAGCACCACGGCATGGAATCGGTCGAACCATTGCCGGTCGTGTTGGCTGGTCTTGATGAGTACGAACACGGTCACACCGACATTGAGTTTCTCCGGGCTCAACAGAGCGACGCGCTTTTCGAAAGCCCCCTGCGTGCCCGCCCTTCGACGGACTGACGCCCACCCCGTCGAGACCAGATAAATGGCGCATCCAATAAGCCAATGCGATCCCTCGTGTAGGACGCGGCCGGTGCCACAAAATAGGAAGAGACCTACGATGCCGGGCCCAGGAGTGACGTAATTTCGGCGAGTCGTCTAAAAGCCGTTTCACAGACCGGTCAGACGTAATCGTCGCCAGCGGGGTTCATTTGAGGGGTTACAGAGTCGCTTTGGTTGGCGCGGGACCTACCGCGATCTACGTGATTCAAGCGCTGCTCGCACGAACGGCGGCGCCCGCCCTCATCACTGTATTCGAGCGCCAACGCCGCGCCGGCCAAGGTACGCCCTATAGCGCGAACTGGGCGGATCCCATAATGCTCGCGAATATTGCAAGCATTGAGATACCTCCGTTGCCCCAGCGGTTGAACGAATGGTTGAGCAGCGAAACGGATGAGCGACTTGCGTCTCTCGGAGTCGCGCGCGAGGATATCGAGGATCGGGCCTTTTATCCACGGTTGGCACTGGGTGAGTACCTCGCGGCGCAGTTTTGGGCGCTCGTGTATCGAGCCCGCTCGATGGGCATCGAGATTGAAGTTCGCACGCAGTCGGTAGTCACCGACGTGCGCATTACCGGCGAACAAATAGAATTAACGGTAAGCGACTCACGCAAGACAGCAGCCAATTTCCCTTTCGACTATGTCATCCTCGCGACCGGTCATCAATGGCCCTCAGATCCAGAGATACGCCCCGGTTACTTCACCAGTCCCTGGCCTGCGAGCGCCTTGGCACGCATTTGCAATTGCGCCGTGGGAATTCGTGGAACATCCCTGAGCGCTATTGATGCGTCCGTCGCACTCGCCAATCAGCACGGACAATTCTTCCCAACGGCCGGTAATGCACTTGAATATCGAGCGAACCACCGAACGGAGAAATTCGCGATCACCATGTTCTCACGCAAAGGCATCTTGCCAGAAGCAGACTTCTACCATCCCATCCCCTACGAGCCACTGGCGATCTGCACTGCCGAGACCATGGAGCGGCTGATCGCACGGTGCGGCTCGGATGGTCTACTCGATGCGGCGTTCGAACTTTTCCGTCAAGAACTGACTCAGGCTGACTCGGATTACGCCGAAACTCTGGGGCTCCATGCTCAAACGCTGGAGGAATTCTGCGACGCCTACTTCGAGAAGCGGGCGCAGGAAGATCCATTCGTCTGGGCACAGCGCAATCTCGAAGAAGCAGTCAAAAACGCCGGACGCAAGTTTACCGTGAAATGGCGTTATGCGATTTTGAGGATGCACGAGGTATTCGGGTTGCTTGCGCCCCATTTAAGCGACCTCGATTTTACGCGGTTCTCTGAAACCTTGAAGACGGTGTTCGTGGACAACTACGCCACCGTGCCCCATGAATCGATTCGGCGCTTGCTGGCGCTGCATGCAGCGGGGAAACTGCTTGTCACCAAATTGAAACATGGGGCGCGCTTCGATACATGGTCATCTGGCGGAGGGGCGATCTTGCACGATAAAAGGGATCGCACGCATTTCCCCGCCTTCATTGAGGCGATGGGTCAGCAGATATCGAGCGCGAAGGAGTTCCCGTTTCCCTCTTTACGGCGGCAAGGCGTCATTCAAGATGTGAAAACCGATGGCGGCGAGGCCAAGCGGGGTATCGCCATTGACGGTGACTTTCATCCAATCTCCGCGTGTGAGTCTTCGCGCCGCCTGTTCTGTTTGAGCCTGCCATTTCTATTGGGCGAGCATCCGTTCGCGCAAGGTATCACGAGTTCCGCTGAGATGGCGGAGGTGGTCGCTGATGCTATCGAGGCTGCCGAGACGACCGATTCAAAGACGGTCAGAGGCGAGATCCCGTTGAGGACGATGGCGTGCGCGCAGTGAATGGCTCCATCATTCAGGAGGCGGGGCCCGCCGGCCGGGTACGTCCGATCTCCAGCATCGCCTGCACCGCCTCGGGGATCATCGGTTTGGTCATGTGGTGATCGAAGCCTGCTTCCAGTGCACTGTGCTTGTCGCGCTCCTGACCCCACCCCGTGACCGCGATCAAAGTCGCGCGCTGGCCACTCGGATTCTTGCGGATGGCGCGGACCACCTCGAGGCCGGACAGCCCAGGCATCCCGACATCGAGCAGGGCGGCCTCAGGCTGAACCCGGGAAAAAGTCGCCAAAGCCTCCTCGCCGTCATAAGCGACGTACACCTCGTGGCCATCTAGGCGGAGTAGCTCGGCCAGGCTGTCGGCCGCGTCGATGTTGTCGTCCGCAATCAGGATGCAGCGTGTGGGGCGATGCCTAGAAACATCCTGTGCGCCGTCGCAGAGGTCGCCGCCTGCCGCGGAGGCCGACTCGACGCAGACGCAGCTCGACGGCAACGACACCGTGAAGGTCGAGCCGCGGCCCGGCCCATCGCTGTGCGCCGAGATGTTACCGCCATGGAGCCGAACGAGTCCGCGCGCCAAAGCCAAACCAATTCCGAGACCGCCCTGGGATTTCTCTATGGCGCCCGGAATTTGCGCAAACATCTCGAAGACCTGGGTGATCTGGTCCGGGCCAAGACCGATTCCCGTGTCTTGAACGCGAATGACCACGGTGTTTGGCTGTAGCTCGACACTGAGCAGGATTTCACCGCCGGGATCGGTGTATTTCGCGGCATTGGTCAAGAGATTGCCGAGCACTTGAGCCATACGCAGCGGATCGATGTCGAGCATGACAGGAGTCTCCGGCAGCTCGACGCGCAACCGATGCCGCTTCGCCTCGACGTGGGGCCGGGCCGTCTCGACCGCGGTGTCGACGAGCGCGGCAAGGCTCTCCGCCGATTTGCGCAACAACAAGGTGCCGCGTCCGACGCGCGATACGTCGAGCAGATCGTCGAGGAGCAGCGACATCTGGTTCACCTGCCGCTCGATCACTTCAAGACTCCAGCGGCGCTGCGCCTCGGTCGCCAGTGGCGCCCGGGACAGCTGCACTCCCTGACGGATTGGCGCGAGGGGATTGCGCAATTCGTGCGCGAGCGTCGCCAGGAACTCGTCCTTGCGTCGGGCCGCATCATGCAAATCCTGTTCGATGCGCTTGCGTTCGGTAATCTCGGAAAACCAGACCGCCACCGAGCCTTGCAGCGGGGATGCAATCACATTGAACCAACGGCCACTACTCGTCCCGATCGACATGATTTCGAATTCACACTCCTGGTCCCGCTCGATGACGCTCACATAGCGATCGAGCAGTCCGGGCGCATCCCAAGTGCGGGGCATGATCTCGCCGATGCACTGCCCGGTCAGTTCACGCGCGTCATGCAGCAGCGCGCGCGCGGCGGCCGGATTCAGATAAACCCACCGAAAATCAACGATTTGACCTCCGGCGTCCCGAACCGGGGCGAGAATATTGAAGGGAACGACAGAAGCCTGCAGTACAGTCGAGAATCTTTGTTCGATTCGGGCGGCTACCGCCTTGGCGTGCTCACGTTCGACCACGGCCGCAGCGGTCGCGGCGCACACTGCGCACAGCCGGCGTTCCCGCTCGCTGAGCACCCGGGTATGATCGAACATCACCGATATAACGCCGAGTACATCGCCGCCCGCACTCAGGAGCGCAACGCTTTGTATCCCCTCTAGTTGGGCTTGAGTGGCAAGGGCGCGATGCTCGCTCACCATCTCAGCGTACGCTGCGGCGCT
>Ga0116230_10006925_pt1 | contig 11207 bp, 8 predicted proteins | sample S1TSphfallax_3_FD_88678 | JGI IMG/M metagenome (GOLD analysis project Ga0116230, IMG submission 88678) | Host-associated microbial communities from peat moss isolated from Minnesota, USA - S1T2_Fd - Sphagnum fallax MG | ecosystem: Host-associated > Plants > Peat moss > Unclassified | place: USA...
GTCGCCGACCTCGCGCAGCTGTTCGGTGTCACCGGGACGGGAAGCATGAGCGCCTCGGTCGAGTTCGCCCCGTCCCACGGAGTGACGCAGGCGGATTTGCATCTCAGCACCCAGGGGCTGCAGCTCGGCGGATTCTCCGGCGCCGTGCAGCTCGCGGGGCATGGTCCGATCGATGCGCTGCAATTGTCCGTGGCCGCGTCCCTGCCCGAGTGGCGCGGTGACCCGGCGAGTCTCGCGGCCGCTCTGAGACTGGATCTCCACGCGCAACGCGTCAACGTGCAGAGCCTCGTGGCCCGCGTGCACGGCGAGGACCTGCGGCTGCTCGCGCCGGCCGCGATCTCTTACGCGCAAGGGATCAGCGTCGATCAACTGCGCATCGGCGCCTTGCAGGCCGAGCTCGCCTTGTCCGGTCGCCTCACGCCGGATCTGGGCTTGCAGGCAAGCCTGCGCGGCGTCGGTCCGACGCTCGTCGATCTGTTCGTGCCCGGCTTGCTCTCGTCCGGTCGCATCGACGCTCAAGCCGATCTGCACGGCAGCCTGACGGCTCCCGAGGGCGAGGCGCAGGTCGATGCGCGCGGCATCCGTTTCGCCGGGGATGCCGGCACGGCCCTGCCCGGCGTCGACCTGCGTGCCGGTCTGCAGCTGCACGGCGACACGGGGAATTTGGATGCGGCGCTGACCGCCGGCACGGATTCGCATCTGACCCTGCGCGGCACGCTGCCCTTCGACCTCGCCGCGAAACTCGATCTGGCATTGGGCGGAACGCTCAACGTGGCGCTGATCAGCCCGCTGCTCGAGGCACGCGGTCTGCAGGCCGCAGGCAGCTTGGCGGTCGCCGCCAACGTGACGGGCACGCCGGCCGCTCCGGAGATCGGGGGAACCCTGATGCTCAGCAAGGGCAGTTTGCATGACTACACGTACGGGACCGATCTGACCGCGATCACGGCCAGCATCAGCGGCAGTGACGGCGCGCTCAAGATCGATTCCATGACCGCGCGTGCCGTCAACGGTACGCTGTCGATGACCGGTACGCTCGGCGTGCTGCAGCCGAAGCTGCCCGTCGATTTGCAGCTCACCGCGAAGAACGCCCAACCCATCGCAAGCGCTCTCGTGACCGCGACCGTGGACGGCGATCTGCACGTGCACGGGACGGCTCGCGAGCGTCTGGACATCGACGGTCGGATCGAGGTCGATCGCGCGACCATCGGGATTCCCCGTTCGCTGCCGCCGAACGTGGCGGTGCTCGACGTGCGGCGCCGGGGCCGGCCGCCGGCGGTGAAAACGACCCAGCTCGTCGTGGGACTCAAGGTCGACGTGCACGCCACTCCGAAGATCCTGGTACAAGGCCGCGGACTCGATGCCTATCTCGGCGGCGATCTGAAGATCGGCGGCACGACGGATGCGCCCGTCGTCGCCGGCGCCTTCGATCTCGATCGGGGCAGCTTCTCGATCGCGGGGGCGACGCTCACGTTCACTTCGGGGCGCGTGAGTTTCGACGAGGACGACCCGAAGAACAAATTCGATCCCACCCTGGATTTCGTCGCCACGTCGCAGGTCACCTCGCCGACCACCGCGAACGTCACACTCGCCGTGACGGGCCTAGCGACCGCGCCGCGCTTCACCTTCAGCAGCGACCCGTCGCTGCCCCAGGACGAAATTCTCGCCGGGCTGCTCTTCAACACCAACGCCGCCAACCTGAGTGCCGTGCAGCTCGCGCAAATCGGCGCCGCCCTCGCAGTCTTGAGCGGGGTCGGCGGCGACGGGGGATTCAATCCGATCCTCTCGCTGCAGAAGTCCCTGGGGCTCGATCGACTCACGGTCGCGCAGGACACGACGCCGACCGCAACCGGCGGCACGACCAACGCCGGCTACAGCGTGGCGGCCGGTCGTTACGTCTCGAAGCGCATCTACGTCGAGGGCAAACAAAGCACGACGGGCACGACCCAAGTACAAGTCGACGTCGACCTGACGAAGCACTTGAAACTGCAGACGCGGCTCGGCAACGGCACGGCGACGACACAGGGAACGACGCCCGAAAACGATCCCGGCAGCAGCATCGGCCTGCAGTATCAAATCGAGTACTGAGGGAGGGAACGCCAGGATCTCGTGGGCAAGGCGTGCGATTCGGCTGTCGTCGCGAATTTGTCCCACTCTAGGGGATTTCCCGGGTTGTCTAAGCGACATTCACGACGCCGCGGCCGAGCCGGGGGCGTATAGTGCTGCGCATGTCCGACCCCCTCAGCATCGACGGCGATCAGGTCGCCCTTGCGGGACCTGCACTGCGCTTGCGCAAGGCAACCGAACGTGCGCATCAGCGGCTCGAGCGTCGGGTGGACGTCAAGAGCCGCTTCGCGAGCCCCCTGGCGTACAAGGAATATCTCGGGCTCATGTATGGATTCTGCGCCGGCGTCGAGCAGCAATTGAGCGAAGATTTTTTCGGTGCGGCGTTGCCCGACTATGGGTCGCGTCGCAAGCTGCCCTTGCTCGCGCGCGACCTCGCCCATCAGGGCGTCGCGGCCGACGAGCTGCATCTGATTCCGAACTGCCCGAGCTTGCCTGCCTGCAGCGACATCGCGGCCGCCTTCGGATCGCTCTACGTCGTCGAGGGCGCGACCCTCGGAGGCCGAACCTTGTTGCCCTTGGTCGAGTCCCGCCTCGGCTACACCGCGACCTCGGGTGCGGCCTACCTCGCGAGCTACGGCGACCAAACCGGGGAGCGCTGGCATGACTTCAGCGCTGCGATCGATGCGTGGTGCCGGCCGCCCGATCGCTTCGCGCGCGCCGCGCGGGCCGCCGTCGAAACCTTCGCCGCCTTGGAGCACTGGCTGAGCGACCTCGAGGGCGAATAGTCCACGCTCAGGAACGCTGGGGCGCCGCGAGTCCGGGTTTGCGCCAGACGAAAAGCGAGATCCCGCAGGCGAGCAGGGCGGTCCCGGCCAGCAGTGCCAGCGTCGCCGAATAGTTGCCGGTCAAATCGAAGATGCGGCCGGCGATCGGACCCGCGAGCAGCAGGGTGAGGATCTCGCAGAAGTACCAGGCGCTGTAGCTGTGCGCGATGCTGATGTTCGGAAAACGGCGGCGCATCAGGCTCACGAAGTACACGTCGCCGCCGCCGATCGTGATGCCGAAGAAGGCGGCGTAGGTCACGAGCGCGAACGCGGAATGCATCCGATCCACGAACAGCAGCGACAGCGCGCCGACGATCAGGAAGGCGTGCAGGGCGATACCGACCGTGCGGATCGAGTAGCGATCGAGGATCCAGCCGACGCCGAGCGAGCCGAGACCCGCGAACCCGGCGGTCGATCCCAACACGATCGAGGCCAGACGCGGCGAGAACCCCGCACCCTCGACCACCGGGGCTTCCTGGGTCAGCAGACCGCCGTAGGTCGCGTAAAAACACAGCGTCGAGGCGACGATCAGCCAGAACGTCGGGGCTCGCAGCAGCGTTCCGAGATTCGCGGCGAGACTGCCGCCGGTATCTTCGGCCAGGCGCGGGGTCGCCGCTCCGCCGCGGCCGGTCGCCGGCGAGGCGGGCACCCCGTCGAGCCCCAAGCCGAGTTCCGCGGGGGAGCGGAAGCGCATCGTCGCGATCACGGGTCCCAGCCCGACGCTCAGCAGTCCGACGACGATCGCGAGACAGGCGACGCGCCAACCATACCGGGCGATGACCTCACCGGTGATCGGCGCGAGCACCAAGCCGCCGAACTGCCAACCCGACCAGACGATGCCGAGACCGAGCGAATAGTGGCGCGAGAACCAGCGCGACACGATATAGGGCAGCGTCACCGCGAACATCACCTTGCCGAGTCCCATGGCCGCGCGCAGCACGTACATCTCGCCGAACGAAGACACGGTCGACAAGGCGGCCAGGCAAATTGCCTCGACGAGGATCCCGGCGAGCAGCAAGCGGATCGCTCCGACCCGTTGGATCGCCGCGCCACCGAACAGGATCAGCGGGGCGCTGAGCCAGAAAGCGGTGACGAGTCCGCTCGTCGCGGCCCGGCTCCAATGAAACTCCGCGGTGAGCGGCGGCACGAACAGGGCAAAGCTGTAGAGCCCCCCGCCATAGACCATGAAGCCGGCGAAGAACAGGGCCGCGACCACTTTGCTGCCATGGTACAGCCGGCGCTGCACCGGCAGACTCGTGGTCAGCGAACCGCTCAACGGGTCTCCTCGAACCCCATCAGCACGTTCACGGCATTGACCCCGATCTCGGCCACGGCATACCCGCCCTCCAGGACGAACAAGGTCGGCAGGCCGGCCGCGCCCAGTTGTCTTCCGTAGCTCGCAAAATCCTCGGAGCGCAGTCGGAAGAAGCTGATCGGGTCGGCTTCGAAGGTGTCGACACCGAGTGAGACGACCAGGGCATCGGCGCGAAATTCGGCGATGCGCTCGAGTGCCGTCGCGAGCGCCGCGCGCCAGGCTGGGAAGCCCGTGCCGCGCGGCATCGGCAGATTGAGCGTGTACCCGAGCCCGCGGCCGCTGCCGGTCTCGTCCGCGAATCCCGAGAAATAAGGGAAGGCCTCGGCCGGATCGCCGTGCAGGGAGACGAACAGCACGTCGTCCCGATCGTAGAAGATATCCTGGGTGCCGTTGCCGTGATGAAAGTCGACGTCGAGGATCGCGACGCGTCCCGCGCCCCGATCGCGCAGGTACTGTGCGGCGATCGCGGCATTGTTGAGGAAGCAGTATCCGCCATACAAATCGCGCGCCGCGTGGTGCCCGGGCGGGCGGCACAACGCAAATGCGCCCGTGGCGCCCTGTTCGATGCGCCGCGCCGCAGTCAAGGCGACATCCACGGCCGCGCGGGCCGCCTCCCAAGTGCCCTCGCCGATCGAGGTCTCGCCCGCGAAGGCGTAATAGCCGAGCTGACCCGTGATCTCCTGCGGCCGGCGTTGCAGCATGCGCCGGGCGGGCCAGCAATCGGGTATCGCCTCGCCCCGCTTGCCGGCGGCGGCCCAGCGCGACCAGGCCTCACCGAGGAATTCCACGTAGTCGGCGGCATGGACGCGCAGACTGGACTCGAGCCCGAACTCCTCCGGCGCGATGATCTCACCCAAGCGAGTCGCGACGACCCGGTCCAAGACGAACTGCGCGCGCTCGGGACATTCGTGCGGTGGAATCAGCAGACCGCCCGAGAGTTCCGTCTTGACGTTGCGCAGGCGGTGGCGGTCCGAGAAAACCGTGATCATTCAGTGCAGCGCTGGCTCGACGACCACGCGGACGAGTTCCGGTGTCGCCTCGCTGATCTGCAGGACCCACGGGTCCGCCGCGGTCAGCGCATAGTCGATGCTCTTCCGAAAGAGCCGACACTCGTGCCAACCGGTGTAGGCGGTGGGTTTGAGCACGCCGGCGGGTCCGACCACGTCCATCCACAGCGGGGAATCGACGGTGATGCGGTACTCGCCATCCTTGGGCACGACCAAGGCGACGAGGCCGCCGAGCGGGCTGTGCACCAGGGATTTGTGATCGGCCGTGATCAGATAGTGAACATCGGTTTGCGGATGCAGCTTGACGACGTACAGCACGTTGACCTCGAGCGGTGCGAGGTTGACCTGGGTGACGGCCGCCGGTACGTTCTCGGCCGTGCTTTTGAACGCGGCGATCTCGCTTTGCATGTCCCAGCCGGTCGATTGGCAACTGCCCGCCGGATCGTCGGCGAGCGCGGCGCCGCAGCCGAGGACCAGCAGGAGCACACCCAGAATCGACGCGCGCGAGCGCGGCAGGGAGGGGAACGTGGTGGGAGGGAGTTTCATGGGATGGACTGTCATGGGATGGACTGTCATGGGATGGACTGTCATGGGAGGATCCTAACCGCCTGAATCCCCTGCCGCAATCGACCGGGCGTCAACCGGGGACCGGGTGGCTGCGTTCTGAACCAGAGTATCGACATCTGCATAGGAGAAACGTATGAAGAGCAAGACTCGGGCCGTGCTGGCGACACTGATCCTCGCCGCCGGCGCCCTCAGCCTGCCCGCCGTCTCGTCGGCGGGGATCAATGTCGACATCGATGTCGCCCCACCGGTGCCGCGCGTCGAGGTCGTGCCGCCGCCGCGTCCCGGTTACGTCTGGGCGCCGGGCTACTGGGCCTGGCGTCACGGCGCCCACGTCTGGGTGGGCGGCCACTGGGTCGGCGAGCGCCGGGGCTATCACTGGGTGCCGGACCGATGGGAGCAGGTGGGGCCGCACTGGCATTACTGGCGCGGCCACTGGGAGCGCTGAACCGCGATCGCCGGCCGGCACGGTGAGCCCGCGCGAGGGGGTGTGCGTCCGCGCGCACCCCCTCGCGCGACGCGCCGCCCTCAGCCCGCGTCGGCGAGGGTCATGTGCAGCTTGACCAGGTGGGCGATCGAGCGCGCGCCCATCTTCTCCATGACTTTGGCCCGGTGGATCTCCACCGTGCGTTCGCTCAAGCCGAGATCGATCGCGATCACCTTGTTGGCGCTGCCCTCGACGACCAGGTCCATGACCTGGCGCTCCCGCGGCGTCAGCGACTCGAGCCGTCGCAGCACGTCGGCGCGTCGCGCGACCCCTTGGCGATTCAGCGCGTCGTGCTGCAAGGCGTGGTTGATCTGATCGAGCAGATCCTGGTCGCGGAAAGGCTTTTGAATGAACTCGAACGCCCCATTTTTCATCGCTTGCACCGCCATCGGGACGTCGCCGTGGCCCGTGATGAAAATGATCGGCAGCATGCAACCGCTGCGGTTGAGATGTTGCTGCAGCTCCAAGCCGCTCATCTCGGGCATGCGGATGTCGAGCACGATGCAGCCGGGTTCTTCCGGCTTGAAGCGGGCGAGAAAGTCCTGCGGACGCGCGAATGCCGCGGTGGCGTAGCCGACGGTGCCGAGCAGCAGCGAGAGCGCGCGGCGCATGCCGTCGTCATCGTCGATGATGTAGACCACAGGCTTTTCCACGCGCCCTCCGCTCATAGGACGGCCGTCGGCAAGCGGAACCAAAACCGGCTGCCGCCGGTCGCGGCGCTTTCGAAGCCGATCGTCCCCTCGTGAGTATCGATGATCGCGCGGCTCGACGCCAGACCGAGTCCCGTGCCCTGCGCCTTGGTCGTGAAGAACGGACGAAACAGATTGGCGCGGATCTCCGGTGGCACCCCGTTGCCGTGATCGATTACGCTCGTCTCGACCGAATAGCGGTCGCCGCTGATCGTGATCGTCACGGAAGGCGCGTCGGAGCCGGTGCCGCCGGCATCGAAGGCGTTCTGGACCAGTGCGAACACGACGTGCTGGATGCGCAGGCGGTCGATCAAGACGGGTGGCAGGTCCTGCGCCCCGTCGAAGCACAATCGTCCTCGGGCACCGTGCGCCAGCATCTCGAGCACCGGCATCATTTCCTGGACGATGTCTCGCATGTGACAGCGCGTGCGGGCTGCCTCTTCATGGTCGAACAGACGGCGGATGCGTCGTATGCCGGCACCGGCCCCGAGCGCCGCCTGGTTGATCTGGCGAAACACGTCCGCAGCGCCGTCCACGAGCGGATCCGGCCGGCTCAACATGCGCTCGCCGGCCTGCGCGAACGTCGCGATGGCGCCGAGCGGCTGATTCAATTCGTGCGCGATACCGCTCGCCATCTCGGCCAGGGCGGAGATACGCGCGATTTCCATCAATTGATTGAGAATGAGCTCGGATCCAGCCCAGCGCGCCTTGATCTCGTTCAAAGTCCACCCGTTGCCACTCATGTTGAATGGTAGCGCCGGCCTCCGGTCCTGCCTACGGCCGCAGGCCGAGAATTCCCCGCACGCCCTCCGTAAAATCCCTTAAGGGCCAAGGGCGCCGCGCCGCGTGCTACGCTTGCCGGCGCGCATCATGAATTCCCTCGGCTCGATCGCCCAGCAACTCCTGAAGTCTTCCCCCGACGCGCTGCTCGTCGTGGATCGGGACGGGCTCATCGCGCTCGCCAACGAGACCGCGCACGTGATGTTCGGCTACGCGCCGGAAACCCTGATCGGTGCACCGATCGACATCTTGATTCCCGAACGCCTGCGCGCATCCCATGGTCGGCACGTCGCGAGCTTCCAGGCCGCGCCGACGAACCGAGAAATGGGCGCGCGACTGGCCGACTTGTTCGCCAAGCGACGGGACGGCACGGAGTTTTCCGCGGGAATTCGACTCGCGCCCATCCGCAGCGGCGACGTGGATTACGTCTCGGTCGCGATCCGCGACATGACCGAGCGGCGCGCCATCAGCCGGGCCCTGATTGCGGCGCGCCAGGAGGCGGATCGCGCCAACCAGGCCAAGAGCCGATTTCTGGCAACCGCAAGCCACGACCTGCGCCAGCCGATGCAGGCGATCCGACTCTTGAATGCGTCGCTGCTCAAGCTGACCCACGACAGCCGGCACCTGCACGAGCTCCTGCGCCGCCAGGAGCAGGCGATCGACAGCGCGACGCGTCTGTTGCATGCCCTGCTCGACATCAGCCGGCTCGAATCCGGGGCGGTCGATCCCAAGCTCGCGCCGGTGAGCCTTGGCTCCCTGTTCGGCGATTTACAGCAGGAGTTCGAGCAGATCGCCCTGGCCAAAGCGGTAGGACTGCAATTTGCCCGCAGCGACCTCGTGGTGTCGACGGATCGCGTCTTGTTCACGCAATTGCTGCAAAACCTGATCGGCAATGCCCTCAAGTACACGAGCACGGGCGCCGTGCGGGTGTCGGTCGAACGAACCCCCGCCCATCTGATCCTGCGGGTGATCGACTCGGGTATCGGGATTCCGGCCGACAAGCTTGGCCGCATCTTCGACGAATATTATCAAGTCGATCCGGTGGGCCAGCCGCGTTCGGGTGTCGGTCTCGGTCTCGCGATCGTGCGTGAAGTGGCACGACTGCTCGGCTATACGGTCGAGGTCGACTCGCAATTCGGCGCCGGCACGCGGGTGAGCGTGCGGGTGCCGTCGGAGCGCATCGTCGCCGTCAGTCGCCGTGCACCGTCCGTGTCTCCGGCGCAAGCCGAGGCGGCACCGCCGCGCGGGCGACTCTGGTTGCTCGAGGACAACCAAGCGGTCCGTGCGGCCACGGAGTTGTTTCTGAGCCTCGAGGGTTATACGACCCGCAGTGCCGCCTCCGCGGCCGAGGCAGGCCATTGGTCTGCCGAAGTCGCGCCGGGCGACGTCCTCATCTCCGATTACCGGCTGGATGGCAAGAACAACGGCCTGGATTTTCTTCAGCGGCTGCGCGCGGACAAGGGTTGGGACGTACCCGCCGTGCTCTTGAGCGGTGATCTCGAATCCATGATGCGGGCCGTGAAGACGCCGATCAAGCATTGTTGTTTTCTCAGCAAGCCCGTGGACACGAGGGCCCTGCTGGTCGCGATCGGTGAGCTCGGGTCGGTCGCCTCGCCGCCGATCGCCGATCCCCGATAGGTCCGTCAAGAAAAGTCAAAGACTGTGAAGCGGCGCACGCCCTGTCGCCAAATGCGGTCATGGGCGCGTGCTTCGTTGCAATGCCCGCGATACATCGGTAAAACTCGGCCCAGCATTAAGACAGGAGCGTCGGCACATGCATTCACGTCGTTTGGTTCTCGGATCCGCAGCGGCCTTGGTTTGTATCGCGACCGTTGCCGCGACGGTGAATCTGCGACAGATCAACTCGCGCAACGCCACCGTGCCCGCTCCCGGAAAATCCCGGCTGTACGCCTACGGCGGCCGCACGCCGCAGCAGCGTGCCGCGGCCCCCGCGCGCATGGACGCGGCGCTCGCCGGGATCGCGGCACATGCACTGACGGGTGCCTCGGCGGCGTCGCTTGCGGATCTGCGGAACTTCAACCCGGCCGCGCGATTCCGGCCCGCCTCGGTGGGCGGCGCTCCCGAAGTCGCGATCGACGCCGCGACCCACGGCGACGCGCAGCAACTGAAGTCCGCCTTGGTCGCCCTCGGTCTCGAGCATCCGGCCGTGTTCGCGAATTCGGTCGGCGGTTTTCTGCCCGTGTCCGCGCTCAACGCCGCCGCCGCGAGCCCGGAGGTGGCCTATATTCACGCGTCGATGCCGCACCGTCGCGGGGTCGTCGCGACCCAGGGCGACTACGCTCAACACAGCTACGCGGTTCGCCAGGCCTATACCTCCCTGACCGGCAGCGGCGTCACGGTGGGCGTCATCTCCGATAGCTTCGATTGTTACGCGGTTTACGCAGCCGCCGGCACTGTTCCGGCTTCCGGCAACGACGGCTATGCCTCGAACGGATTCACCGCAACGGCCGAGGACGACGAGGCGAGCGGTGCGCTGCCCGCGGCATCGGCGATCAACGTCCTCGCCGAGCCCTACACCGCCTCGGGTCCCGCGACGCCCACGGGAAATTGCCTCGACTACGGCTCGCCGACCCAACTCCCGTTCTCGGACGAAGGCCGCGCGATGATGCAAATCGTCCATGCGGTCGCACCGGGTGCGAATCTCGCGTTTTATACCGGCGACAATAGCGAGGCCGATTTCGCGACGGCCATCACCACGCTCGCCAGTCCGGTCTCCTCGGGCGGCGCCGGCGCCAAGGTCATCGCTGACGATCTCGGCTATTACGACGAGCCTTATTATCAAGACGGCATCGTCGCGCAGGCGATCGACACCGTCGAGGCCCAGGGCGTCGCGTATTTCTCCGCGGCCGGGAACAACGGCAACGCATCCTGGGAAAGCACGTCGCCGAGCTTCCCGGTGCGGCAATCGAGCGGCGCGGCCAACAATGCCGGCGAATACCTCCTGAATTTCGACACGACCAACGCCACGACGGCGACCGCGCTGCCCATCACCTTGTCGCCCCTGGTGCCGGGCGAGTACGTGGCCATCGTCGTCGAATGGGATCAGCCCTATGTCACGGGTGCACCCAACAGCGGCGGGGCCACGAATCAGATCGATATTTGCGTCACGGGTGCCTCGACGGGCGTCTTGGTCCAGGATTACGAGGGGAACCCCGTCACCTGTACGGGGCTCAATTCCCCGGGTGCCGATCCGGTGCAGGTGCTGATCGTCGGGAACTCCGCCGCCGCGACGGGGAACACGCCGACCCAGAACCTGGATCTCTACGTCGGTACCAACAATCAATCGACCGCGCCCCATCGGTTGATCGTCTCGGTCGAGACCGACGGGCAGACCTCACCCGCGCCCATTGCCTCGTTCTCCACCAACAGCGAGACGATCCAAGGCCATCCGAATGCCGCGGGCGCCGCCGCGGTCGCGGCAGCGTTTTACTTCCAGACGCCCCAATGCGGAACGAC
>Ga0116230_10006926_pt1 | contig 11206 bp, 8 predicted proteins | sample S1TSphfallax_3_FD_88678 | JGI IMG/M metagenome (GOLD analysis project Ga0116230, IMG submission 88678) | Host-associated microbial communities from peat moss isolated from Minnesota, USA - S1T2_Fd - Sphagnum fallax MG | ecosystem: Host-associated > Plants > Peat moss > Unclassified | place: USA...
AACACCGTGCATGCCACACCAACATAGTTAATAGAATTTCATGTTGAATATTAAGGGTGGGCATTTAAAGTGATCAAAAGGATGTACCAACTAAACAAGCATACATTATGTACCTAAATTAGTCCAATAGATGTGGCTTAATACATACCTAATCACGCCTAGGGACCATGGAGGTGGGGGACATTCATGGATGTCATGACATCCTCCTATGGCTTATCTAGTAACCTCTTGGTTGTAGCACAAGAGTTACCTTCTCTTTGAATGTTTGATTACCCTATTTTGTTTGTAATATTAAGTTTCCTCTTTGCAATATTGCATACAAGAAATGATGTAGTCTTCTTACTAATCCCACTTGCCAAATCCACAATTGACATTGTTTTCCCTTTAACATGACTTGCGCCATCATTCAAACAAACATAAACCAACATCTAGGAATCAAATGTGGTTCACCCCCAACATTGACTACCAAGCATAATCTACTTACAAAATGGTTCAAAATTCATACATGTGTGCATAATGACCCCATTGTTATCCCAATTACAATTACATGTTTAATGTAAAAAATGCACCTTTCATGTTTAATCCATGTAATGCCCTAGGTTTGTTGTATCCATGACATGTAATGAGTTTTAGCAATCATGCCATTTGAAGTAGAAGGGCAATGAAGGAAGAATAAATTGTTTTTTGGTCTAGTTGTTGCTTTAATGTTTTATATGTACCATGAGTATTATGCTCACCATGTGCATTTGTTGTGGGCTTGCTATTAGCCCTTCCACTTTCAATTCCTTCCTTTGCATTCACATTGTTTCATTATAATTACTTCAACATAGTCGTAATCAATATTTTGTAAATTTTTTTAGGATAAACCATGAATTGATCTTGATTATCTAGGATAATTGGCTTAGTCCCACCTTGACCATGTTGCAAATCATGACTATACCCTCTTGGCAATTAGATGGGTGATTCTTAACATTTTTTGTGAGATTGAAAAAATGATTTAGATTGGGATGGTGTTGGCACCTCAAATCCACCTTCCATAGCCATGCCTATGTGTGCAATCACAATCAAATGAACCAAAAAGTATGTTAACCAACGAAGAAAAATAGTCAAAATTGCAAAAATATTTATGTTTTACCAATTAAAACCATGATAATCATGGCAATTTTGAATTAAACATGTTGTTTAATAATTCTTTTTTTTTTTAACTCGTTTAGGTCCACTTAGTGCCATGTGTGTTATGTGTTAGTTTTGTTAATTTTCTTTTGATTTTCAAAGCCGTATTAAAATCATGCATAATTTTTAATTTTCAAAGAAAACTCAAACATATTTTAAAATTTAGATATATATATTTCTAATTAATATCAAATCTTAAATAAAAAGTAAATTTAACTCAATCAATACTTGATGAATTAAAGTGAAATTTGTATTGAAGGTATAGTTATTAGCCTTTTTTAAATCAACATATATATGCCTAATTTTCAATTTTTAAATATTTTTTAAATAAAAATATCTGAATAAAGGATTCCAAACTCAATAAAAGTATTAATCAAACCTCCAACTAGTTCATTCAACACAAGTGAACTAAATTGAATTTTCTTAATTTATTATTACTGAAGTAATTTTTTTTTAATTCATATTAATTTATGTATATATATATATACATAACTTTAATAGGTATTTAAAAATCAATATTAATATTAATCAAGCTTCCACCAACATCAAGTTTGATTGAAATTTTTAAAGTATTGTGAGAACAAAAAAAGTGTTAAATTCAAAATTATTATATGAATTTTTTTTAAATTTTAAAGATGGACATATTAATAGATTTTTCGACTATAAAATCATTCAAAATATAAATCAACATTCAATTTAGCTCAGTTGGTGCCGAATGAACTAAAATGACATGTTATAAAGTAATTTATATTTATAATTTCATTTTTTATACAACTACACATTTTTTAATGAAAATTTCTATTCTAATCATTAAAAATGATTTAAAAGTCAATATAGTTCATAGAATAACTTTTAAAAAGGTGATGTACATATGTCAAACAATGTTTTAATTTCAAATATATGTATATAGATATATGGTTTATTTGTATAATTTATCAAAGTAAATACAAATGAATAATTCAATAAAGAATTTGAAATTAAAGTGCAACATCGTTAAAAAATTCATTGTGGGACACTTGGCACCAAATGATTTCATTGGATTTTGCGTGAATTCACTAGTTGTAATGAACATGATTTAATGGGGAAGTAATGAATTAACTAGTCCAATGAATGGGGACTAATGAACTGGACCCACATTTTGTAATAATGTATGTTAAAATATATACATATAAATAATAAAATTATGAATTAATTTAAATTAAACCTGAGTCATTTGGCACCAAAGGAATTATAATATTTTTTTTGTATGTAATGTTAGTCTTAAAAAACATTCAATTACATAATGTTATTGCGGTTCATTCATTGTTGGGGTATCGAAATAGAGTATTTAATTGAAAAAGGACTACAAAAGACAATTTAAGATTTTCATATTGTCTAGTATATTACAACTATGGTGTATTTTTTATTCCTACAATTAGAATATTGCAAAAAAAAAGTATTATAAAATTCCAACAAATATTGGATGTTGTATAAAAGTCCTTTTGAATCCTTCATTAATTTATCATCAAATGTCCATATTATAGTTTTTTTTTAATAGTGCAAAATAATGCATAAAATGATCCAATTGACTTCAAACTTTTTATACGTGAAAATAATCATTCTTTTTATGCAACTACATGTTCATTAATTCAATTTGATGAATAAATAAATCATATGAAAATTTCAAAGTCTTCAAATTTTGAAAGAAAGGGTTGCAAGGTAAATGATTATTTATTAAATCATTTGGCTAGTTCTTTATATCCATTAGGTTCAAAAAATTTAATTTTAGATGTAGGTGTCACATGTAGGAAATAATCACATGGAAAAATATATTTAGTTGAGTTTAGAACCCCATTTTTGCATTTTATGTGTTTTCACTTACAAACCAAAATATTCATGCACAATTATGCACACATGTGAAAATTCATCACCACCACATGAATTGTCTTCTATTGGACAATTCAATTTTTCTCACTTAAGTTTCTTTCATGTGAATGTTATTTGTAAAAAGTAGTTATAAAAAAGTTGTGGAAATGTTTTTCCTTTTTTGTACCCCAACTGTGAATGGACCCATTGCCATAGAAATTTTTATATTGAAATACATTGCTTTGAATAATTAAATTAGCATTTAATAATTCAATTCAAATATGGATGGGGTAATTGAATGTTGGACAACATTACATCCCTTCATCTTGTTTGCAACTATTTGAGATCATAATCACATTTTTGTAGTGTTTATCTTTTAAACAATCAAGTTGGAAAGCTAAATTTGGTGATTGGGGATGTTTTAAGCAACTTACCAATGCCCTTTGCTTTAGAGCCGACTTTGGTTATTTTAACTTGGAAAATGGGTCAAAACGTAATCAAAGGAGCCTAAAACGTTACTTTACATTAGTCCTACATGTATTTTTCCCCAAAATATTTTTTTCATGCAAATGATTTTTTGAATGATTTTTTTTGCAACTTATTATGAGAAATTATTAAAATTTCCACAATAACTCAAAAACAAATCCTTAATAACTTTTGAATAAATATGAATTTGTAAAAGTGTATAGATTCATTGCAAAGTTTTTGTTTCATATTGAAAAATGATGATAATTTGAAATCATACCAAAAAATGTTAATATTTTAAAGTTGAATTTGATGTAATGTAATGTTATTTTTTTCAATACATAATGTACATTTTACCCCATTTATTTGTGGTAAAACACTTTTGAAGTTTTGAAGTTCTAAATTTTGAAATGTACATACTTTGAATTTTCAAAGTTTTAGAACTCCACATTTTAGAAATTGTGATTGTTTTTTTAGTGTGTCTAGTAGGTTATTATCATTTCATATTTTTTACCACCAATTTAATTTTATTATATGAGTCCTTTGAAAGTCCTTTGTAAAAATGTCCTTTTTTAATGACAAAAAATTTCATTTTCAAAAGTCCTTACGTAAACCAAAACTTAAAATTGAATAAAATTGATTTTCTTAACATTCATGTGTGTCTAAAAAGAATAATGTGCCATGATTACCATAATTTCAAATGGCAATAAATAAATGAATCTTTAAATTTTTATAACAAAATCTACCATCTAATGCCTTTTGTGGCTCCTTTGATTATGTTTTGACCCAAATGAAAGTTCCCAATTATATCAAGTTTACATTTTTTTTTTTGCATATAAGTTCCTCACAACCAATGTGTTTTTTTAAAAATTTCATGTTGATGAAGGTTTGTTGTTAGAATATATATGTCCCTAAATGACATTTGACCAAGTAGTTTCCTTGAGTATCTAATCCACAACCTATAATTTTTTTATGGTGGTGGCAAGGATTGTTAAGTAATAAACATGATATATAGCAACCCATATTTGTACATCAAATAATATCTATTGAAAGTAAGTTATTTCCCAATGTTTGGTGCATCAAGTGGACAAATCACTACAACCTTAAAGACTAGATCATTGCATGGGTCAAGCTGCAAGGGTATGATTAAAAATATAATTTTGCAAATGCACACATATGTAGATATTATACCAATAATTCATTCAATGTTGTTACAATTCAATCTTCCATTCCCCAACTTTGTTTGATTAAAACATTCCATCACACAAACCCTACATCTTTTAAACGCAAGTTGATCTAATAACACATGTATCTATTATAGATGCTTCAGCAAAACACATAACTTTAATATAACACAAATGTGCATGAAACTATATATGGCATTTCCTTTCCAATTATCATTACTTTTGATACACATAAAAAGTTTTACAATTGTAAGAAAAAAAAGGTCATTTAAAATTAACAACCTTAAACAATTGTCCTCAATACAACAATGAATTTAGAAGCTCCACGCATAACTTTATTTCATGAATTCTAACAATCTTGGGAATTTATAATATAATATCACTAAAGCTCTTTTAATAGATTATTCACAAAATTTGAAAAAAAAAATCAAAGTGTTGTAATCTCCCTTAGTACTCACAACACTCCATCACCACCAAGTTGGATCACCACAAAATTCATCAAAACACCAAGTTTTAAAGTGTTGGAGTCCATAACATGCTCAGATTTGGAACATTCAATTATCTTATCAAAATAGGAAACACGACAACCTTGTCTATCACATTTCTATCACCCTTAAAAATTGTTTTGCCAAATGCATATGTACAAATCGACAAAACATTACAAGCCTACCTACAAACTCATCACTACACATAAAGTTTTTTTTTTTGGTTTTTTGTCTCTCATTCCTATTGTCATTTTTGAGTGTTTTTCCCATCACCATACATCAATCCATTTAACTTTAAAGCCCTTCATAAAATCACAAATACCACCCTACATGGAATTAACCCATCTACCAAATAAAGAATGTAGACCTTGTTATTTATTTACCTATGTTAATTTATAGGTGAATGTTTATCCTCAATAGTAACTACCAAACTATCCCTAACTTTAGAAGCCATTGAGAACCTCAAATCACCTTTCTACTAACACATGGGAGCATTAGAATATTTGATTTTACCACAAGATGAAAGTTAGTATATGTTGGCCCCATCATCTATCAAAATCTAATATGAAAAAATTGTGCTCTAAATGCCTTCCACTTTATAATACCATATGCCTCCAAGAATCATATCATGTTCGTATTAAGTATTACCCTAATCACCATCAAATGTTTTTTTGCATACAAGGGCTTGTTGCAAATAACAAGATAGAATGGGTCATTATTCTCCAATTCGTTAGCAATTACAACAAAGTTATTTCCCATTTTAACTCTTCCGATTTCATATTCCAAGGGACAATCATTTCCATTTTTGAAATCTATGTCTATTGCATTCACTTCATTGATCATAATGTGTGCCTACACATTAAAAACAATTAGGAATACCATGCATTATAGTTTTGATGAAATGTAACATTAATTGAAAAATAAAATAAATGAAATGCAATCAAATTGTGACAATGCAATACATGCCTACGAAATTTGTAGGGCTAGACGCCACATGTGTAACAAATCAAACATGTGATAATGAAAACTTTGGGTTTAAAGAAGGTACTTGTGAAAAATTGGTGGTTTCTAATGTTAACAATCTCCAAGGCTTCACATTTTTTTTCCTAAGTAGAATTCAAAGTTATCATCCACACATTAATTGCAAAATAGGCAAGGTCCCTCACATTCAGCAAGGTGTAATCTTGGAGGGAAATAGAAGCCACAAAATGCATGGAGCACAAATCATCAATTTGTTTTTACTCCAAACTTGTTATGTGGTCCACTTCTCTAGGTTTAACTAGGTGAAAATCGTAAGTTGCATGTCATTTTGGGCATTTGGGTAGGCTACATGCTTCTCATACATTTTTTGTTCATGAAAGGCAACAATATCAACAACATTTTGAAATTGTTCATTGTCCATTTTCATTTGCTCTTACTTGTTTCTTATTTCAAAATAATCCTTGCCCCATCATGAATATCTTTACATCCATGTTGAAAATCCAATACATGACCGCATCATCTAACATCCATGTTGGAAATCCTTGGTTTTGAATTATTACATGCAAACATGTCATCCAAAAGACACGAACACAATGAACAATTAACAAATTTAAAATAATGGAAACTTCATAAAAATGTGATTCAATAAGTTTGTAATTTTTTTTAAAAAACAAATACCTAGCAATATGGTACCAAGTAAGTGCACTTGGATTTGAATTAAGCCCCATAGCCATTTAGCCAAACCAAATGTTCATTGAAATGTAGGCCATGTTTGATCAATTGCAACCAATGCAATTCACAATAATGTTGGACAAACATGTCATGTTAAGTGTCATCCAAAATATATTAATGATATTTGGTGATTCATTTTTTTGCACTTGAAATTGGGTTTGGAATGTACTTGGGATTGCACCTATAATAAATGTGGACAAGTATTGTTAATTGAAAATAGTGCCAATGCATCTCTTGTACTTCAATGAAATCAATGAAGGTATAATTTTAACAAAATCTAAGACATACATCATAGTGTTAGTTGCGAAAGTCTCAAGGCATGTCATGTATTGCTCATCTTGGAACCATGTGTGAAAATTGTGCACAATAAATTTTTGCAACCACGGTAGTGTGTAGGAAAAAAATACTTATGAAATGGGTTTTTTATACTATAGCCTCAAGTCCATTTTGCCAAAGCTTGCATTTGTTTTCCCATGTACTATTTTTTGATAACATTTCTATAACATCATTTTCTCACTCCTTTTATCTTTTTCATTATGATAGATCATGAGGATGTCAATTCCACAATTCTCACGTTCTCCTTTTAAGTAAAACAAGTATGGAACATGGAATTTGATGTGCACATAAAACTAATGTCCATATATTTGTCAAACCTTAGGATGTAGTGCAAGTGACCTTGCACATACTTAGGATGGAATTGCAATAAACATCACAATCACATGTACAATGTCTGCCATGAATCCCTTTGCTTTCACCTTGCATGTTGTTGAAGCCATCTTGAGGTTCAACCATCCCAACATGATATTCAAAAACACATGTGTTTTTTCTTTCAATTTTCAAACATAATATGGTTTGAGCTTTTCAAAAGCTTTCAACCCTACATTGTTGCCATGGGCCTTCACAAAGCGAACACATAATTCTAACTACAAACTCCAATTAAACCACAATTAAATAATCAACTTACAAGATAAATATCTTAAACACATTAAAAATAAAAATAAATCTTAACAAATATGCACGAAGGAATCATAGGTTATGATGGCACACTAGCAAGTATTGTACTATCCAATATTAGTTAATTTATCCAAAATACATGACAAGTATAAGTATTAAGTAGGCCTCAAGTACTGTAAGTTTTAATTTTGTAGCCATGGCAAAATTTAATATGCAAACATGTAAACCAAGGAACCATGGACATGCCACAAGTCTTAAAATTAATTTGACCAATAGTGATCAAGTAACAAAGGACAATTGCAAACATGCAAACATCCAACACAAGTTTTCCAACCAATTTGACTAGTAGTGGTTAAGTAACAAAAGACAATGCAAGTATGCAATCCTCAACATGAGTATTCCAACCAATTTGACCAATAGTGATCAAATAACAAAACACCATCATACCATGTAAACCTACAAACCAAGGAACCATGGATAGAACGTCACAACTAGTTTGACCAATAATGATCAAGTAACACAAGAATATAGACAAGTATTGAATGGAATGTGACAAGTAAAGGACAAGATATGTGAGTAATCATCCACCTTGACAAGTAAAAAACAATGCCCACAAGTATGCAAACTTCCATAATAATGAATCACATGGACACAACACATGTATTACAACAAGTTTGACCAGCAATGACCACCTCCTATAAAGAACTAAAAGTGTTAAAAAAAAGGAGAAGTAACTATAATTGTTGCTAGTAATTGTTTCAAATAATTGTTTGTTACATTTACCGAGAGTCAACAACTACTATAACGAGGGTTTTTAATCATAAACAATTGAAAATATTGATGTAGAAGCAGAAGTAATGATATTGCATGCCTACTAAACCTTTTAAAAATATATAATTTTTGACCACCAATGATTAATTGGTCAACCTTCATGTTCAAAGTAAAAAACATCCTTGACAAGTAGGACAACACAAAGATGGAAAACATGTAGACCACATTGACAAGAAATAAAACGACAAAAACAAATGTAAAAACATATGATGTAATTATAAATTTATGTCTCTTGTAAATAATGAATGGGATGGTCTTTGAAAATCTTCACTCCTATGCATTGTTGCTTCACATCTTTTGTTATCAATTGGTGAAACAGTGGCGGTAGTGTCCTAAGAATTGAAAATGAATTGATGATTAGATTCATTTGTGGCAATTGAATGTCATTTTTGTGACAATCCTCCCCAAGTATTTCCCCCTTTGAAGTCCACATGATGTATCCTTTGAAATACAACCTTACCCAAATATATTTGGTAGAACCAATTGTTTAATATGAAATGCTAGAAGGGCCAATTTGATTTCACATCATTGTAATTAGAAAAAAAACATTTTTAATGGGCAATTTTTTTTTGATTTGTTGGTTACCAATTGTGCAAATTTTGGGTTTTCAATGAGGCATTGAACTTATCACTGTTTCTAATATTTCGAACAAACTTTGGAAATGAGCTTGTAACATTGCATTTGTTTAAGAACCTCCTAAGGGCTTCTTGCTTGTCCTTGTCACTAAAGTTTTTTTGGGCAATATGTAATACATTTAAATTTTTTTAACAACCTTATGTCATTTTTCAAAAAATAGACTTATGCATTAAAATGTCAACAAATATTAACCATATGGGTAGTTTTGGGAGGCCAAATTTCCTTGGCAATTTTGGGAGGCAAAATTTCTTACCATATAACATGTTCCCTTTCTTGTTCAACCTTTTTCCTATCATGATCCTTGGCATGCCTACAAGTACCCATACAATCCATAGTGCCATCACAAATTAATCACAACAATTGTATATAATCAAATGATTATCATTAGACTAATCAATGATTTAAAAAATAAATTATATGATTACAACTTGTTGTAACTTGTCAAGCCTCAATAGTTCGGAGCCTCTTAACTCATGTCATTCTCACATTCCCACTATTTCCCATTGTACTACAATTTCATAAAACAACCAAAGAGGATAAATGAGTGAACAAGAACATTGCATTAAACAAAATAAATTGACACTATTAAACATGCATGTACAATTCAACATTATATAAATTGAGGCATTCAAACCACATACAAGTAGCTTCATGTATGTTTTAAAGTGTTTAGACACTACTACAAAAGTGGGGTGTAATTTACTAACCTAAATCACTATGGGATCTTAAAAGTGAAATGACTTCATTGCATTTTATTGATTTCACCATAGTGAAAGTTATTTCATTATAATATCACTATGTAGACATCATGTTTCATTACTAATTAACTTAATTCACTATTATAATTTATTATAGTAAATAGTTTTATTTATATATTTTTAAATTTTCTATTTATGCTACTTTATGATATACCATGTATTATTTTAAGTTATTTTAGTTATTCTAACTTATATTTTATGTTATCATAGGTTATTATAAATTATTGTATTATAAATTATTATACATTATTTTACCTTAAGGTATCTTAACTAGCGTATTATAAGCTTTTAAGTTATTTTAAATTAAATTATTCAATTAACTTTAGGCTATAACTTAGGTTATTTTATTTTAAATTAATATATGTTATTTCAAGTTATACTTTAAGTTATTTGAGGTCATTCTACTTTATGTTATTATAAATTATTTTATCCTAAGTATAATAATTTAGAATAATCTAAAATATAATATAATGACCTAAGGTAAAATAACTTAAAACAGAAAATAATAACATATGAAAAATAATTAAAAATACCCTACAATATAATAATTACCAATAGCTTATGATATTATAACATAGAATATCCAACAATAATTTAAAATACAATAAGCACCAATAATTACAATATAACATATAATAACCAATAATAACTTATAATACAATAACCATTAATAACCATTAATATAATAGACATCAATAACCATCAATACAATATCCACCAATATCCACTAATTAATGGACATTGGTTATTAATACCATTAATAATATTGGTACCATTAGTAACCATCACTATGCAATAAAAAAAAATCCACCAATAGCCATTAATATAATAGCCACAATACCCATTAATACAATACCAATTAATAGCCATTAGTATCCACCAATAGAATAGCCACCAATAGCCACTAACATTATAGTCATTAATACGCACCAATATCCACCAATAGAACATCCATCAAAAGCCATTAATAAATTAGCCACCAAAAACCATTAATAGAATAGCCACCAAAAGCCATTAATACAATAGCCACCAAAAGCCATTAATATAATAGCCACCAAAAGCCATTAATACAATAGCCACCAAAAGCCATTAATATAATAGCCACCAAAAGCCATTAATATAATAGCCACCAAAAGCCATTAATACAATAGCCACCAAAAGC
>Ga0116230_10006927_pt1 | contig 11205 bp, 12 predicted proteins | sample S1TSphfallax_3_FD_88678 | JGI IMG/M metagenome (GOLD analysis project Ga0116230, IMG submission 88678) | Host-associated microbial communities from peat moss isolated from Minnesota, USA - S1T2_Fd - Sphagnum fallax MG | ecosystem: Host-associated > Plants > Peat moss > Unclassified | place...
GGAGTTCCTAAACGCAATGCCTTTGAACATCATTATACACCCTTGAGTGTTCTGACTTCGACATCATCCAGCTCCGGCGGGAAAAGCGGATCGCCTCAGTGCGCGCGGAGTATATATGCGAAAGAATGACTTAGGCGGCCGCGTCAACGGCTAGCCGATAAAAAAGCCATGACCGACGCCCATCAGCTCATTATTTGTCCCAAACCGGCAGCTTAGCGTGCAGTTTTTGACAAATCGTGCGGCGACCCCAAAAAAGACGATGATTGTGCGCCCGGCCGTTTATGATTGCGCACCGCTACACTTAGCGAGCCACGCCAAAATTTCGGCATTTTGGCCGAGCCAGGCGGCGAATTCGCCGGCGCGCACCCGGGCCGCAAAGGCCGAGTCACGCGCCAGCAGGTCCGGCACTTCCTGCGGAAAGTTCTCCGCCCCCGGGAGCCAGTCCGCCAGCAGAGCCAGTGCCGCGTCCACGCTGGCCGCCACCGGCACCGCCCAGACATCCTCGTGCGTGTCCAGATACAACACGGGCTGGTGGCCCGCTGCGTCCGCGCGGGCCGGGAGGATGGCCAGGTAGGATGCCTGTCGACCGAACTGGGCAAACAGCAGCACATCGTCAAACGGGTAGGGCGGCACGAAATCATCCGCAGCGCGCCGGATGGACTCGTTACGCCACGCCAAAGCATCCGGGCCATCAAGCGGATAGATCCGCAGCGTCACCTGATTCGACGACCACCAGCCTCCATTCTGCTCGGCATAGATGTCGCGCAGCGCGGGATCGAGCGCCTGGCCCAGCACGGTGGCCGGCAGCGGGATCGGCGCTGCTGCAGGCAGTTCGGCGACGCCATGCGCTCGGCACGCCGCGCGCCAGCGCTCAAACCCGGTCACAGCTTGCTCACCAGCGCATCGACCTCCGCCCGCGCTGCTTCCTTCGCGGCCGCCACCTCGCTCTCCAGCGCCGCCCCGGCGCTCCCGGGCACCTTATCATACCATTTGCCGAAATTGCGGTCGACGATGTCAATTACCTTGGTCACCACATTGCCGTCCACCTTAGACGCCGCTGCGCTGGTGCGCAGCCGGGTCCAGACCGCGTTCACGCCGCGATGCACAGTCTCATCCAGCCCGATCAGATTCTTGCCGGCGTTGACGTCGAAGCCGGGAAATCTGTGCGCCCATTCGAGCGGCAACCGGTGATGAATCTGCGCACCGCGGCCGGCGGACTGGAAGGCCGCCTCGACACCGGGCTTGGCGGCGTTGAAGCGCGTCGCCATGCGACTGCGCAGCACGTCCTTTTCGGCCGTGGTCATCGGCGCCTCGATCAACGATTCCAGTTTCTGCAGCAGGCTGTTGAAGCTTTTCTTCTCGGTCGCGTTCAGCGCCTCGAGCCCCTCCGTCTCCATCCTGGTCATCAGGCCCTGCATTTCGGTGCGCTCGGCGATCGGCAGGCGGGCGACCATCGTCTCCAGGTATTCGAAGCCGGCGCGGCTGCCGCCGGCGGCGCCGAGGCGCACGAAATTCAGCAGCCGGGGTGCGGCCGCCTCGAACAGCAGGCCCAGGCCCCGGAACACCATGCCGCCAAGCAGCCACAGCGCCAGCTGCTCGGCGCCGAAGCCGGCGACCATGATGCCGGCGTCCTTCACATTCTCGCGCCATTTGCGGATGATTTCCGCGTGCATATGCCGGTAGTCGGCGACGATGGCGGCGGCTTCGTCAGGGACCGGGTCGGCCGGCCCACGATCCGTGCCGGCTTCCATGACCCGCCAATGCGTCTGGCCGTCCGGAGCGGCGCCATTCAGGGTCAGATTGATTTTGCGCGGGCCGAGCCCCTGCGCGAAGCCCAGGATCGCGTTGACTAGAATGGTTTCGGTATCCGGAGCGGCCGGCGCGAAGGCCGGCCCTTTGCCGCCCGCATTGGTCTGGCTCACCAGGTCGAGCTTGGTCAGCCGGCTATCTTCCATTTCGGCCCGCAGTTTCAGCTCCGCCGTGCCCTGCGGATACGTTTTGAGCACCGGCAGCCACTTTGCCACCTCCGTCTGTGCCCGCGTATAGACATCCGCCGGCCACCCGGCAGCGGCGGCGTTCGGATTGGCACGGCCCTCCGGCGGCGGCGCGGTGCCCGGCACATCGCCCCAGGCCTGCAGCGCCCAGCCGGTGTTTTCCCGCCGAAACGTTATCTTGAAATACCGCGCCGCGGTGCCGGCAAACGTGACCAGCGTGCTGCCCGCTGCCGAGCCGCCCTTGAAGCCCAGGGCGCCGGCCTTGAACCGGTCGAAATCCGTGGCGCCCGCGCTGCCGCTGCCTGGCTTGGTCTGGCTGAAACCGGTCAGCGTCATGGCACCGTTGCTTACGTAGTACGTTACCTCGACTTCGGCGCCGAGCGCGTCGATTCCGTTGATGATGCCCCAGATTTCGACGGCGGCGCGCTCGGCCTCGGCGGTTTGCGGATCTGGGTCGCGCCGTACGGTGCCGGAATGATCGGCTGAGAGCCCCACCTTGGTCGCACCACCGCTCTGCTGCACGACGTGCGCGAGCTCATGCGCGAGCCGGCGCTGGCCGGCGACCGTGTCCGGGGCAAACTGACGGTCGCCGAAGACGATGTCGCGCCCGTCGGTGAAGGCCCGCGCCTGCAGTTGCGCCGCCGCCGCGGTGTTGGTGTGAATGCGCACGGCGGAGAAATCGGCACCGAAACGCTGCTCGAAGGCCGCCCTAAGCGCCGGGTCTAGGGCCTCGCCGTTGGAGGGCAGGCCGCCAAGGGACGGCAAGCCCGGCAGCACAGTTTCAGCGGCCAGGCGCGCCTCGCGCTCGAACGGGTCGTCCGCGGCGCCGAGCCGGCGCAGCCGTGCCTGGTTCGGCAGCCCGCCGCGCGCCGGTGCCGCCGGCTGCGCTGCGGGCTTTACCTCGGCCTGTTTGGTTTTTGCCGCAAACCGGAACATCTGCCCGCCGTCAGGAACGTTACGTAACCGAACGTCACGCGTGCGGGCCGCTTTGTCAATCCGCAGAAGTTTTAGTGCGGCGTCAGCAACATTACCATCCGGCGGTTTTCCATCTTCTGCATTTGCTCGACCTTTGAACGGCGCAAATGGACGTGCCCATCATTCTTGCGGCAACGCTTCGCTACACTGCGGGGGCGTAGTTTTCAAAATCAAGACTTTTGCCAAGTTCGCTAGCCTTTGAGTTTTCAGCAGATTAGGCTTTGCATAAGGCATGACCGAAACAATTCCTACATCCAGGCTGATCGGCTATGTCCGGTGCAGCACTTACCATGCAGTTGAAGGTGGCCCGACGCCGGCCGCCGCCAACGACGACTCGAAGGCACACGCGCTCCGCGGGCGATCAGTTGCGATTAACCCAGCTTCGTCGTGCGCTACCGAATGCAGTTTCGCCGCTAAGGGGGTGGCCATGGCTTTCGCAGATCGGCTCCGCGGATTGTTAGGCGTCGGGCCGAAGCCACCGCCCGCCCACCCCCCGACCCGTGGGGTTGTCGGTCACCCACGAGGACGACGAGCGCCTTGAGATGGTCTTCCACCCCGACTTGATGGAGGCGCAGATCGAGGCTGTGGAAGCGGGCGTTCGACTCTTCGGCGACGCCGACCAAGCGCCAGGGCTAGCCGCTTCCGCGGCGGCCCGCCTCCAAGGGTACTCAGGGCCCTTCTTACCGCACGTGATTGACCTCTTGATCAGTGTGGCGGAGTTGTCCCTTGCGCTTGGTGACGACGGAGCCGCGAAGGCGCTGTTCGAGCGGGCTGTCTCGGCACAGGAAGATCGTTACGGTCGTAAGGATCCTCGTCTGATCAGGGCTCTTACTAACCTGGGTCAATTGCAGTCGAGAATTGGCGACTTCAAGGGCGCCGAGTCGAAGCTTCGGCGGACGATCGAACTCTATGATCGCCATGTGCCACCCGAGGCCGACACTCCGAAAGCACTGCAGGCGCTCGCCACCGTCCTGCAGCACCAAGGCAAATTCGACGAGTCCGCCCGGATCTCCGAGCACGTCGTTGAGTTGTCGGATTTCATCGAGGGCCAAATGTCAAGGACGGCCATTGAGGCTGGGGACGATTGGGCTAGGACCGGCCCCATGCCGGCATCGCTTCGGTGCGGTCAAAAATGCCCTGATTTGAGGGCCAGCCACGCAACCGTAGGCGCGTCGCGGGGCGGCGTGGGGATGGTAGGCACGAAACATTAGGGCTTGGACCGCACGAACCGAAGCGATCCCGGCATGGGGACACAGACGTGGTAGAAATAGGCCAGTTCATCGCAGCAAAACCAAATCCGAGACTAGGATCAGTCCTCGCCTAAGGCCATGTGTCCATAAACTCGATAGAAATCCGATCGAGTCACTAGCCGACGCCTTGACCAGGGTCGTTAAACCTGGGGCCCTAGGATATACGAACGCAGCCACGCAGGTGTCTTAGGTGGCCGGATTGTTTGACTGAGCGGCTAAAACGACATGCGTATAGCTGACCGACCAGAGCCTCGTGCTGGGCGTCAGGTACACCTTTGGCGACTGAGGACTGACAGCCCGCCGTCACGACCGGACGTCGCCAGTTCGTTTGTCAAGTTCCGGTAATGTATCCATCGTAGGATGTTGGGCGAAATGAGTGAAGATAAATGCGAATTCTAGTGGTCGAGGATGATTTGCGATTAGGTCCAGCGCTGCAAAGCCGGATCGCTCAGGCTGGGTTCGTGGTCGATGTGGTCGCGTCTTGTGTCGAAGCCTACGCGGCGGCTGCCACCATTGATTTTGCGCTTATTGTCCTCGACCGACGCTTGCCGGATGGCGACGGTCTGGATCAGGTCAAGACGTTCAAACGTCTGCAGCCGGGCATTCGCATTATCATGCTCACCGCACTCGATAAAACCGATGATAAAGTAATGGGTCTCGACGCAGGTGCCGATGATTACCTCACGAAGCCATTTCATACCGACGAACTGATTGCGCGAATCCGGGCGGCCTTGCGCCGGCCCGGTGCGGCACTGCAGCCGCCGGTGCGATGCGGCAATGTTTGCTACTATCCCGACACGCGGGATTTTGTCGTGGGTGAGAAATCAGTTCTGCTCAAACGCCGGGAGCATCTGATCCTGGAAGCGCTTATTCTTCGCGCGCGGCGCGTTGTGCAGCGGGTGGCGTTCATGGAAGCAGTTTATGGTTTTGAGGACGAGGTGCAATCCAACGCGCTTGATGCGCAAGTCTCCAGGTTACGGGCGAGGCTAGCTGAGGCGGGGGCGTCGGTGCAGATCCGACCAATTCGGGGCGTTGGCTATATGCTGAGCGAGTTAGAGGTCTCTTAATGCTCCGCTCGCTTTCTGGCCGCCTGCTTCTAACACTGATCAGCGCGCAAATCGGCGCCATCATGCTGGCAATGTTGGCCTTTCCGCTGTTAGCGCCGTTTGAGACTTTCAATGATATCGCCGATACGACCTTTCGCGCACACATCGTCGCCGCCCTGAAAGCGCTGCCGGATGGGCAGCTTGCAATCGCACCAAACCCGGCTTTGCAAGCCTATATAGGCCGCCGGCCCGGTGCCGCCTTCGCTGTACTAGATGTGGACAATGCGCAGATTGCCATGGGTTCAGACCCATTGCTTGCAAAGTGGCTGACACAATTACGCGGGTTTTATCCAAAAGATGACGGTAATCTAACTTCGGCACGGCCGGATGGCTTGCCAGGCACGTTGCTGGTGACTGCCGAGGCAAGCCCGATCGGTGAGCTGGTGATCGCGACGGTGGGTAATCAGTTTCACGCCGAGGACATTCCAAGCGTGATGTTGACGTTTCTGCCAGCCATCTTGCCCATTTATGGACCAGTAATTTTGGGCGCTTTGGTGGTTCTGCCGGTCATCGTGCTTCTGGTCACAAGGCCGTTGCGGCGGCTTGCAGCGCGCGCGGCGGAACTTTCGCCTCTAACGCCCGGCCTTCGTCTGCCGGAGGAGGGATTTGCGCCGGAGTTGAAGACGCTAACACAATCGCTAAACGCAGCCCTCGCACGCATTGAAGAGGGGTTTTCAAAACAGCGGCTATATGCCGCGAATGCTGCCCACGAATTGCGCATGCCGATCGCCATCCTTGGCATCCATCTGGAAGATCTACCCGATTCGGCGCCTAAGCACCGGCTTGAATTTGATCTTGCCCGTGTCGCAGCGCTGGTGGATCAGTTGGTCGCCGTCGCGCGCCTCGGGCAACAGTCAGCACCGATGAATGATGAGATCGATTTGGTGTCGATGGCCCGCAACGTGATCGCGGACCGGGCGCCTGTCGCGATGCGCAATGGTAGGGAGATTGCGCTTGAGGTCGATCAACCTGTGGTTAAAATCCTTGGCAATTCCGCCGCGCTGGTCAGTGCGATTGCGAATGTTCTGGACAATGCAATACGTGCCGAACCCAGATCGGGGACCGTAATCGTCCGCGTCTCGGGGAATGGGCGTTTAGATATCGTTGATCATGGCAACGGCATCGACGCGGAAGACGTGAAGATGATTTTCGAACCATTCTGGCGTAAATCCGCGACCGGTAGTGGGACCGGCCTGGGGCTGGCAATTGTCCGCGAAATCACGGATCGCCACGGAGTTACGCTGGTAGTGGAAGATACTACCGGCGGTGGGGCGACGTTCCGCTTCGACTTCCAAAATCTCATTCTTAGCTAGAGGCCGAGGTATTTTCGGTCAACGACATTATCTTGTGCGGGCTAATCGGCGCCTGCCTCGCATCAGATATTTTTATTCGTTATTGCTCCGTAAGCATCGGTGAAACAGGTTTGTCAACGGGTTTGAAACCTTGATGACGAGCACCAAATAATGACCCCCAAGGCGACCAGAAAATAAAATTCCGATACCTCATTTAGAACGCTGATGCCGTCATGTTCGCGTAATCTAGATGGCCTAATCAAGATCATGCATGCGTGACATGTTTGGAAAGAGGTATCTATGCGTCTGGAATTGCTTGTTGCTGTCCTAGTAAGTGTTCCTGGATTGGCGCTGGCTGTCAGCGGGTCGGGGTCGGAGGCGACTTCGACGTGGACCGTCGATGTTGGTGGTGCAGATATATTAGCGCCGACATTCCCTGGCAGTAAAACAAAACGGAACTCCGCACTGCCTTCGGTCTCGATCAACTATAAAAATTTGATTTTCGCTTCATTTCAGGACGGAGTTGGCGTAAATATTCTGCGTTGGAATGGCTTGACCGTTGGTCCTGTCATAACATTCGAGCCGTCGAGAAACTATGCGGATGATCGGCTGGCATTGCGCGGTTTGACAGATGTTCCGTTCACAATCGCCGCTGGCGGCTTCGCCACGTACGATTTCGGTGTGTATGCTACCGCCAAAGGTGAAGTTTCAAAATCGCTGAATGGCAATAATGGCCTCATTGCGGATACGGAGCTTTCGCTCCATGCGCCGCCGCTGTTGAACTACAAATTGTTCCTCTCCGTCGGACCGGATTTTCAGTGGTATGACGGCAACTATTCCCGCGCCTATTTCGGCGTATCGCAATTGAACGCGAGAGAGTCGATTTATCCAGCGTTCGAGCCACATTCGGGCTTGTTCGTGGGCCTGTCGGCCGATGCGGAATATCTTGTCACGGACAAGATATCGCTGAACGTTTTTGGACAGGTGAGCCAGTATGATGGAGACATTGCAAAATCTCCCATTCTGAAAGGTGGATATGGGGAGCGAGGTCAGTACACGCTGGGCGCTGCGCTGACCTATCGGTTTACGTATTAGACGATGAGCCTGTTGAATGGGTTCCGATCCCTTCGGTCGAACATCGTGGAAGCATTAATACTAAGTGCTTTGGACGATACTTTCATTCTTCTGTTCGGCGACGGGGACCTGGTGTCACCGGAAGGCCGCCGGTTTCTGCCGTCCGTGCCGGGGTGGTTCATTGGTATCGTGTGGCTGGTATTCTTTCTTTGGATTGCAATCGAAAGCTCTAATTTGTGGACGATTGGCGGGCAAGTAGCGGAAAAAGCGGCGTTGCGTTTGCGTATTCTTCTTATAGGTGCCGCCGCTTACCCGTTTTATACGTTGGGACTTCGAAGCGCGGTCATTGGAGTCGTTGGCAATATCTTTACGATAGGCTTAGCAATCGCCACGTGTGTTCAGCTCCGTCATGTGCGACTGGCCGCTTGTCTGCTACCGGCTGCCATTATCGGCTGGCTGGTGTTCGCAACCTTTTTGATAATGGATGAGATGCGTTGGTTTTGGTGAAAGGAGAATTTTTGTGGATCAGGTAGTCAACCCGGTTCAACAGGAAAAAGCGGACTTAGATCAACCCAAAATGTCGGAGAGCCAGACCTCTTTGCTACAAAAACTCGGCGGTCCGATCGCGGAAATCTGGACTGCCGTGACGTGCTTTCGATATTCAATTGCTTCGATGATTATCATCACCCGCGGATAAGCTATTCTTGGCGCCAAAACAACAGCGCCGCGTGGTGTTTTGGTCACGCAGCGTTGTTGCAGTAAACAACCGAACTCTAAAGCGGAAGCTGTACGGCCAGCACAATCGTTGCGATCACGCCGCAATAGTATGAGATTGACCGCCAGGGTGTGGCGCCGATGATGTATAGGCTTGCGTGAGCCAGGCGGGCGATGAAGAAGGCGGTGGCCGCGCCGGCAGTCCAATGATTGGAGACGTGCAATATAATGGCGGCGATGACGATGATTGCGAACGGCAGCAACGCCTCATTGAGATTGTTGTGGGCGCGGATGATTCGCATCGCGAGGCCATCCACGGGCGGGTAATTATCCCGGTTTCCCCGGATCATCTTGCCGCCGTAGCGGCGGAAATGGATGCCGATGGTGAAAACGGCGATGGCGAGAGAAAGCAGGCCGGTCAAGACCAGCATTAGTAATTCGATAGGCATGGGAAGTTCCTTTAGGTACGACTTTGGTAGTGGAAATTATGTGCCGACGGTTGCCCGCGCCGTGTGGTCAGCGGTCGCGGCCAACCAATGTTCCCTAACCGCGGCGCAAAATACCTCCGGCCGCTCTTCCGGGAAAAACAATCTCGCACCTTCGAGAATTTCGACCTTGCGGGTACCGGGAATTGTTTCCGCGAGCCACTGCGCCCATTCGGCGGCAAAGAAGACATCCTTGTCGCCCCATAGAATTAGCGTCGGCTTATCGAACGCTTTCAGGTTGTCTTCGATGCGGACCGTTTGCGCGTTGTCCTGCACGGCAACATATTGGCTGATTTGCGCCTTCCGTTCAGCCGTCCCAGTGAGGGGCTGCAGATAGACCGCGATCACGTCTTCGCCGAGCTTTTCCGGAAATTCGAAGGCAACGCCAAGGCCGGCGGGGGAGCGTGCCGCCGCGGGGCTGGCGAGCAGGCCCGCCAGGGCGTCGCCAAACTTGCCGGCCTTGCCGAGCTGCACGATCGGCATGAACGCGGCTGGCGGCCAGTTGTCGTGCGTGTCGCAATTGGTGAGTGTGAGCGAGCGGATGCGCGATGGCACGCTGGTGGCCAAAATCTGCGCAATCCCGCCGCCGCTGTCATTTCCGACGAGGTCCACCTCGGCAATGCCGAGTGCGTCCAGAAACTCAATCAGCATCTGCGCCTGGGCGTTGAAGTCGAGCGGCTGGCCGGCCGAGACTTCCGTATGCCCAAGTCCCATCATGTCAGGGGCAATGCAGCGGCGGATGTTGCTTAAGCCCTCGATGGCGTGGCGCCAATGATACCCGTTCAGCGGCACCCCGTGGACGAAGAATTTACGCAAGGCGTGAAATTGGTCTGGCGTCATAAGCGGCTCCTGTGAAAATAGATAAGGACGTTACTAAACATAAGGTGATTATGTGAGTCAACAGGATTATGTGGGCGGCATGAAATCACTTCGCGAAAGCCATACCGAGGCCACCATCGATGCGCTGTTGAGTGCTGGCCGGCACCAATTCGGCGCCCGCGGCTATGATGCGGTCAGTCTGGAGGAGATCGGCGCTGAGGCGCGGGTGACCACCGGCGCGATTTACCACCATTTCAAAGGTAAGAAGGGCCTATTCCTGGGGGTTGCCGAGGCGGTTGAACGCGACCTGCTGGCGGTCGCGGCGACGATTAAGGATCGCGATCCCTGGGCGCGGACCCAGAAAGCCTTCTGCCGCCTCATTGAGGCCTGTGCGGCGCCAGATGTTCAACAAATCGTGTTTCTGGATGCGCCGCGGGTGATCGGGCCGGAAGCCTGGCGTGAGGTTGAAATGAAGTACGCCTTCGGCGGCATGTCATCGGTGCTTGCGCAGTTGGTGGAGACAGGGGTTCTGCACCCTTACGCGACCGAGTTGGTAGCACCCGTGCTGCTGGCGGTTCTGGCGGAGGCGTCGCGCGCGGTTAGCGCGAAGCTAGAGCTTATCGAAGAGGCAAGCCATCTGATGCTGCGGGTGCTGGAAGCTTTGCGCAAGGCTTGAAAGATGATGTTTCCTGCTCCGGTGGCATACGTTCGATGTCGTTGTCGAAGGGCCAGCTCTGGCCGACAGAGGATCGTCTGGTGTGAAACCGGAATCGGCGATAACCGGAAATAGGATGGCGGCTTTTGAACGCCACAAAACCAGCAGCAGCGCGTTGCAGTTCTGGCGCGGCTGCACCCCACCCCGCCGGCGTCAGCCGAGCGCGGGATCGAAAACCCGCTTTTGAGAGACGCCCTGGGCGGCGTTCGACGTCGCCTCCCAGGCTTCCCACAGGGCCAGCCGCTCGGCAAAGGCGGCTCGTGCGACAGGCATGCCTTCCGTGCCCAGGAAGACCCGGAGTGGCGGATGGTCCTCATCGATGACCTTCAACACGGCCGGCAAGGTTGCCTGAGGATCACCCAACTCGACCTCCGCGGCATAGGCATAAAGCTGCACCCGACTGTCGGCATAGGCGTCCAGCCCAGCCGCGAGCTTGAGCGAAGCCCCCCGGCCGAACTCCGTGGCGTAGGCGCCGGGTCGATCAGGGTCACCTTGATCCCAAACCCGGCCACCTCCTTGGAAAGCCCCTCATGCAGCGCTTCGAAAGCCCCTTTGGACGCGCTGTAAAAGCTGCTGAGCGGCCCGGTATGGACCCCCGCAACGCTCGATACGCCGACAATATGCCCGCCGCCCTGCCGGCGCAGCAGCGGCAGCACCGTCTGGATCACCGCCAGCGCGCCAAAGAAATTGGTGTCAAATTCCGCGCGGACTTCCGCCTCGGTGGCCTCTTCAACAGCGCCCAACAAGGGATAGCCGGCATTGTTGATCACCACGTCCAGCC
>Ga0116230_10006928_pt1 | contig 11204 bp, 9 predicted proteins | sample S1TSphfallax_3_FD_88678 | JGI IMG/M metagenome (GOLD analysis project Ga0116230, IMG submission 88678) | Host-associated microbial communities from peat moss isolated from Minnesota, USA - S1T2_Fd - Sphagnum fallax MG | ecosystem: Host-associated > Plants > Peat moss > Unclassified | place: USA...
AGAAGAACGGGATGAGGATCATCAGACCGAAGATCAAGCGAACCGGAACCCCGCGTTCACCCGGGTCGAGAAACGTGACGGCGAGGCCGATCGTGATGTTCGCGACGATCACGGCGGCAAGCGTGAATTGCAGGATGCGGTTCGCGCACAGGAACCGGTAGCAGAACCGGTTCTCGCCCCACAGGAGAAACGCGCCGCAGGCGTAGACGACCACCGACGAGATGTCGACGATCACGACGTGCCGTACACCGCGTCGACGTAGGCGACTTTCCGTTCCAACGACGCCATCGCGTGCTTCCAGGTGTAGCGGGCGGCGGTTTCCGCGCCTTCCTGGCGCAAATCGTCCTGCAAATCGGGATCCGAGAGCAAACCGCGCAGATACGCCGCAAGTTCGCGACCATCGGACGTATCGCAGACAATCGCATTCACGAAGGGATCGGCGTATTCTTCGCCGGTCGAGCCGGTCACGGCGATTCCGCCGGCGGCCATCACTTCGAGGCCGACGAGGCCGAAGGGCTCTTTGCCGCTATTCGCAAGCACGGCATCGCATGCCGCATAGAGCGCGAAGAGCGTCGCTTCATCTAAGAACGCGCGCACGTGGATGACCGGCGCGTCGATGTATTGCAGCGCCGCCGCGAGCCGGTGGCCGTCGCTCCCTTCATACTGCATGCGTTCCACCATCAGGCCGCGCTCGCGCGCGCGGCCGAAGACGACGTCGCCGTAGGCCTCCTTGCCGCCGCGCACGATCATGCGCGCGGGAACGCCGCTGTTGCGCAGTTCGGCGAGCGCATCGATCGCCTGCAGCCAATTCTTGTCGGGATCGAAGCGGCCGACTTTGCAGAGCGTCGGCTTGCCGCCGAACGCGGTCTTGAACTCATCGACCAGCGAGGGATCGGCGCCGTTCAAGAGATCCGCGTCGATGCCGTTCGGGATCACGAGCGCCGGCACGTGCACCTTCGCGAGCTCGAACTTCATGTATTTGGAGACGGCCGTGATCGCGGTGGCCGCCGAGAGCGCGCGCCAATCGATCTTCTCGAAGCCGTAGGTGTTGTTCGCGTTCCAGAGCATCGTCACGCTACGGCGCAGATCGCGCATGCGCAGCAGGTGGTCGGTGAGGATCGCCGCCTGCGCCATCTGCCACTCTTCGGCCATGATGAGCACGCGTTCGCCGCTCGCGGCGGCCGGAACGACGACGTTTTCGACGAGCCAGCCCGGCAGACTCGAATTGATGTCGGCGATCTTTTCATCTTCGCCGTCGTACGCGTTGCGCGGATGATGCGCGGAGATCCAGCCGCACCAGCGGCGCAGCGTCACGCCCGGCGCGAATTCTTCGGCCGGTTTGAGCGCGGGATCGCCGACGAAGAACAGCTGCACGTCGTGGCCCGCGGCGCCGAGCGCTTTGGCAAGCGCCGTCACGCGCGTTCCGAGGCCGCCGATGCTCGCGTAGCGATCCGGACCCTCGAATGAGAGAATGGCGATGTGCTTCGGAAGCGCGCTCATCTTCGGGCGCGCTTCCGTTACGTTCGCAGGCCGCCCTGCCGTGGGTACGACGGGTGCCTCGGTCGCCACCTCAGTGTGCAGCAACCTGCCGGAGGACGTACTGGAGGATCCCGCCATGGCGGTAGTATTCCGCTTCGTCCGGCGTATCAATCCGCAAGAGCGCATCGAACGTCGTGGCTTTTCCGGCGCCGGTCGTCGTGACCCGAACGGCCATGCGCGGTTCGAGTTTCTCGGCGATGCCTTCGATCGCGAAGGTCTCCTCGCCGGTGAGGCCGAGGGATTCGCGATTCTGTCCGGCCGGATATTCGAGCGGCAGAATCCCCATGCCGATCAGGTTCGAGCGATGGATGCGCTCGAACGACTCCGCGATCACGGCGCGCACGCCGAGCAGCATCGGTCCCTTGGCCGCCCAGTCGCGCGAGGAACCGGAACCATACTCTTTGCCCGCGAGGATCACGAGCGGCGTCCCGTCGGCGCGATACTTCTCGGAGGCATCGAAGATCGACATCTGCTCGCCGCTGGGAAGATAGCGCGTGACGCCGCCCTCGACGCCGGGGACGAGCTGATTGCGCAGCCGCACGTTGGCAAACGTGCCGCGCGCCATCACTTCGTGATTGCCGCGACGTGCGCCGTAGCTGTTGAAGTCCGCCGGATCGATTCCCTTGGCCATCAAATATTTGGCCGCCGGGGACGTTTTCGCAATGTTGCCCGCGGGTGAGATGTGATCGGTCGTCACCGAGTCGCCGAGCACTGCGAGCACGCGCGCCCCGGTGATGTTCTTCACGGGCGCCGGTTGCGCCGGCATATCATCGAAATACGGCGCGCGTTTGACGTATTCGCTCCGCGGATCCCACGCGTAGCGTTCGCCGGCCGGCACGGCCATCGTCGACCAGCGCTTGTCGCCTTCGAAGACGTCGGCGTAGCGCGAGCGGAACGCGGCTTCATCGACGGCACCCGCGATCGCGGTTTGAATCTCGGCGTTCGTCGGCCAAACGTCTTTGAGGAAGATGTCGCGGCCGTCGGCGCTGCGACCCAGCGGTTCGGTCGTGAGATCGATGTCCATCCGGCCCGCGAGCGCGTACGCGACGACGAGCGGCGGCGAGGCGAGATAATTCGCCCGCACCTGCGGGTGGATGCGGCCTTCGAAGTTGCGATTGCCGGAGAGCACGGCGGCGACGATCATGTCGTGTTCGGCGACCGCGTGCGCGACGTCGTCCGAGAGCGGACCGCTGTTGCCGATGCACGTCGTGCAGCCGTAGCCGACGAGATTGAAGCCGAGCTTATCGAGATACGGCGTGAGGCCGGCTTTCTGCAAATAGTCGGTGACGACTTTCGAGCCCGGCGCGAGCGACGTCTTCACCCACGGCTGCGTCGCGAGGCCCGCTTCGACGGCCTTTTTCGCAAGCAATCCCGCGCCGACGAGCACGGCGGGGTTCGAGGTGTTCGTGCACGACGTGATCGCGGCGATCACGACCGCGCCGTCGCCGAGTTCGGTGCGCGGCTGCGCCGCGACCGCCGTCCCGCCGCCTTCGCCCGCGAAGCGATCGATCTGCGCGGCCGGTACCGGACCGCGCGCGTTCTGCCACTCCTCGAGCGCGACGGCGAACGTCGACTTCACATCCTTGAGCGGCACGCGATCTTGCGGCCGGCGCGGGCCGGCGAGGTTCGGTTCGATCGTGCTGAGATCGAGCGCGAGCGTATCGGTGAAGCGCGGTTCGGGCGACGCATCGGTGCGGAACATCCCTTGCGCGCGCGCGTACGCTTCGACGAGCGCGATCTGCTCGGCCGTGCGGCCGGTGAGGCGCAGGTAGTCAAGCGTTTGTTCGTCGATCGGGAAGATTGCGATCGTCGAGCCGTACTCGGGCGACATGTTGCCGATCGTCGTGCGATCGGCGACGCTCAAATTGGCAAGGCCCGGGCCGTAGAATTCGACGAACTTGCCGACCACGCCGCGCTTGCGCAGCATCTGCGTCACGTGCAGCGCGAGATCGGTCGCCGTGATCCCCTCGGCGAGTTTGCCGGTGACCTTGACGCCGATGACGTCGGGAACGAGCATCGTCACGGGCTGGCCGAGCATCGCGGCCTCGGCCTCGATGCCGCCGACGCCCCACGCCACGATGCCGAGGCCGTTGGCCATCGTCGTGTGTGAATCGGTACCGACGACCGTATCCGGATACGCGAGTTGCTCGCCGGCGGGCGCCGCCTCACCCGCACCGCCCGCGCCGAACACGACGCGCGCGAGAAACTCGATGTTCACCTGATGCACGATGCCGGTATCGGGCGGCACGGCGCGGTAGTTGGCGAACGCGTTCTGGCCCCACTTGAGGAACGCATAGCGCTCGCCGTTGCGCGCGAATTCGAGATCGGCGTTCTTTTCGAACGCGTCGGCCGTGCCGAACGCATCGACTTGCACGGAGTGGTCGATCACGAGCTCGACCGGCTGCAGCGGATTGATCCGCTTCGGATCGCCGCCCATCGTCGCGAGCGCATCGCGCATCGCGGCGAGGTCGACGACGCACGGCACACCGGTGAAATCTTGCAAGAGCACGCGCGCCGGACGATACGCGATCTCGCTCGTCACCGGCTTGGCCGGATTCCAGCCAGCGATCGCTTCGATGTCTGCTTTTTTTACCGAGCGGCCGTCTTCGAAGCGGACCAGGTTCTCGAGCAAGATCTTCATCGAATACGGCAGCGTCGCGACGTCGAACCCGGCTGCGGCGAGGGCGTCCAACCGGTAGTACGCGTAGGTGCGGTCGCCGGCGCGCAGGGTGTCGCGCGCGCCGAAGCTGTTCGGATGATTCGTATTCACAACATAAGGGGGTTCGGCGGCGACCGGTTCGCCCGCCTCTACCCCTCGACTACGTCAAATGTCGTACGTGGCGCGCCTTCGACGTAACCGCGCACGCGGACCACGCGTTCGCCGGTGAGCAGGCCCCACAGCGGTTCCAGCACGAGGCCGTTGCGCCACGGCGCGAGTTCGAGCAGCGCTTCCATTTCAGCGAGCGACGCGGGCGTCTCGCGGGCGACTTTCTCGAGCGCGTAGCGCGGCAAGAGCAGCGTCGCGGGGAGGTCGTTTTCCGCGGCGACCGCGTTGACGAGTACGGCCATGGTCGCCACGAGCGCCTCACGCTGCGGGCCCAGCGGTCGCGGGGCGCGCGGGGGGAGCGCGTCTTCGGGCAGCGCTTCGCCGCGGGCGATCGCCTCGACGATCGCTTTGCCGGCGTTCCGTTTGACGCCGGCGTCGAGTCGGCGTAATTGGCTCAGTTCATCGACCGTCTTCGGACGCAACGCGACGAGACCGGTCATCACGTCGTCGGGGAAGACGTACTTGAGCGGCGTATTGCGTTCGCGCGCAAGCCGTTCGCGCACCATCGCCAGCTCGTTCAGAATTCCGAGCTCGCGCCGGTTCATGCGCGCGTTTCCGCCGACGCGCAAATACAGCCGGCTCTTATCGGACGTATACGACCCGACGTCGACGAGCGAGGCCATCTCCTCACGCGCCCAGTCGGTTCGTCCGCGCGCGCCGAGCTTCGCATCGAGTGCATCGGCGAGCGGAAAAAGATACCGGACGTCATCGACGAGATAGTCGATTTGTTTGGGCGTGAGCGGACGCGTGGACCAGTCGCTGACCGTCTGCGACTTGCGCAGCGTCACGTGCGCGAGATCGCGAACGAGGTCGAGCAGCGAGATGGTGAGTCCGTACCCGCAGAACGACGCTGCGACTTGCGTATCGTACGCGGATTTCGGCAACCGGCCGAACAGCTCGGCGAAGATCTTCAGGTCCGATGAGAGCGCGTGCCCGACGACTTCGACGCCGGCGAGCGCCTCGCTAAGCGGCTCGAGCGACTTGAACGCGAGCGGGTCGACGATCGCGACGCCGTCGTCGAACGCAAGCTGGATCACCATCAGATGCGCGACGAACGAACGCTCGTTGTGAAACTCGGTGTCGAGTCCGACGCGCTTCGCGCGCCGCACGCGTTCGCACGTCGCGGCGAGCGTCTCGGGCGTGTCGACCAGGACGATATCGGTGGCAGTTTCGTTCACGGCTTCGGGACCGGACCGATGCTGGGCAGCGAGAGCGGGGTAGGACCAGGGAAGAGGTGCAATCGCATTCCTTTCGGACGGTGCGGAAAGTGCAGATGGTGCCGTTCGGCAAACGCGCGCGTCGGCGCATAGATATGATCGGTGACGTAATTCGAAACGACGTCCCCGCCGACCGCGAGCAGCGTGCAAATCGGAATCGCGATCGCCGACATCGTGTAGATCTGCCGGAAGATCGGAACGCGCAGCGCCGCGGCCGTTTGCGTCGCGATCGTTCCGCCCAGCCCCGGGATGATCCGCACGGCGATCAAAAAGGCGGGCGAACCGGGCTTGAAGCGGCGGGCCCAACTCGGTAAGCGTTGCAGCTGGGCGTCGATGTCGAGCAGTTCCGAGGTGCGCAGCGCGACCACATAGCCGATGATCGCGGCGACGACGATGCCGACCGCGTTGACGACCGAGCCCCAGAACGGGCCGAACAACACCCCGTTCATCACGGCCAGCGCATCGGTGACCGAGAACGGCGCCGACGCGACGATCGCGAAAATGATGACCGCGAGCGGCATCGCGAACCAGCCGAGCGAGACCAGGAGGTGCTCGACCGCTCCTTTGCGAGCAACGACGAATGCGGCGATCGCGAACGAGGCGAGAAAAATTGCGGCGGCTTCAAGCCGGCGCAGCCACAACGACGCACGCGGACTCACACCGGGCCGACTTTGCGGACGGCCGCGCGAGGCCTCTCGCCTGTGGAAAACCCGGCCCGCCGGTACGTGCAAATTTCCCCTATTGCGGGGCCACCCGGGCGGGTGTACCATCAGCGAACCTCGCGAGGGTACATCGCTTTGAGACACCAGAGGAGGGCGGCTTGACACCGCAAGATCCACCTGGGTAGGAACCGCCGAAACGGCTGATTGCGCGCCGTTCCGGTGTGAATCGAAAAAATTCACTCACAAGCGCGAAAACGTCTCGAAAAGGAGGACGGTCTCACTGATGAGCCCGCAAGATCCGCCGAAGGACGATCCGTCGTAGCCACTCCCGCGCGGACGACTACGACCGAAAATAGTACAACGGGGCCCCGCCGGACGGCGGGGCCCCGTTTGTTTCTTCGCGTCTGCGAAGGTTAGGGCATCAGGACGGTGTTGATCACGTGGATCACGCCGTTGGACTGGTACACGTCGGGGATCGTGACGGTGGACTTGCCGCCCTTGGCATCGGTCAGGACGAGCTTGCCGCCTTCCATGTCCGCGGTGATGTCTTCGCCTTCGACCGTCTTGAGGGTCGCTTTGCCGCCGCCGGCTTTGATCGCCGCAGCGATGGCCTTGGAATCCATCTTGCCCGCAACGACGTGGTACGTCAGGACTTTCTTGAGCGTCGCCGGGTCGTTACCAACGGCTTCGAGCGTCGCCTTCGGGATCTTGTCGAACGCTTCGTTCGTCGGCGCGAACACCGTGAACGGGCCCGGGCCTTCGAGCGTTTCGACGAGTCCGGCCTTCTTCACGAGCGAAACGAGCGTCGTGTGGTCTTTCGAGTTGATCGCGTTCTCGACGATGTTCTTCGTCGGGTACATGGCGGCGCCGCCGACCATCGGATCTTTCATGCCACCCATCGCATCCTGATGCGCGAGCGCGGGGACGGCGATGAACGCGGAGAGCGAGAGCGCAGCCGCGATGGCCGCAAAACGTTTGATCATGGTTCCTCCAGAAAATTTCGCTGCGGCGTGAATTTGATTTTCGCCGACACGCCTTGACAAACGGCGATAACTAGACCTTGGATTGCACCACCCGAGACGACGTCAGCGATCGATCGTGATGACGTCGGCCGCAAGCGAACCATCCGCCTCTCGGACGCCGTGCACGTCGACGACGTTCCCGCGTTCGATCGTCGCACCGCGCGGATCGATCTCCGTCCCTTGATGCAAATGCACCGAGCGATAGCCGTTCGCACCAATCCGGACCTGCATATCAAAACGTTTATAGAACGTGACGACTCCGTGCGCGTTGTTCGCGGCGCGCGGTGCGTTGCGATCGATGATCCCGCGTACCACGCCGCTTGCGGCATCGATGAGATCGCGTACGACCGGATCCGGCGTCGGCGGCACGGTCGGCACGGCGATGGGCGTCGGCACGGCGACGGGCGTCGATTGGGCCTGCGCCGGAATCGCGAGGATGGCCCATACGGCGAGGACGGCGAGCGGGCGTTTCATCTCGGGCGAGCAACGGGATGGCTTCATGGGGAGTTCCGTCGAACGACGGTTCCCGTGAACGAAGCGCAGCCCGCCTCGTCGGTCATCGTCGTCCGCGACGCGACCGACGGTATCGAAGTCTTCATGCTCAAGCGAAGCGGCCGCAGCGCGTTCATGCCCAAGGCCTACGTGTTTCCCGGCGGACGCGTCGATTCCGTCGACCGCTCGCCGTCGGCGCGCATGCGCGTGGCGGGAGAAACCAAGCCCAACGACCCCGCTTTCCTCTACTGCGCCGCCCGCGAAACCTTCGAAGAGGCTGGGATTCTGCTGGGTTCACCGGCGCCCGATCCCGCGGCGATCGCGAGCGCCCGCTCCGCGATGCTCGCCGGCGACAAGAATTTTGAAGAGACGCTCGATCAGCTGGAAGCCCGCGTCGACGCCCAGGCGCTGGTGTATTTCTCACGCTGGATCACACCACCGGTGATCGAGGTTCGCCGCTTCGACACGCGGTTCTTCATCGCGCGGATGCCCGACGGGCAGACCGCCGAGGCCGACGCGAACGAGACCTCCGACGGGGTCTGGATCCGTCCCGCGGATGCCATCGCGGCAAACGGCGAGGAATTCACACTCGTTTTTCCGACGATCAAGCACCTAGCGCGCATCGCCCCGTTCCGCACGGTCGATGCGCTCGTCGGCTTTGCGCGCACGAAGTCGATCGTGCCCGTAACACCGGATGTTTTGGACGGCGCGGTCTTCGCGCTGCCGAGCGGCATGGAGGATGCATGGTAACGAAGCTGGTCGCCCCCAACCCCTCGCCGATGACGCTGGAAGGCACGAACGGCTACATCATCGAGGCTGGTCCGGGCGCGCTCGTCGCCATCGATCCCGGCATCGACAATCCCGTCCATATCGCGTCGTTCGTTCGCGCCGCGGTGGATTCGAACTCGCGCTATGCCGCGATTCTCGTCACGCACGGTCATCCCGATCACGCCCCCGGCGCGCTCGCGCTGCGGCGCGAAACCGGCGCGCCGGTGATGGCGCATCCCGACGCGAAATTTCCGCACGATCGGAAACTCGAAAACGACGCGCGACTGACGTTCGAAGACGAGACGATCGTCGTCATCCACGCGCCCGGCCACGCGCAAGATCATCTCGTGTTCTACGCCGAGAAAGAGCGCGCGCTCTTCACCGGCGACGTCGTGATCGGCCGCGGCACGGTCGCGATCGCGCCTCCTTCCGGCGACATGCGCGCGTATCAGGCGACGCTCAAGAAACTCTACGACAATTACGGCGATCAGGCGCTCGTGATCTACGGCGGTCACGGCCCGACGATCCGCAACCCCAACGTGAAACTGCGCGAATACATCGAGCACCGCAAAGAACGCGAATCGCAGATCGTGGAAGTGCTGACGGACGGACCGGCCACGATCCCCGAGATCGTCGGCGACATCTATGCCGACGTGTCGCAAGAGTTGTGGCCGGCGGCCGCACGGCAAGTGCTCGCGCACCTCATCGCGCTCGGACGCGAAGGCAAAATCGCCGCCGAACGCGTGCAGCGCCCGCTGACGCCCGAAGAGTCGCACATTCTGAACCCGCAACTCCAAGGACTCGGATCGCCGCAAGATATCGCGGTGATCCGCGCCGAGCTGGGGTTCGGGCACGCGCCCGAACCCCTCGTGCGTTTCTCGCTCGTTAGCTGATCGCGAGCACGACCTTCCCGAACTGCTCGGATTTATTGATCCGCTCGGCTGCGGCGGCCGCTTCGTCCATCGGCACGACCTCGTCGACCGCGGGGCGGAGCCCCGTCTCGAAGAGCGCGAGCATGCCGGCGAAATCTTGCGGGCTGCCCATCGAGGTGCCCATGATGTCGAGATGCTTCCAGAAGATGTCGAACATTCGAACCTTCGCATCGCCGAGCGTTCCGCCGTAGGTGACGACGCGCGCGGCCGGCCGGGCGATGTTCAAACATTTCGCAAACGTGTCGCCGCCGGCTGAGTCGATCACGAGCGACGGCCCGCCGCCGCCGGCCGCCGAGCGCGCTTCCTTCGACCAATTCTCCGACTGCTTGTAGTTGATCGTCACGTCGGCGCCGAGCGTTTTCGCGCGCGCCAATTTCTCGTCGCTCGATGAGGTCACGACGACCTTCGCGCCGATGTGCTTGGCGAAGAGCAGCGCGAACGTTTGCACGCCGCCGCCGATACCGGTGATGAGCACGCTATCGGCGCTCGTGCACCGGCCGCGCGTGATGAGCGCGCGATACGCCGTCAATCCGGCCAGCGGAATCGCCGCGGCTTCATCATCGCTCAGGTGCGCGGGCTTCTTGTGCACGTTGACCGCCGGGACGACGCAATACTCGGCAAAGGTGCCGTCGTGCGGCATGCCGAGGATCGATTGCTGCCCCGTCCAGATATGCGGATCGGTGCCCCAGCCGATCATCGGATCGATGACGACCGGCGTGCCGACCGGCGGGCCGTCGACGCCCGGGCCGAGCGCCGCAACGACGCCCGCACCGTCGGAGCCGAGCGTGCGCGGCAATTCGATCCCCGGGTAGAGCCCCTGGGTGATGAAGACATCGCGCCGGTTGAAGGCGGCTCGATGGATCTTGACCGCGATCTCGCCCGCACCCGGCACGGGATCGGGGATCGTCTCGATGTGGAGTTTCTCGGGCCCGCCGAGTTCGTTGAGTCGTACGGCTTTCATATCGGCGGCCTACGCGGGCCGCGTTGCCGAGTCCGCTCGGTACTTGACGCCGCAGCGCCCGTCCGCTACTATCCCCGCATGGCTTGCGCCACGACCGTGATGATGACCATGTGCTGTTCCAAGCGAGGGACGGTGTAGCCGGTCATTGCGTTGACGCAATCCGATCGAATACCCGGCCCTCGCAGCGATGCGAGGGCCGTTTTGTTTGCCACTCACACTCCTATCGTGAAAGGACCACGATGAGCAGCACACTCGAGCAGACCCAAGGCTTCGAGACCATCGCCATCCACGGCGGCTTCGACGGCGACTCCGCGACGAAGTCGCGCGCCGTGCCGATCTATCAAACGACGTCGTACCGCTTCGACGACACCGACCATGCGGCGCGCCTCTTCGCGCTCGAACAATTCGGCAATATCTACACGCGGATCATGAACCCCACCAACGACGTGCTCGAAACGCGCCTCGCGCAACTCGAACACGGCGTTGCGGCACTCGCCGTGGCGAGCGGTCAGGCGGCGGTCGTGTATTCGATCCTCAACATCGCGGGAGCGGGCGATCACATCGTGAGCTCGGCCTCGCTCTACGGCGGAACCTACAACGCGTTCACCCACACGCTGCCGAAACTGGGGATCGAAGTGACGCTCGTCGATCCGGGCGACATCGAGAACTATCGCCGCGCGATCCGTCCCAACACGAAGGCGATCTTCGCCGAGACGATCGGCAACCCGAAGATCGACGTGCTCGACGTCGAGGCCGTCGCGACGGTCGCACACGAAGCGAAACT
>Ga0116230_10006929_pt1 | contig 11203 bp, 12 predicted proteins | sample S1TSphfallax_3_FD_88678 | JGI IMG/M metagenome (GOLD analysis project Ga0116230, IMG submission 88678) | Host-associated microbial communities from peat moss isolated from Minnesota, USA - S1T2_Fd - Sphagnum fallax MG | ecosystem: Host-associated > Plants > Peat moss > Unclassified | place...
AATCCCTGCATGAATTTGACGGGCCGGGGATACCGCTGGACGACGAATATCCGGAGGCGGCGCAATAATGCGGACCATCGCGTATCCGTTGGCGGTCGGCGGCATCCTGACGCGAGTGATCGAGGCGGGACAAGGCCCGGCGGTGCTGTTCGTGCACGGCCTCGGCGCGCGGGCGGACCGGTTTACGGGGACGGTGGAACGGATCGCCGCGGCCGGGTACCGGGCGATCGCCTGCGATCTGCCGGGGCATGGCTTCGCGCAAAAGGGCGCGGGCTGCCCGGCCGACGTGCCGGCGCTGGCGGCGTTCATCACCGCCGTGCTGGACCGGCTGGAGGTGACGGAAGCGGTGCTGGCCGGCACTTCGCTCGGCGCGCATATCGCCGGCTACGCGGCGGCAAAAAATCCAGGGCGGTTCAGCAAATTATGCCTGATCGGGGCGCTCGGGATCGTTCCGCTGGCGGCGGAGACCGCGGCGACCATCCGCCGCAACGTGAAGGCGTCCTCGCGTGAGCAGATTTATGCCAAGCTGAAATATGTGATCGCCGATCCGGCGATGCTGACGGACGAGCTGGTCGAGGAAGAGTGGCGGATCAACAACTCGCCCGGCGCGCTGGCGAGTTTCACCGCGATGGGCGATTATCTGGTGGACGGGATCGCCGGGGATTATGTGGCCGAGGCGTTGCGGGCGGCATATGCGCCGGCGGATTTGCTGCTGGTCTGGGGCGCGGAGGATCACGTGGTGCCGGTTTCCGTCGGCGAGGCGTGCCGGGAGGCGCTGGGGGGCGCGGAATTGTTTCTGGTGCCCGGCGCGGGACACGCGCCCTATGCCGAGCAGCCGGCGGTGTTCGACGCCCGGCTGCTGGATTTTTTGCGGCGAACATGACGCCAAATTTTTCGAAACAGGTTCCAGAAGGCGATACGCGGGAGCGGGAGGTGTGCGCGACCTGCGGGTTTATCGATTACCGGAACCCGAAGATCGTGGCCGGCGCGGTGGTGGCGCATGAAGGCCGCGTGCTGCTGTGCCGACGCGCGATCGAGCCGCGGTCGGGCTACTGGACGCTGCCGGCCGGGTTTCTGGAGGTGCATGAGACGCCGGAAGAGGGTGCCAAGCGCGAGGTGTTGGAAGAGGCGACCGCGCGGATCGAGCTGGAAGGGCTGATCGGCATCTATACCGTGAAGCGGCTGAGCCAGGTGCAGATGTTTTTCCGGGCGCGCTTTGCCGCTGGGCCGGATTTCGCGGCCGGCGAGGAGACCACGGAGGCGGCGATGTTCGCCTGGGAGGATATTCCGTGGGATGATCTGGCCTTTCCGTCCGTCACCTGGACGCTGCAAAAATGGCACGAGGGCGAGGATGGGATGAAAGAACTGGGGCGGTTTTCAACCAGCGTGTGAGGCCCTCTCCTGCCGGACCAGTTGGCGGGCGAGCTTCAGTGCTTCGAACAATGCCTCCGATTCGAGGGCGGCGCGCAAGGCGGCCACCAGCTCCCCTTCCAGCGGCGCGAGGCGCGCGCCGAGGCTGGCGCGGGCCCCGTCCCTGCCCTCCGGCGGCCCGACATAGAGCGTCTGCACGTCGTAATAGATTTGCCGGGCCGGGGTGGTGGCTTCCGTGGCCGCCATGATCTGCTTGCCGAACATGAAGCGCGACCTGGACATCAGCTCAATGCGCGCGCGCGTCTTAAAGCGGATGGTCGCGCCGTTGACCATCAGCGACTCGCCTTGCTTCAGCTCCAGAACCAGGGTCGACATTTTGCCGGCGGATGTTCTGGCATGGCGAGCTTAATGGGCGGTCAATGCTCCGCCGCCACTTTCAGCGCCTGCAACCAGCGCTCGTCGGCCTGCCGCAGATCGGCGGATGAATAGAAGAATGAGATGAACCAGCCGGTCATCGATTCCTGGGTGGTGACGACCGTGCCGCCATCCGCGGTGGGGGTTAGCGTCCAGACATGGATGGCATGGAAATTCACGATTTCACCGGTCCAGGCGATGGCGCTGTCCGGCTTGAACAGCTGAATCTGCGAATGGATGCTCATGCCGGCGGTATTCCAGGAGAATAGCACGCCGGCCGCCGGCACGCCGTCCACCGCCGTGCCGGTGATGTCGCTTTGCCAGAGCGGCCAGTCCGCGATGTTGGACAGGATGGACCAGACTTTTGCCGGCGGGGCGGCGACGGCGATGGTCTCGCTCACCTTGATGGGCGCGTTCTGGTCGATCTGCCCTGCCGCGGCCAATTGTTGCGGCGATTGCGACCGCCCGCACGCCGCCAGCGTGAGGAGCAGGGCGACGGCCAGCCAGCGGCGCAAGTTACCCAACGGCGGCCGGTCCAGGCATGACCGTAGCCAGGCGGCCGCCGAGGCGGAGCGGCTGGATGCTGGTGGCGCGGCCGGCGGCGTCGGTTTCGATCAGCGCGCCGCAGATGGTGGCGGGGCCTTCCGCCGGGGCCAGGCGGTCACCGGGCATTTTGCGGGTGAAGCGAAGAATCGCCGGCTCCTTGGCCATGCCGATCACGCTGTTATAATCGCCGCACATGCCGAGATCGGTCATGTACGCGGTGCCGCCTGGCAGGATGTGGTGGTCGGCGGTGGGGATATGAGTGTGGGTGCCGACCACGGCGGAGACCCGGCCGTCAAAAGCATGGGCGAAGGCCATTTTCTCGGAGGTCGCCTCGCCATGGAAATCGATCAGCGCGGCGTGCAGGCCGTTGCCGAGGCGATGGCGGGAGAGCAGCTCTTCCAGCGCGCGGAACGGGTCATCCAACGGGTCCATGAACAGCCGGCCCATCACCTGCGCCAGCAGCACCTTCCGGCCATCGCGGGTGGTGAATACGGCGGCGCCGGCGCCGGGCGTGCCGGGGGGGAAATTCAGCGGCCGGAGCAGGCGTTTTTCCTGCGCGATATAGGGGATGATTTCCTTGCGGTCCCAGGCGTGGTTGCCCAGCGTGATGGCGTCCGCGCCGGCGGCGAACAGAGCGTCCGCCATCTCCGGCGCCAGGCCGAAGCCATGGCTGGCATTCTCCGCGTTCACCGCCACGAAGTCGGCGGCGAGGTCTTCGCGCAGAGCCGGCAGCTTTTCGATAACGGCGTTACGGCCGGCGCGGCCGACCAGGTCACCCAGAATCAGGAGTCGCATGATTTTGTTATACGGCCATCGCCGACGGTGTAACAGACAGCCGCCTGGAACGGCGCGAAAGGCGCGGCGTCCGTGCCGGTGAGCCAGGCGGTCAGCCGCTGTTTGGCGAGGACGGCGAAGAGTGCCAGGCGGCGGGACTCGTCGAGATGCACCAAAGGTTCGTCCAGCAGCAGGAGGGGTGGCGATCCCCGGGTGGCGGTGATCAGCGCGGCGTGGCCGAGGATGATGCCGAGCAGCATGGATTTCTGCTCGCCGGTGGAGGAGTCCTTTGCCGGCCGGCCGGTGACCGCGTCCGCCATCACCAGGTCCGTGCGTTGCGGGCCGATGGCTGGCGCGCGGGCGGCGGCGTCCGCGGCGCGGGCGGCGGCATAGGCGTCCCGCAGCCAATCTTCCACGGCCAGCGCAGGGGCAGACTCCAGCCGGGCGGCGATCAGGCAGTCCAGCGCCAAGGCGACGCGCGGAAACGGGTCCGCGAGGCCGCTGTCCTGCGCGGCGTTGAGCCGGGTGACCAAGGCGGCGCGGGCGGCGGTGGCGGCGACGGCGTGGCGCGCCATGCTGTCCTCCAGCCCGGCCAGCCAGTCGGGGTCGGCGGCCGGTTCGGCCAGCAGCCGGTTGCGCTGGGCGGAGGCGGCCTCAAACCCCGCCACCGCGCGGGCATGGGTCGGCTCCAGCGCGATGACCAGCCGGTCCAGGAAGCGGCGCCTGCCGCCGGCGGGGTCCGTGAACAGCCGGTCCATTTGCGGAGTCAGCCAGACCGCGGAGAGTTGCGCGGCAATGTCCGCCTGGGTGCGGGGCGGCGCGCCGTCCAACAGGAAAACCCGGCGGTCCGGATTGTCAGGCACGGCGGCGGTGCCGATTTCGAATTTCTGCTCACCCTCCCCCAGAATGGCCGCCACGGCCCAGCCGCCGGGGCCGCTCCGGCGCGCGAGTTCAGAGACTTTGGCGCCGCGCAGGCCGCGGCCGGGAACCAGCATGGAAACGGCTTCGAGCAGGTTGGTCTTGCCGCTGCCGTTGGGACCGGTGAACACGCAAAGAGGCCCCGCCGGGTCCAGGCGGAGCGTGGCGTAAGAGCGGAAGTCGGTGAGGGTGATCCGGGATAGTTGGCTTGTCATGCCCGGCTGACCCAAGGCGCTTGGCAAGTTGGCAAGGCTGGCAAGTCGTGGATGCCGGCGGGGCCGCCCGCGGCATTCGCCGGCATGACGGGGTGGGACGGTTTGTGCCTGATGACTGGCGACTATACACGCATCGGCATCAGGACGTAGACGGCGGAGGCATCGTCCTGGTCGCGGACCAAAGTGGGGGCGGCGCCGTCCGCGAAAATGAATTCCACCTTGCCGCGGATCTGCTCGGTCACGTCCGAAAGATAGCGGGCCTGGAAGCCGATTTCCAACGGGCCGAACTGGTAGTCGATCAGCTCGGCGCCGAGCTCCTCGCTGGCGGTGCCCTGTTCCGGGCTGGCGGCGGAGATCACCAGCAGGTCTTTCGCCAGGGAGAGTTTGACCGGGCGGTGGCGTTCGGAGGAGATCGCCGAGACGCGGCCGACGGCGTCATTGAAATCCTTTTTCTCGACGCGCAGCACCTTGTCATTGCCGCGGGGAATCACGCGGTCATAGTCCGGAAAGGTGCCGTCAATCAGCTTGCTGGTCAGCTTCATGCCGCCGATGGTGAACTGGATGCGGGTTTCGGAGAGGGATATCTCGATCTCACCGGTTATCTCGTCCAACAGCTTGCGAAGTTCGGTGACGGTTTTGCGCGGCACGATTACGCCGGGCATGCCGGCGGCGCCGGACGGCAGCGCTTCCTCGACGCGGGCCAGGCGATGGCCGTCCGTCGCCACCGCGCGCAGGACCGGGCCGGTCTCACTCTCCGCGGCGTGCAGGAAAATGCCGTTGAGGTAGTAACGCGTCTCTTCCGTGCTGATCGCGAAGCGGGTGCGGTCAATCAGGCCGCGCAGCTCCAGCGCCGACAGATTGAACGTGTGGGAGAGCTTGCCGACGTCGAGCTTCGGGAATTCATCGACGCTGAGGGCGACCAGGCTGGTGGCGTAGCGGCCGGCGCGCAGAGCCAGCTGGGCGTCCCCGCCGGCATGCTCGAGCTCGACCTCCGCATTGTCCGGCTGGCGGCGGACGATTTCATACAAGGTGGCGGCCGGCACGGTGATGGCGCCGTTGCGGCTGGTTTGCGCCGGCACTTCCTCGACCAAGGCGATTTCAAGGTCAGTGGCGGCGATGGTCAGCTTGCCGTCCCGCACCGCGAGCAGGACGTTGGCCAGGATGGGGATGGTGTTGCGCTTTTCCACGACATTCTGGACATGGGCCAGCGACTTCATCAGCGTGGCGCGATCGGCCTTGAACTTCATGATACCCTTCCAGACGCTGCTTTTAATTCTGCTCCGGTCCTATCGAAACCAGAATGGCCGCCGATTCGTGAGCGACAGTAGCAAGCGGGCGGGGGATAGGAAAGATGCGGTGTTTTTGCGGATGGGAGTTTTGCGCCCGGCGGTTCGAGGGTCGCCTTGGGCACGGCCGGCGTCAAGGCAACCTGCTTCGCAGGCGCGCGGTCCGCGCGGCCTTGACCCCGGCCGCGCCCAAGGCGGACGAATGATGTGGCCGGGACGGGGAAACGGCGCTTTAACCGAACCCTGAAACGGCGATGAGAGATGAGGCGATGATTGGAGGATCGCGTCAGTCCGGCTCGCCGCCGGGCGCACCCCAGAAGATAACCCAGGTGCAAAAATCGAGAGAGAATGTCTCGAACCGGTGGTCCGCGCCGGCTTCGACGAAGATCGCGTCGCCCGGCGCGAAATCGCGACGGTCGCCGTTCTTGATGAATGCGCCGGGTAGTGAAAACGCATGACGGCCGGGTCGTCCGGTAATTTCGCGACGGTCGCCGCCAACGGAAACAACCAGTCACGGTCCGCGGTCATGGCTTGGCGGAGATCAGTTTTCCAATGTCCGGCGGAGCAGTTCGACGTCTTCGGCGAAGGTGGTGTCTTTTTCGATCAGCTCGGTCACCCGCGCCACCGCGTGCATCACCGTGGTGTGGTCACGGTCGCCGAAATGGCGGCCGATATCGGGCAGGCTTTTGCTGGTCAGTTGTTTCGCCAGATACATCGCGACCTGGCGCGGCCGGGCGATGTTGCGGCTGCGCCGCGCGGAGGACATTTCCGAAACCCGGATGTTCCAATGCGCCGCCACCTGCTTCTGGATTTCCTGAATGGTGACCCGGCGGTCATAGGCGCGCAGCACGTCATGCAGCACCTCTTGCGCGGTCTCCAGTGTCAGCGGCCGGTCGAACAGATTGGCATGCGCGACCAGGCGGTTCAGGGCGCCTTCCAGCTCGCGCACGTTGGAGGTGATCTTGTGGGCCAGAAACTCCAGCACCTTCGCCGGTACTTCCACGCCCGCGCGGTGCGCCTTGGCTTCCAGGATCGCGATCCGAAGCTCATAGGTGGTGGCGTGCAGGTCCGCGACCATGCCGCTGCCCAGACGCGTGCGCAGCCGGTCCTCGATGCCTGACAGATCGGACGGCGATTTATCGGCGGAGACGACGATCTGCTTGCCGGATTCCACCAGCGCATTGAACGTGTGGAAGAATTCTTCCTGGGTGTTGTCCTTGCCGATCAGGAATTGCAGGTCGTCGATCATCAGCACGTCAACGCTGCGCAACTCGTTCTTGAATTCCAGCGTGGACTGGTAGCGTAGCGCGTTGATGAAGCGGAACATGAATTTTTCCGCGGACATATACGCGACGGTCACCGGCCGGCCGGTGCGCTGATGGGACAGCTCCCAGGCGATCGCATGCATCAGATGGGTCTTGCCGAGACCGACGCCGCCATACAGGAACAACGGGTTGAAGCCGGCCTGGGCGGGCGTCGCCGCCACCCGGCGGGCGCAGGCATAAGCGAATTCGTTCGGCTTGCCGACCACGAAACTCTCGAACGTATAGCGGGCGTCCAGCGGCGCGCTACCTTCCATGCGCGGTTCGGGCCGGGCCGCCGGCTCCGCGGTCACCGGCTCGGCCAGGTTCGGCGCGGTGCCACGGACCGGCCGGGTGCGGATGTCCACGCGGCGGATAGCGGGATTCTCCGCCTGCCAGAGCGCGGTGATCAGCGTGCCGTATTCCTTGCTCACCCAGTCGCGCAAAAATCGGGTCGGCAGGATCACGGTGACCTCATCGCCGTCGATGCCGGCGAGGTTCACCTGCTTCAGCCAGGTCCGGTACTCGACGTCCCCCACCTCCTGCTGCAGCCGCGCCCGCACGCGCGACCATTGCAGGGCCAGACGCGAATCATCGCCGCCGCCGGCCGGCGCTGCCGCCGCTTCGCCATCACGCATGAAACTGATCTCCAGGCTCATTCAAACTGCTCCGGCGTTTCCTGGCACCGCGGATGTCAGCAATTCTGGGTTGGGCAGCCCCGAGAAGGGTTACGCAGTCCCAGAAAAAAGACGTTTCCTAGACGATACCGTAGCCGGGGACTGTAGGGCAGGAGACGCCGGAGGCGCAAGCGGGGAAATGCCGCGAAACTGCCGGCAAGGCTTTGAAAAATATCAAAAAATCTTGTAATATCAGAGGTGTCTGGCGGACAAACAAATCAGCACGAAAAGTTTATTTCTCTATCAAAACGTAAAAGCCAGGCGGACGTGAACAAAAACTTGCTGCATTTTCATGTCAGCAAGAGATGTTTCGTTAAAAAAATGAGATGACTGGCGCTTCTTAAAGCAACCAGAGCGCGAGGCTCAGGCGGATACGGCTTTCACGCGGGCCGAGAGGCGGGAGAGCTTCCGCGCCACCGTGTTGGCCTTCAAAACGCCTTTGCCGACGGCGCGTTGCAGTTCAGGCTGAGCCGCCCGAAACGCCTCGAGGGCGGCCTGCTTGTCGCCGCCGGCGACCGCCTCCTCGACCTTGCGGATGGCGCCGTGAACGCGCGACTTGCGCGCCTTGTTGCGCGCCGTGCGCTTGACAGTCTGCCGGATGCGCTTGCGCGCCGATGCGATATTGGCCATGGGTCCGCCGAAAAAGGATTTTAAACGAAGCGCGCGGTCTAGTCCGGGGGGTGCGGGACGTCAAGCGGGCGGCCAGGGATGTCGCGCGGATGCAGTGTGAGGGCAAAGGCTTGCCCGTCGTGGATGCCGGCCTTCGCGGGCAGGCCGGTTGGACCGCGCAAGCTATTCGCGGATCACCCAATGCTTGCGCACGGTTTCCAGCACCTCCCAGGTGCCGGTGAAACCGGGTTCGAGCACGAAGGCGTCGCCAGGGCCGGCGGTGATGACCGTGCCGTCATCGCCGGTGATGACGCAACGGCCGGAGAGGAACAGCATCCACTCCCATTCGGTATAGGCAATGCGCCATTTACCCGGCGTCGCCTCCCACTCGCCGGCGCTTAGGCGTTGCGCCGGGTCATCGTAATGCACCCAAAGCCGGGTGAGCGGCGCGCCCGCGATGACGCGATCCGCGGGAACCGGCACGGCTTCGGCATCGCCGGCCGCGAAGATTTTTGACGGGCCGGTCACAGGCCGACATTCGCCGGGTTGAACGCCGGCGGGGCGGCGGGCGCGGCGGGCTTGGCCGGCGATGCGGACGGGGTTAGCGGGACGGGTGCCGTTTGGCTGGGCGGCGCCGGCGGAATGGCTGTCGGCGTCGCCGGCGCCGGCAGTGTCGGCGTTGGGGACGGGCCTTCCGGCGTCAGCGGGATCGGCGCGCCGGGCGGAATCGCGGTCGGGCTGATGCCGCCTGGCAGGGTTTGCGCATTCGCGGCCGGCGCGTTCGTCGACGGCGGCGGCAAGGGGGCTGCCTGAATGCCGGTGCTGGCGGGTCCGGCCAGCGGCGCCGGGCCCGCGCCGGGGCCGAACACCACCCAACTGCTCAGATTATGCTGGATCTGGTATTGCAGCTGGACGTTCATCTGGTTCATCAGCTCTTGCGTCATTTGATAGAGTGCCGCCTGGACCTGGTTTTCGGATGAATCCGGGTCGGGCGCGGTATCGCTTTGCGTCACCGAGGCTTCCGTGTAGCCGGTATGCAGGCCGTCCGCGCTGCTGACATTGATCTCCACCGTCAGCGTGCCGGTGATGTTACCGCCGATCTGGTCGATCGAGGCGGTCTCGATCGTCGCGGTGGCGTTGCCCGGCGCGCCGCTCGCGACCAGCCGGTGGTTCAGCTCATCCGTCAGCGCCTGCGCCGGCGGCTCCGGGTCCTGGCCCAGCAAGGTGGCGGCGCCGGCATCCGGCACGTAGTCGTCCTGCACGCTGATATTGGCGACGCGCAGGGTGATGGGCGGCAAATAGGAGTAGTCCAGTGGCGGGAAGGTCTGCGGCGGGGGCGAAGAGCCGCAGGCGGTCAGCGTGGCCAGGCCGGCCACCGGCAGCAGACGACGGATCATGGCGCTTCCCGGCCGGCGATGCTGGCGCGCGGAAACAGAAAATCGAAATTGCAAAATTCGCAGGTCATCGTGATGTCTCCGTCCACCGACATATGATCGAGGTCATCGCCGGAAAACCCTTCCAGTATGGCGCCGAGCCGGGCGCGCGAGCAGCGGCAGCCATAGGCAAGCGCGCGCGGGCGGTCGACCGCGACACCCTCGCCATGGAACAGCCGGTACAGCAGCCGCTCCGGCGGCAGCGCGTCGTCCAGCAACTCGGCGGATGTCACGGTGGCGGCCAGAATGGTGGCGGTGCGCCAGGCTTCGTCCTGGGCGGCTTCGGTCAGTTCCGGCGCGATGCCGCCGGCGCCGGCGATCCGCTCGATGATCAGCGCGGCGGCGCGCCAGCCCTCCGGGGTGGCCGCGGCGGCGAGGAAAACCTTGCAGGGCAGTTGCTCGGAGGTGGCAAAATAATGCTCCCCCATGGCGGCGAGGGTGTCGCCTTCCAGCGCGACGATGCCTTGCTGCGGCTCGCGGTCCGGCCCCTGGTCGACGGTGAAGGCGAGATAGCCATTGCCGAGCAGATCCCGCGCGGTCGCGTCCGGGGCCAGGCTGGCCGCCTTGTCCACGCGGGCATAGCCGCGCAGGGCACCGATATCCGTGCAGTCCGCCAGCAGCATGGAAACCGGGCCGTCGCCTTTCGCCTGCAGGCTGAACGAGCCTGAGAATTTTAGGGCGCTCGCCAAGGCCGCGGAAAGTGCCAGGGCCTGGCCGAGCAGCGCCCGCACGGGAACCGGATGGTCGTGGCGGAGCAGCAGCGTATTGGCCAGGGGGCCGAGGCGAATGAGGCGGCCGCGGACCGGCAGGTTGGGGAGGTAGAACGGGGTGATGCCGCGCGGCACGGCAATGTCCGGCACGTCCGGCCGGGTGGAATCAAGGAAGGCCGGAAGTTCTGTCATCTCGCTCTACATAGGTTGATTTCTGCTCCGTTGCCATATTGTCCCGGGCGGGTTAGCGATCCTCCATGAATGACAAGGCCATCGTGCCGGGCGATCTGGGAGCCGCGGTCAAACGCTTGTCGCGCGCCAGCGTGCTGGTGGTGGGCGATGCGATGCTGGACCGCTATGTCTATGGCGAGGTGAGCCGGGTCAGCCCGGAGGCGCCGGTGCCGATCCTGTGCGTGACGCGCGAGGTGGCGATGCCGGGCGGCGCCGGCAATGTGGTGCGCAACCTGATCGCGCTGGAAGCGGCGGTGGCGTTCGTCTCGGTGGTGGGGGATGACCAGGCCGGCTCCGACCTGACAGGGTTGATCGGCGGCCAGCAAGGGGTGGAACCCTGGCTGCTGGTGCAAGGCGGCCGTACCACCACCATGAAGACGCGCTATATCGCGCAAGGCCAGCATCTGATCCGGGCCGACCGGGAAGAAACGATCGCGCTGCCGGAAAAATTGGCGGAGCGGCTGGTGCGGATCGCCACCGACGCGATGGCGGCGACCAGCGTGACCGTGCTCTCCGATTATCGGAAAGGCGTGCTGGGCGCGGACGTGGCGCAGCGGCTGATCGCTGCCGCGAAAAAACTGGGCCGCAAGGTGATCGTGGATCCGAAGGGCCCGGATTATGGGCGCTACCGGGGGGCGGACATCGTGACGCCGAACCGGCGGGAGCTGGCGGAGGCGACCGGGCTGACGCTGGATTCCGAGACCAGCATCGTGGCGGC
>Ga0116230_10006930_pt1 | contig 11203 bp, 9 predicted proteins | sample S1TSphfallax_3_FD_88678 | JGI IMG/M metagenome (GOLD analysis project Ga0116230, IMG submission 88678) | Host-associated microbial communities from peat moss isolated from Minnesota, USA - S1T2_Fd - Sphagnum fallax MG | ecosystem: Host-associated > Plants > Peat moss > Unclassified | place: USA...
CCAGGGCGAGGCCTCCTCCAATTGGCCGGCGAGACGGAAGAGAACCGCTTCTCCCGCGGGTTGGCCCACAAACTGAATGCCGATGGGCAGTCCTTGCTGACTTTGGGCGAGGGGGACGGTCATGGCGGGCTGACCCGAGACATTGAAGGGCTGAGTGTTGGGCATGAAGGTGAGCAGCCGCCGCATATAGCCGCTTAGGTCGCCGTCCCGCAGATAGCCGATCGGCACGGGAGGAGTTCCCATGGTTGAGGTCAGCAATAAGTCGAACCCCAGGAAAGCGCGGGCCGCGAGTCGGCCAAACGCGTGGGCGGTCTGAATGGCTTTTATATAGTCCACGGCGCTGATCTTCTGGCCCCTCTGGTAAATGCCAAAGGTTAGATCCTCGACCTCGTCCTCGGCGATGGGCCGTCCCCTTCGCCGCGCTTCGTTGTCAAGAAGGGTCGTAATATTGGCGGCGATAATGAGCCCCCCCGCCTCCTGAACCGGCGCGTAGTCCCACCCAAGAGTCACCTCCTCAACGTGGTGCCCGAGGTCTTCGCAAAGCCGCGCCGCCTCGCGAACGGCGTGTGCGCATTGCGGGTCCAGCCCCGGTCCCGCGATGGATTCAAGGCTAAAGGCGATTTTGAGTTTCCCAGGAGACTGTCCGACTTCATCTGCGAATGGGCGAGACGGCGGCGGCGCCCAATAGGGATCGCCAGGCTGAGGAGTCGAAATCGCGTCGAGAAGCACGGCGCTGTCACGCACCGAACGGGTTACGGCGTGCTGGATTGAAAAGCCGCCCCATCCCTCATTGGCGGGCGCCAAGGACACGCGCCCGCGCGATGGCTTGACGCCGAACAGGCCACAGCAAGAGGCCGGAATGCGGATGGACCCGCCGCCGTCGCTGGCATGGGCTGCGGGGACGACGCCCGCCGCCACCGCGGCCGCCGACCCGCCGGAGGAACCCCCGGGGGTATGATCGACGTTCCAGGGATTGCGACTCGGACCGAACAACTCAGGCTCGGTGACGGGCTCGAGGCCGAACTCAGGCGTATTGGTCTTGCCGAAAATCACGAGACCAGCCCGGCGATAGGCCTCCACGATGGCGTTATCCGCGGCATATTTGAAATCCTTGAAGAGCCGCGAGCCGGCAGACGTGGGGGTTCCGGCGGCCTGAGCGCTGAGTTCCTTCAGCAAAAAGGGAACGCCGCCCAGCGGACCGGCCGGGGTCCCGCGCGCCACGGCCCGCGCGGCCTCCGCCATGGAAAAGGTGATGGCGTTGATCTTGCCATCGACCGCCTCGGCGCGGGCCAGGGCCGTCTCCAGCACCTCTGATGAGGTCACTTCACCCTTGGCGATCAGCGCCGCGAGACCCACGGCGTCAAAGGATTCATAGTCGGCCTGATTCATGACGTTTCCCTTAGTCCTCCGGCGCCGGGCGGCCACGGGCGGATTTAATCCCGGCGCGTCTCGCCTTGCCATCCAGGCGCCTGAGCTTTGAGGCGAGGGTTGGGCGTGTCGGTCGCCGCGACTTCGGCCGCACAGCCGCCTGGCGAAAGAGGGCGATGAGGCGCGCCCTCCCCGCCTCCCGGTTCATCATCAAGGAGCGATACTCCTGGGCAAAGACCACGATGACGTCCTCGGCGGTCAGCCGGGAGCCGGCGAGAGCGCGCAACCGCGCCTTCACATCTTCGGGCACTGAGACGGACGCCGCCACATCGAATCGCAGCTCCACGGCGCTGCTGGTCTTATTGACGTGCTGGCCGCCAGGACCGTTGGCCCGCACCGCGCGCTCGGTGATTTCAGCCTCGGCGGCGGTGAGCCAGAAAGGGTCGCTTGGCTTATGATTCAGGCGTCATAACCCGGGGATTCGCGATCCAGGCGACGCAGGGCGCCCGGCCAGGCCAAAGCCCCGCCGATGCCCCGAGAGGTCTGGGCGCGCACCTCATCCTGGCTGGCCTGGGAGGCGATGCGCAGGTTCTCGCGACCCGCGGAAAGCGCCATGACCTGCTGCTTACAGGCCCGCTCCAGATAGAACATATTCACCCAGCACTCCGCCGCCGTCGCCCCCGTGGTGAGGGTTCCGTGATTGCGCAGAAGCATCATGGTGGCGTTGCCCAGATCGGCGACCAGGCGCTCCTTTTCCTCTGGGTTGAGCGCGATGCCTTCATAGTCATGATAGGCGAGTCTCGGCAGGCAGATCAGGGCGTGCTGGCTGAGCGGCAGAAGCCCTTCGACCTGGGCCGCAACCGCGACACCTTGATCGGAATGCAGGTGCATCACGAAATGAGCGTCATCGCGCGCGGCGTGGATCGCCGAGTGAATGGTGAAGCCCGCCGGATTGATGAAATAAGGCGTCTCCTGCAGGATGTTCCCCTCAAGGTCGATCTTCACCAGGGACGAGGCGGTGATCTCCTCGAAGAACTGGCCATAGGGATTGATCAGAAAGTGATGATCCGTGCCCGGGATGCGCGCGGAGATGTGGGTATAGACCATATCGTCCCAGCCATAGAGGGCGACGAGACGGTATAGCGCGGCCAGATCGACGCGAGCCTGCCACTCGGCCTCTGACACCTTGCCGCGCAAAGAGAGAGTGGGGGTTAAGGATCCATCGGCCATGGCAATTTTCCTTCCGAATATCAGCGCGTTTGTTTTCTTATAGACTCCTCCCGGCGCGGCGGGGCGTCAAGCGCGCATTGTCTCATTTCGCTGGGCCTGTATTCTCATCCGCGGGGAGTAAATAAATGACAATCCGCGACGCATTAGGCTTCCGCGACGCATTGGTGGTCCGCGATCTTTGCAAGGCGTTTGGAAAGCCCGCCGTTGATCGCCTGAGCCTGACGGTCCGCGGCGGTGAGATCTATGCGCTGCTGGGCAAGAACGGGGCGGGAAAGACCACAACCTTGCGGATGATCGTCGGACTCCTCAAGCCTGACGCCGGCGCGATCAGGGTCTTCGGCGTCGACGCCCTTGTGGATCCGCGCGGGGCCAAGCAGATCATGGCTTGGGTCCCCGATGAGCCGATGCTCTATGATCGCCTGAGCCCTCTGGAATATCTGGAATTCGTCGCGGGGTTGTGGGGCATTGAGCCCAAAACGGCGCGCGATGGCGCCGAGACCCTGCTCAAATGGCTGGACCTCTGGGAGCAGCGCCATGAGCGGTGCGAGGGATTCTCCCGGGGCATGAAGCAGAAGACCGCCCTCGCCGGCGCCCTGATCCACGACCCCCGCCTGTTGATCCTGGACGAGCCGCTTACCGGCCTCGACGCCGCCGCGGCCCGGCAGGTCAAGGATGTGCTGACGGCGCGCGCGCGGGCCGGCGCCACAGTCATTATCACCACCCACATTCTGGAGGTCGCCGAACGGATCGCCGACCGGATCGGCATCATCCAGCGTGGGCAATTACTAGCCGAAGGCGATCTCGCCGAACTCAGGCTCCGCGCGGGAGAGGGTAAGGGAACGCTTGAAGACGTCTTCCTTGAACTCACCTCCGACGGCGCCGCGCCAGCCAAGTGATCTTTCCCGCCCAAACCCTCCCCTGGCTCCTCACACACGAGCTCCGGCTCACATGGCGCCGATTGCTGAACAAGCGCGGCCCGGCCTGGCGGGCGCCCGTGCTGATCGGGCTCTTCTTGCTGGCGGCCTTGGCGATCGGAGGTCCATTGGGCTTCGCGTTGCGCGGCATCGGCCTATCGGTCACGTCGACGACGATCTTCGCGGGCGACGCCGCCATGGCCGTTTTCCTCTTATGGATGCTGTCCCAGTCCCTGGCGGCGGCCATAGAAGCCTTCTTCACCCGCGGGGACTTGGACCTGCTGTTCTCATCGCCCGTCGATCCCGGCAAGGTGATGGTGGTCCGGTGCTTGGCCATCGCGACGACTGTCTTCACGGGCTTCGCCATATTCGTCTCCCCCGTCATGATACCGCTCGCCCTGATGGGCCACGCGGGGTGGCTGGCGCTCTACCCGATCCTGGCGGCCACGGCGCTCACCGCCACGGCCATGGGGCTGATACTGGCGAGCATCCTCCTTCGCCTGCTGGGGCCCAGGCGCGCCCGCGCGACCGCGCAGATTATGGCCGTGGCCCTGGGCGGGATCTTCTTTATCGCAGGCCAGCTTCCGAACATGGTGGGGTTCAGCAAGCTCAAGGCCTGGGTAATCGCGCAGCCGCCGGAGCCACGGAACGCGGGCCATCTGGCGATGACCGTCCTGGCGTGGCCTATTCGCGCATTTTCGGGAGACGTAGGGTCCCTGGGCGCCATGCTGATGATGGGAGCCTTCGCCTTTTCAGCCGCCACCCTTTTTATTGGGAGACGTTTCGCCACCGACTCAGCCGCCGCCGCCGGCGTCGCCTCCACCCCGACGAAAAAGCGCGACGCCGCAAGCTCATCGTTTGCGGGCGGCATCGTGGTCTTGACGATCCGCAAAGAGCTTCGCCTCTTGGGCCGCGACGTCACACTGATCGCCACTGTTCTGTTCCGGCTGGTCTATCTCGTGCCTCTGGCCCTGATTCTGGTGCGTAACGCCGACCAGCACGTCGCCAAGCTCGTGCCCATCGGGGTGGGCACGGTGACCTTTATGGTGGGTCAGACCGTATTGACCCTCGCCATGATCATGATCGCGGGCGAAGATTCACCCGATCTGCTCGGCAGTTCCCCCGCCGCGGCCCAAACGCTTCGCCGCGCGAAAATGGCGGCGGCTATACTCCCAGTGGCTATGGTCATGGCGGCGCCGCTCATGATTCTGATGGTCCTGGAGCCGCTCCCCGGCGTGGCGGCGGTGGGCGGCTGCGGCGCAATCGCTATCGCCAACACCCTGATCGCGGCGCGTTTGCAGAAGCCCGCTCCCCGGGCGGCGTTCCGGCGACGGGGCGGCGGCGCTTCGCTCACCGCCGCCATGGTCTCTCTCCTCATCAGCGGTCTGATCGCGGCGGCCACGGGAATGGCCGCCGCCGCCTCCATCTTCGCGCTTCTGCCCCTGATCCTCGCGGTGGGGGGCCTGGCCGTCATCAACGAAATCAAGCCCGCGTCTGGCGATTGACACCATCTTAAGTCTGCGCGGCGTATCATTGAGAAAGCCGAGCGTCACACCCACTTAACGCCGCAGGATGACGAATGACGCCCCCTCCCCCGATGCGCGGACTGAGGAACAGGCCCGTCGCCTTCAAAAGGCCTATGCCAAGAAGCGGCGCCTCTGGGCCGAAGCGGTGGGCCGGCCCTATGTCGGCAAGCCCGACTTACGACCCCCGCCAGGGGAACTCGACGCCGAAGCCGACGAATAGATCCCTTTGACGCCGCCACCCCCTGATCCACGCCATGTCATCCATCTCTAACCGCCCGCCGTTTCGGCTGGCCTTTGTCGCAAGCGACCGGCCCGAGGCTCAGGCCGCACGCCGTCGCCTGGCCCATATCCACGGCCACACGCCGGAGGAGGACGCTGACGTGGTCGTCGCCCTGGGCGGCGATGGCTTCATGCTGGAGGTACTGCATCGAAATCTGGCCGCGCGCCGCCCGATCTATGGAATGAACCGGGGCTCCGTCGGCTTTCTCATGAACGACTATAGTGAGGATGATCTTCAAGAGCGGATCGCCGCCGCCGAGCCCGCCACAATCCACCCCCTGAGCATGCGCGCCGTGGACACCGAGGGGCGAGAGCACCGCGCCCAGGCGATCAATGATGTGAGCCTGCTGCGCGAGACTTATCAGGCCGCGAAACTGCGAATCCATATCGACGGGCGCACACGGCTTGAGGAACTGATCTGTGACGGGGCGCTCGTCGCCACGCCGGCCGGCTCCACGGCCTATAACCTCTCCGCCCACGGCCCGATCATCCCCATCAACGCCCATATCCTCGCCCTCACCCCCATCAGCGCCTTCCGCCCCCGTCGCTGGCGCGGCGCCCTGCTCTCCCATGACGCCAAGGTGACCTTCGAGGTTCTTGAAGCGGCCAAACGCCCGGTGAGCGCCGTCGCCGACAATGTAGAGGTTCGCGGCGTCGCCACCGTGGAGGTGACGGAGGATCGTTCCACGTCATTGGTCCTCCTGTTCGACGCCGGGCGCAGCCTGGAGGAACGCACCCTCGCCGAGCAGTTCTCGGTCTGACACACTACCGCCAAGCGGCCCGTCCGAGGTCGCGCGCGCCTCTAGGAAAGGAAACCGCCAGATGGCTGAACCGATCACATCGCGCTTTGGCGCCTATACGCCTGCTTCCGAGGCTGTCGAAGGCATCAACCTTTCCGGCCTGACCGCCATTGTCACCGGCGCCGGCAGCGGCATTGGCGTGGAGACGGCCCGGGCCCTGGCCCTGGCGGGCGCCGATGTCGTTCTGGCTGTCAGACGGCCAGACGCCGCCAAGACGGTCGCCCAAGAGATCAATGCCGTGGGCCAGGGATCGGCCCGGACCGAGCAGATCGATCTATCCAGCTTCGCCTCCATCCGCGCCTTCGCCGCGCGATGGGGCGAGCGGCCGCTGAATATCCTCATCAACAATGCTGGCGTTATGGCCTGCCCCCTAAGCCGCACCGAGGATGGCCTGGAGATGCAGATCGGGACCAACCACTTCGGCCATTATCTCTTGAGCGTCTTGCTCGCCCCGGCCTTGGAGAGGGCGGCCACGCCAGAACGCCATGCCAGAGTGGTGTCTCTCTCCTCCATCGGCCACCGGCGCAGCTCGGTGAACTTCGAGGATCCGCAATATCTGACCCGGCCCTATGACAAGTGGGAAGCCTATGGCCAGGCCAAGACCGCCAATTCCCTATTCGCCGTGGGGTTCAACACACGGTTCAAGGATCGCGGGGTCAACGCCAATGCGGTCATGCCCGGCGGCATCATGACACCCCTCCAGCGCCACCTTCCTCGGGAGGAGATGATCGCCTTTGGTTGGATCGATGAGGCCGGCAAGGTCAATGAGCGGTTTAAAACCCCGGAACAGGGCGCCTCAACCTCTGTCTGGGCGGCCGTGGGGCCGGAGCTTGAAGGCGTGGGCGGGCTCTATCTGGAAAATTGTGCGCAGGCCGCGCCCTTCGACCGCGCCAACCCCTTCGTCGGTGTGATGGAGTACGCACTGGATCCCAAAGCCGCTATCCAGCTCTGGACCCTGTCGCAAGAGGTTGCGGGCGTCTAAGGCGCGCGGTCAGACAACGTTGGCGAGCAGCTCTGTCACCGCGCCATAGCCGGCGTCAGGCGGGATGGTCAGCACCCGCCCCTCCGGCGAATCCCTGACCATCGGCTCGACGGTGACGAGCTTGCGGCTCCGCGCCAGCGTAACGGCCTCGGTTGCGCCGGCGGCTTCGGCGAGGAGCTGCAGGTTCATCCGCGTGGGGAAGATCACCTTCCGCGCCCCGGACACCCCCAGACGCAGCGCCTCGGCGGGCGCGATCCACTCGGCGTCCACCGTCTCCCAGCCGTCGCAGAGGGCCAACTGATCCGCTGGCGCCGCGGCGATGAAGAACCAGGTGTCGAACCGTTTGGGCATGAGCTCCGGAGTAATCCAGCGCGCGAAAACAGTCAGGGCGGCCAGGTCGAGTTTCAGACCCAACGCCTCCACCAGATCAAGAAAGGTCCGGCGGTCATGGGCGATGTCGTCGCGCGCGGCGGCCGCGCTCACGGCGCCCTGGAAGGCGGATCCGTCGACGTGACGCGCCAGCAGGATCCCCGTCTCCTCATAGGCCTCGCGGATCGCGGCGATCCGCAAAGGGCGCCCCAGCGGATCGGCGCCGTCCCACCCGAGGGTGCGCCCCTCCCAGGCTGGATCATGATCGCCGGCATGGGTCTTGCCGCCGGGAAAGACCAGGGCGCCGGAGGCGAAATCGATCTGGTGATGGCGCTTCACCATCAGGACCTCAAGACCTGGCGCGTCCCGCACCAGGAGAACGGTCGCCGCCGGAAGCGCGGCGACGCTCATGTCATCTCATAGCGTATCGGCAGATATTTCGGGCCGCCGACAAACGCCGCCTCGGCCCGGGCCGGCGTCCCGGCGAATTCCAGGGACTTGAGGCGCGGCATCAGCTCCTCAAAGAGGATCCGCATTTCCATCTTGGCCAGATGCTGACCCAGGCACAGATGGGCGCCATAGCCGAAGGCGATGTGGCGGTTCGGATTTCGCGTCGGATCAAATCGGTCCGCGTCCGCGAACACCGCCTCATCACGATTGCCGGAGGGGTAGCAGAGCATCAGCCAGTCGCCCTTGGCGATCTTGCGCCCGGCGATCTCCGCGTCCTCGGTGGCCGAGCGCATGAAGTGCTTCACCGGCGTGATCCAGCGGATCGCCTCATCCACCAGGCCCGGAATAAGCGAAGGGTCAGCCTTCACCTGGGCGAAGGCCTCGGGAAACTGGCACATGCCCCAGATGGCGCCCGCCGTGGAGGAGGAGGTCGTGTCGTGGCCGGCGGTGGCGACGATCACATAATAGCTCATGGCCTCGAAGTCGTTGATCGGGGTGTCATCGATGACGCCGTTGGCGATGACGCTCGCCAGATCAGGACCCGGCGAGGCCTTGCGGGCGTCGGTAATTCCTTTGAAATACATGAAGAAGTCAGCGACCACGGCCTGCAGCGCGGCCATGTTGTTCGCCGCAACCGTCTCGCCGCCCTCGACCGACCGCTGCATCTCAGGGTCCGCCGCGCCAAAGAGCTCCTGGGTGAGCTTCAGCATCCGCGGCTCATCCTCCGGCGGCACGCCCAGGATTTCCATAATCACCCGCAAGGGAAAGGTCAGGGCCACATCTTTCACAAAGTCGCATTCCCCGCCGAGGGAGGCCATGTGCTCCACATGAGCCTTGGCGATCTCGCGGACGCGCGCCTCCAGGTGACGGATGTTCTGGGGGAGGAACCAGGATTGGGTCAGCAGGCGGTGCTTGGGATGGTCCGGCGCGTCCATCTGAACCAGGGTCCGCACCAGGTGCGGGCTGCCGCCGGTCATGTTCCGAACGATCCGGTCGCCCTCGATGGTGGTGAAGGTCGTCGCCATGTCGCCGGAGTGAAACAGGCTGTTCTGCCGGCTGATCTCCAAAATGTCCGCGTGCCGCGTCACCATCCAGAAGGGGTTGATCCCCTCGATCTCAGCCTTGGCGAGCGGCATGTTGGCGCGGAGCCAGCGGAACGCTTCATGCAGGCCGGCATCCTCGGCATAGGCCTTGGGCGAGATCACCGTCGCGGCGATCTCAAGGGGGATGAGTTTGGAAGGCGCGGTCAGGGTGTCGGTCATGGACGCTAGTTCCCTTTAGCTGACTTTGCGTCAGTCTAGCCCCATCATCCTACCACGCCCCAGCTTCCCGCAAACGCCGCGCGAGGTCGGGCGGCAGGGCCTCGCCATCGCCGTCATCCGCAAGGTCTGGTGGAACATCCGCGGCTTCCAGATAGCGCCAGCCTTGGAAGGGGCGCCGGGGCGTGGGGACGGTGAGCACGGGGGTCGGATCAAGCGTGATCTCGCAGCGCTTCTGACCTTCCGCTTCCACGCAGGTCACGGCCAGAATGCGCTGCCGACACAGAATGGCGCCCTTGAACACGCGATAGAGCGAGCCGCCACCCGTGAGGCGGTCCGCCAAGCGTGGCGTCTGGCGGGTGCGCAGAATCCAGGGCTTGCCGGGCGCCGCAATGGACTTTTGCCACGCGACCAGTTCCTCTACCGTGTCGCAGCCGACGCAGAGCTTCACCAGATGCAGCGTCAAGACGCTGGGCTCGCATAATTCAGCACGACGACCTCAAAGCCCTCCGCGACCTGATCGCCCTCGGCCACGTGCACCGCGTTCACGACGCCATCCGCTGGCGCGGTCAGGGCGTGCTCCATCTTCATGGCCTCCAGCACCACCAGGGTCTGGCCGGCCTTGACATTGACGCCCACCCCCACCGCCAGACGCGTGATACGCCCCGGCATGGGCGTGCGGATCAGCTTCTCGACCGCGCCGCCGGAACGTCCGGCGCCGGAGCCGCCGCTTCGGCTTAGGCTATGGGCCGCGCCGCCGGAAAACAGAATGAGCGTCTCGTCCTCACCTGATCGCAGAAAATCGCTCCCATCGGCCAGCTCAAAGCTCAGCTCGGCGAGCGCTCCATCCAGACGCACATCAACCGTGGTCCGCGCGGGAGCGTTCAAGCGAAAGCCTGTCCCGCCGCGTCCGGGCGTCCAAGGTGGGGACGGATCGATGCTTGTAGGGTTCGTTTGATCCAGCGCGCCCACGGCGTGCGGCGGCGCCACGGCCTCTGGCGCCTGGGTCAGAGCCCCCATCCGCGTCGCGATGAAGCCGGTATCGATCCGGCCTGCGACGAAATCGGCGTCGATGAGGCAGTTCGCCAGGAACGCCGCATTGGTCTTCACCGGCCAGATCTCCACGGCCCTTGCCGCGCGCGCCAGCTCCGCCGCCGCCGCCTCCCGGGTCGGGGCGTGAGCGATCAGCTTGGCGATCATGGGATCATAAAAGGGGCTGATGGCGCCGCCCGCTTCCACCCCGCTGTCCACGCGCACGAAATCCGGCAGGCGCAGGTGCTCCAGGGTCCCGATGCTGGGCAAAAAGCCACGCGTGGGGTCCTCGGCATAGAGCCGGGCTTCCATGGCGTGACCGGAGAGCGTAATCTCCTCTTGGCTTAAGGGCAGCGGCTCACCCGCCGCCACGCGTAACTGCCATTCCACGAGGTCGAGCCCCGTGACCGCCTCTGTGACCGGGTGCTCCACCTGCAGGCGCGTGTTCATCTCCATGAACCAGATGCGGTCCGCCCGGAGCCCCTCGGACCCATCGGCGATGAACTCCACGGTTCCCGCCCCCACATAGCCCACAGACCTCGCCACCCGGATCGCCGCGCCTGTGATGGCGGCCCGGGTGGCGCCGTCCATGCCCGGCGCCGGCGCCTCCTCGATCACCTTCTGGTGGCGCCGCTGCAGGGAGCAGTCCCTCTCGAAGAGGTGAACGACCTGGCCTTCGGTATCCGCGAAGATCTGCACCTCGATGTGCCGGGGCGCGGCGATGAGCTTTTCCAGCAGCACCCTTTCATCCCCAAAGGCTGAAGCGGCCTCCCGCCGGGCGCTCTCCAGGGCCTCGGCGAATTCGGCGCGGCTGTGAACGGCGCGCATGCCCTTGCCGCCGCCGCCGGCCACGGCCTTGATCAGCACCGGCCAGCCGATAGCCTCGGCCTCGGCTTCCAACCGCGCCGATGTCTGATCCTCCCCCAGATAGCCGGGCGTCACGGGCACGCCCGCCGCGATCATCAGCCGCTTGGCCGCGTCCTTCAGACCCATC
>Ga0116230_10006931_pt1 | contig 11200 bp, 11 predicted proteins | sample S1TSphfallax_3_FD_88678 | JGI IMG/M metagenome (GOLD analysis project Ga0116230, IMG submission 88678) | Host-associated microbial communities from peat moss isolated from Minnesota, USA - S1T2_Fd - Sphagnum fallax MG | ecosystem: Host-associated > Plants > Peat moss > Unclassified | place...
ACGATAGGCGGCGTCAGTTCCTTCTCACGGATGATCATGCCGTGGAGGCCAAGCTGCTGAACTGTACTCAGGATGCCGATGACAGCCGTCGCTATAGCGTAGATGCCCATCTCATAGGGCGACAGCATCCGCGCGACGACCACAGAGCCGGCGAAGTTTATGACCAGGAAAGCGCCCTGCGACAGGGTCATCCAGGCCAAATGCCGCTTGATCGCCATCTACTCTAGTCTGCTGCGCATGCTAAAACGCCTCTTTGGAATTGGGGGTCTATGGGCTGAGCGTGGTTCATAGTCTATAGAGAGCGGTTTGGCGTCAGCGCCTGGCCGAGCAACGGAGCCGTAGGAATAGCCTGCATTGATGGGGCCGGGCCAGGGCATGGGGCGGTGAAAATCTAAGGCCGCCGCGCTTGACCGCATAGCCCGTGAAGTCATCGCCTTAAGGGCGGCGCCAAGCCGCCGATGACGCGCATTCAGCAAGCTGCATCCTTATCCCAAGCCCGCGCCTGTCCAATCGCCCTTAAAGGCCTTCCTCACTTTGGCCCTATCGCGCTCTTCCCATGAGGCGTTTTTTCCCGCACGTCCGGGCGCTCGCCGCGTGCCGCCAAGCACCGATCCTCCCCTGACCCCTGCCATGACGCCGTCTATGGTTTCCGAGGCGCGCCCGAGGCGGACAAGGCGAGGAGAGCGCGCGTCAGGCTTTAAGGGGGGAGGCAGGGTGGTCTATGTCTAATGAGCCATGCGGTCCTCGGGGACCGACACCGGCACTGCAGCGGGCGTGAGGTCTTAAAATGCAAGCCGAGGGCGCGCCATGACCGATCCCTTGATAAGTTGCTTGATGGTCACCCGCCCGTCGCCTGTAAGGCTTCCGGGCCTTCGCGCGACGCTGAAGGATTTTTCGAGACAGAGCCATGTTCGCCGCGAACTTGTGGTCGTGATCGACGCGGCGACTGAGGACCAAGCCGGCGACATTTTAAACGCTGTTGGTGAGGCGGGAGACGACCGCATTCGCACCGTGGTCGCCGGACGCGCCATGACCCTCGGCGCTTTGCGCAATCTCAGCTGGGCCCATGCCCGCGGAGACGTCATTTGCACCTGGGATGATGATGATCGCCATCATCCCCATCGATTGGCCGATCAATACGCGGCCATGGCGGCGTCGGGTCGCCCAGCCTGCTATCTTCAGGAGTTCATGCACTACTTCGTCGAAGATAAGCGCATCTACCGCGTCAATTTCCGACCCGCGCCGGATCCGGTGGCCGTCAATTCGCTCATGTGCCGAAAAGAGCTGACGGTGCGCTATCCAGAGGTGGGTCCGGCAGCGCAGCGCGGTGAGGATGAGGCCCTGTTTCGGGCCATTCGTGAGACCGCGTCATTCCACGCCCTGGCGGACAAGCCCCACCTCTTCATCTACGTTAATCATGGCGCCAACACCTGTAACGAGGCTCACCATCGCCACCTGGTCGATCAGATGGCGTCAACCCAGGCGCTGCTGCGCCGGTATGAGGACCGTCTTCGGACCGGCCTCTCCGCCTTTGATTTCGGCTCCTCCGGGGTCGTCGTGGCCGGCCGCAACGGCGACGCTTTCGTCCTCTAGCGGGGGGCGTGGATCCGCTGAACCGCGACTGTTTCGCTATAGAGAGGCGCGAACGTCTCCACGTCATGAAACCACGTGGTCGCGCCTTCGTCGGTGAGGCCCATGGACAGCTGCCACCGCGGCGGAAGTCGAGGCGAGCCGAGACCGCAGAAGTGCCGCGGCGGAATTTCTGCCATGAACCGCGGATCGATCTGACCGAAGTAATGCTGACGCCACGGGCTAGCCTCATCGCCTCCAGCGAGATCGATGGCGTAGGTGTCGTAGGGGCGCCAACCCTCGCCCTCTGTCCACGCCTCAAGCCAGGTGTGCGAGGTCGCAAGGGCGGGATGAAGGGTATAGCCGCTCACCATCCGCGCAGGGATGTTCGCCGCCCGGCACAGCGCCACGATCAGGGCGCTCCCGGTGCGGCAGTCTACCCGGCGATGCTCGAGGCCCCAGGCGAGGGGGTCCTCCGGGTCGAGCCTGTCATATTGAATGAAGCCGAAGCTGAGCTCATGGAACACATAATCCCAGATTGTCTTGAGGCTGCGGGGAGCGTCTGCGGCGTCAAGGTCCAGGCGCTTGGCGAGCGTCGCAATCTGGGGCGTGACCACCGCAAGCCCCTCGGTGGGGTGCAGATAACGCCTTAAGTCGGTCTCTCCGCCATCGGGCGCCGTGAGCGTTTGCCCAGGTGTGAACTCATGGCGTAGGGCGACGACGGTTTCTGAAGGCGCGTCCAGGCGAACCTTGAGGCAATAGCGGCTGCCCTCGTCATAGGGCTCTTGAACCGCTCCGTCCGTTCGCAACCACACGAGCCGGTGACTGCCGTGGGCGGCGTTCAGGGGTTTGGGCATGTTCAATCTGAGAACGGCGCCTGGTCGAAGCGCGTGCGGACTGAACCGCCGCGTGATCGTGACGGCATAGGCGGGCGTTGGAAGGCCCGTGTAATCGGGCGGTTCGGCGGGCTCAGCGGCAGCATCCTCCCGCAGGGTCAGGCGCCGCATGGTGGCGACGCTGCGTTCGCGCCAGACCGGCTCCCCCAAAGCGTAATGGGCGAATTTGATGAAATTGACCATCTCGCCAAGGTCGAAAAGTCTCTCGCCGCCGGCGGCGCGGCGAAACGGCAGACCGATGACGACGAGATGATCCAGCAACGCTTCCATGGCGCGGGTTTCTTCAGCGACCCGGCCCTGCGCCAACGCGAAGGGCGAGCAGAGAAAGCGAACGATCTTCGCTTCGGGAACGTTGCGGTAGCGCGGAGCGTCGGGATACCGATAGTCGTGCAGCATGACCGTCAGAGCCTAATCGTGCCCCCGATGTACACCAGCCCGTAGAAATGGCTTAGCTATTTGATAAGCAGACCCCGTGCGCGCTGGCGCTGCCCTCGTCCTTGCCATGCGCGCCTCCTGGGGGTTCCTAATGTGGGGGGGCGGCTTGGGACCCAAGCTCCCGCGCCCGCAAGGCGCTGCGACCCCTCGTCTCGCCGCCGAGCCAAGACGATGACGCTTAGCTCGACAGGCTCGGACGGGCGTTGCCCCCGGGTGAGATGCGATCAAACGCTCTTGCGGGGGCGGGGGTTTGCAAAGCGCGCGCCCCCATAGAGCCTCCCGGAGGCAAGCTCCATTGTGCTTGCAATCCAACGCCTTCACCAGTCCACTATAGGTTGACGAATGGGCGTAACCTGTGCAGTAAAGATATCTTTTACGCATCTTTCGTTTGCCGCGCAAAGTCTGGATCTACTATGTACGATTGGAAGTTGCCTGAAATCGTCGATGGAATGGCGTCGGCGACGCTGGAAAACGTCTATATCGGCGAAGGCGACACCTTAAAGGCCGGGTCAAAATTGTTCGACATCAGCGTCGATCTGTCCAGCGCCTTCACCCAGGAGTGCCCACCCATATCCTACTTCCGGGTCATCGTCCGTGAGCCGGTTCACGTTCGGCGAATCCATTTCAAGCCCGGTCAAACCATGGACGTCGGCGCTGTGGTCGCCCTGTTCGCATCGGATCCCGAGGAAGATCCGGACGCCGCGGCGGAACGCCCAGTGCGGATCGCAACAGCGGGGATCATGCATCACGCCGGCATGTGGACCGCCTCCCATTGACGCGGCTTCCCCTCGTCCTCGGGCCCCTTGAGGCGCCGGGCTTCACTATTTTGCGGTCCGGAATACGGTGGCTCGTGAAGGACGGTCATCGCTGCGCGCCCAACGAGCTGATCGCCTACTGCCAGCTCAATCTGAGGCGCTCAGGGGGAAAAAACGTCAAATTGGGAGATCTCGACGGCGATGAACGCACGCAGGTTGGCCTTGCCGCACGGGTCGGGGGCCGGATTCACATTCGGGAAAACGTGGCCCTAGGAGGGTACCTCAATATTCTTGAGGCTGAAGCCTGGGATCCAAACTGCGAAATCTGCGATCTTGAACCAGACGCCGACACCCACATCGGCGCGGTCGCTGACGCGGGCCGCCTTCGGCAGATTCTATTGTCCGGTAGACGCGTGACGGAGATTGCGGGGGCGCATTCCGGGCTTCTGCCAGGATGGTTAGGGCGTAGTCGCGGGTGGTGGTCGGAGGGCGGCGAGACCCCGATCACCCTCTTGAGTCTGGGAATTTGCGACGCCCTGGCCTTGGTCCTCGGAGAACACAACGCGTTCCTCGAACTCTTCGCCCAAATCCCGCAAGCGACCCACGTCGTCTTGCATCCTGACCACCCCATTACGCCAGCCGCCCCGGTGCTCCTTGATCAGCTCAATAGGACGCCCGAAGCGTTTGCCGCCATCTCAAAAGATCTCCATGATTACCTGTCGAGATCGACCATCGCGCCTAACGCGCACGATTTTATCTTTGCCGGAAGTCTGCTTTCGGCCATGCAGAAAAACCCCATTATGGATTCATACAATGTGATCTTGGGGACGGGCGTTCAGCGCCTGCACTCTGCGCAAGCCATTTTACTCTCGGTGAACGCCGAGCCGCTGGGAATACTTCGCCACCGCACTCTTGGATTTCATCTATACATCATGCCTCACCATCTGGCCGCCGCAGGACCGGCCATCCAAGCGTGGCTCAGCTCTGAATTCGACGTCGTATTAAGGACTGTCTTAGATATCCAAAAGGACTATGAGGCGCTCATTGATCAAGTATCAGCTAAGACAGGCGCAAAGTTAATTGTCATAAATCGGATGTCGACGTCAGGTCGTGAAGATGTTTCAGACTATAGCCCGTTTGATAAGCCCCTTATGAACACGCTCGCGAACGTAGGTGCGAAGGAATTCAATCTTATGCTTCATGATATCGCAGAGGAGCGTGAAATATTCATCCTCGATATCGACGCCATCGCGGCGGAAGTCGGCGGGGCGCGTAACATTCCAGACGGCATACACTACGGGAGTGAGATCCAGGCGCGGCTACAGGACGATTTGGCGGCGATCCTCGACGCCCTTCGACCGGTTCACGCATGACATGCGAGGCCGGCTTGACGTTCAGGTGACCTCGAACGCCACGGTCAATTCGGAATAGTCCTTCGCGTCGGCGGGGACGGCCTCATCAGCTGCATCACTGAAGACGGCGAGGGTGTCGTCAATGCTGATCCAGTCACCGGGCTGGCCCATGACCATGCGCAGGAAACCTGGCTGGTCCGCGCGCACCTCGACGATGGCCTTATGGGTTTCAAGCTCAACGATCATGTCCCCGGGCTCAAACCGGGCGCCAGGCTCGCCATGCCACTCAAGGATTCTAATCTCTTCAACGCCTGGCACCGCTTTGGGGACCGTCAGATGGTAGATCATGTTTAGTTCAACACTCGTTTAGGCCGGAGGGGCGTTTTTCAACAGAGCTGTGACGGCGTCGCATATCCGCTCAGGGTCTGGAATGCACAAGGCTTCATAGACGGGATTGGACGAAACAGGCGCGGGGAGGGCGCCGATGCGGACAAAGGGCCGAGGTCCCATGCGCGAAAAGACTTGCGCCATGACTTCCGCGCCGACGCCGCAGGTCGTTTGGCCTTCTTCAAGCGTGACCAGTCGTCCCGTCCGGCGAAGGGATGCTTCGATGGTGTCGACGTCCAGCGGCGCTAGGGTCCTAAGATCGATCACCTCACAGGATATTCCAGCCTCCGCCAAGCGGGCGGCGGCCTTGAGCGCGACTTGAACCATATAGCTGTGAGAAATGATGGTGACGTCCTCGCCGCGCCTGCGAACCGCGGCGACGCCGAAGGGCTGGAGACCGGCATCGACAGAGACCTCCCCGGGGGACGGGAAGAGACGCTTGTGGTCTATGTAGACGACAGGGCCGTCATGACGCAGGGCCTGCGCCATCAGGCTGAAGGCGTCTTGCGGATTGGACGGCGCCGCCACCACGATCCCAGGAACGCTCATCAGCCAGGCGTCAAGGCACTGCGAATGGGCCACGCCCTGCCCTTGGGCGCCCGCCGTCGTCTTCACCACCAGGGGGGCGGTGAGGGCCCCCGCCGTCTTATAGCGAAGCTTCGCCGCGTAGTTGATCAAAGGGTCGAAACCCAGCATCAAAAAGTCCATGTAGGTGATGCAGACCAACGGCCGAAAGCCGGCGGCGGCCGCGCCGGCGCCGATGCCGATTGTGGCGTTCTCGGCGACGGGCATGTCTCTGACGCGGTCGGCGCCAAACTCGCGGTAGAGACCGTCGAACTCGCGATAAGAGCCCCCGAAGGATCCGACGTCTTGCCCCATGACCAGGACCGTCGGATCCTCAAGCATGGCGGCGCGCACCGCGCTTGCTATGGCTTCGCGAAAGAACATTTTCCGCGGCTTGGGCGCGGGGCTATTGGACATGGGTCAACACGTCCCCGGGCTCGGGGTAGCCAGACGCCTCGGCGAAACGCTCAGCGGCGTCAACCGCTCCGTCCACGGTGCGCTGGAGTTCGGCGATCTCATCGGGCGAGAGCTTCATGCGGGCCGCCAGCGCCGAAATCGGACAGTGTGTCTCAAGCTCCGCCAGCGCCTCTCGCGTGCGGGTCTCCCGCGCTGTGGTTGAATGCGACCTCAGTCGAATGGACTTCGCCTCGATGAAGGCCGGACCTCCTCCTTTTCGGATGGCGGCGATGGCTTCGCCCGCGGTCGAGGCGACCAGCTCGACATCCAGGCCGTCAATGGTGGTCGCCGGCATTCCGAACGTGGCCCCGAGGTCGGACAGACGCGGCGTCGCCATGGCCGCATCCCACGGCGTCGAGACCGACAACCCATTGTTGTTGCAAAGAAACAGCAGCGGCAGACGCCAATTGGCGGCGATGTTCAGGGTCTCATGCAGGACCCCCTGGCCGCAGGCGCCGTCGCCAAACATGATGACGACCACGGCCTCGCTCAAGCTCAGCTTTCGGGCGAGGGCGACGCCTGCAGCGACGCTGATGTTGCCCCCGACGACGGCATGAGCGCCGAAAAAGCCTGACCGCGGATCGCTGAGGTGTCCGCGCCCGGCCCGTCCCCCGTTGAGGCCCGCCGCTCGGCCGAGGAGTTCGGCCATCAGCGCGCCAGGATCAACCCCCCGCGCCAGCGCGGGGCCGATGGAGCGCCCCCCTGTCAGGAGGTCATCGTCTGCGCGCAGGACCATGGACAGTCCAACCGCGACCGCCTCCTCTCCTGATGAAAGCAGCTGAAATCCGTGGTCCTTGCGTTTCGCAAGGGCGGTTTCAAAGGCGCGGATCTGCATCATGCTGCGCAGCGCCCGCAGTCGATCGAACGGGTCAAGAGGGGTCATGCTCTACCCCTTGACGTCAGTCTCAAGAGCTCGTCGAGGACCTTTCGCATGTCGTCCCAGAAGCGACCCTCTCGAATCGATCCGGCGAGGTAGCTTTGAACTTCTCCCAATCCAATCTGGAATTTCAGCGCCCTCATGAGCACCTGACGGGCGCGGCCGCCGCCTGTCCGTGACGCAGGCGAGACGATTTGTGTGCGTCGTCCATATCCCACCCTGACCACGTGCCCGTCCAAGACGCGAGCGACCGGGTCGATTTGCGGCCGGGCGGCGTTGCCTGCCGCCAGAACCTTTTCTTGCAGGCGAAAGTCAACGAGCCCATCCAGAGCGTTGGCCGCCACGCATCTTAAGAGCGACCACGCGGCTGCGTCCCTCGCCGCGGAGCTCGTTAGACGAAAGTCCGTGCCCAGTGCTCGCGCTCCGATGTCCGCGAGGTCGCGGTCAAGATCGGCAACACAAACGCCGAGGTCATTGGAGAGCTCGACAGCCAGAAGATTCAGACGGCGTATCCTTACGAGGAGCGCATGGTCAAAATCCGGAAACGCGCCGGGAGAGACGTGCCTCAAGACCGTGACCAGCACCACGCGCGCGCCTTGGCGGGACAGATATTCGACGCGTTCGGTGATGGCGGCGGCCGTGTCGGCCCAGGGCGCTCGCGGGTCGTCAAGCCACGGCGCAAGGGACACAACATGGATCGCGTCCGCGGGCGCGGGGCTAACCTCCCCGCCTTGCGAGACGGAGCGAACCTCGCAGGTCCAATCGGAGGCGTCCCCTTGGCTCAGGATGTGGGAAAGCCGTGACGCGGCGGCGGCGACAATGGCATTGTCCGCGTCTGTTCCATCGGCGACGAACCGTAACGACCTCATCCTGTCTCGGCCCCGGCGTCGGCCTCTTGCGCCAGGGCGTGCTCAATATGGCGTCTTCGGATCGCGCCTAGGTCATCCAGTCCCCGGCAGCGCTCCGCAGCCATGGCCAGTTCCTCTAGGGAGTTGATGCGCGCCGGCGCTGGAAGCTGACTGTCGGCGCTTATGCTTTCCCAAAGCAGCGACATCAGAGCCACTTCCGCCGTGGGGTGAGCTTGGAAAAACACCTGCTCCCAGGACGTGTCTTTCAGGGGATCGCGCCAGCCTGACCTGTGCGTCAGATGAAAGGTGCGTCCTGAACACGCGCTCATGCTCAGCCCCATGGCGCACAAGCGAAGCGCTAGCTCCCTGTGCTCATTTATGGAAATCTCACGGTGAAAGCCCCCGCTCTCCAGAAAGGCGCTCCGGGGGACCGATTGGTTGGACCCGGACGCCGCCATCCACAGGATCTGCGACGGCCCTGACCCCCTCAAGGCGTCCATCTCCATCTCGGAAATCCGCCGCGGGCCATATCCAGGATATATTCCAGGTTCCGCACGGCCCTCAATGCCGCTGAAATCGTTCAAGACCTGGTCGAGGGTGACCATAGAGCGGGCCCGCTCCCTTTGTGTCATGCGTCCAACGCGATCCTCTTCGCCACGGCGCGGCGTGCCGGTCTCAGGATCTTGAAAGAAGCGCGTACACCGCAGGTGAAAGCACTCCCCGCGCACGATCCGGTTAGCGCCGGCCCGGTGGACCTCCATATGGGCGCGCACGAAATCCGGAGCGGCTAAGGTGTCGCCATCGAGAAAAATCAGAATGTCGCCCGTCGCGTGCGCTGCCCCGACGTTGGCGGCGCCGGATCGGCCCACTGGGACCGCATGATGGACGCTGATGAGGCGAAGATCGGCCGCCGCATGGTCGATAACCGCCCGGGTATGGTCGCTTGAGCCGTCGTTCACCACAACCACTTCGGGCGCTTCGTCCTGTCGCGCCAAGGACGCCAACGTCAAACGTAATCGGTCGGCTTCGTCCTTTGATCGGATCACGACCGTCGGGGTGATGCTGCGCGCCATCGGTCAAACCACCCCTAGATCGTCAAGGATGCGCACGACCTCATGACAGACCAGCTCATAGCCTTCTGCGTTCAAATGCATGATATCAGTCTTGAGCGCTTGTGCGCCATGTCGGGTCACAAGCCTGTCGACGTCGACGATCGATATGCCCGTACGCTCAGAAATTTCGATCAAATTGCTATTAAATCGCTTTATTCTAGATGATATGGTTCCCCCTATACCCTGATAGCAGTGTATGCTTTCTCCAGGGGTGAATGGCGATAGGTTATAAATCAAGATGGGGGCGTCCCTCGCGCCCTGAAGTCTTTCTATCAGCTTGGTGAAGTTCTCCGCGCTCTCGTCGGGATCCAGAAAGCCAACATAGGAAAACTCCGACCTCAACCATGCGCGATCTTCCTCGCTCCACGTGGAGGCATTGCTCGGGTAGAAGAGGTGGCCTCCCTCATGGGAGCGCATCAGGCCTGTGGCGACATCGGCTTGAAGGGACAGGACAAAAGCGTCGGGAGCGGCCCGAAAGAGGGCGTCGCTGAACTGGCTCTCAAGGGGATAGGACCCAAGCGGCAGATGTCTCGCCCTCAGGGTCTCGGGCGTCTCTCCCCTGGCCGCAAGCAGAGCGTCCGATCGTGTGAACGTTTCATGATGCAGCCGCGCCGTGACGCCCGGTTTCATCTGGCGCAGGGACGCATTCAGCCCGTTCCATTTCACTTCATTATTCAGTCGGAACGAGTGAAGCGAGTCGTGAACGTCGACATTGCCCTTCGCAAAAATTGAGACGCGTCGCATTTACAAGCGGCACCTGGGTTCAAGACGTGTTGAGGAAATGTAAATACAAATATTAACTACCATGTCAATCTTGACCTCTATTAAAAGAGATAATTCAAGATAGGTTGGGCATTTATGATTAATAGAATTCGTTGCGTGAACGCTTTTGAACGTACGCCGGCTAGTATTGTAAACCATGTTATTTCGGCGTCGTCTTTTATCCTAAGGATGAGGGTTTTCGCGCAGGGTGGACAATTTGTCCCTATCGCTCCAAAGCCAACACCTTATGTTTCTTTGTTGAAACAGGGGCCGCGAGGCGTTTAAACCTGCATAGGAGCGGCCTTCATCGCCGCTTCGCATCACGGTGGGACATGTCACTTCGGCGACGTTTCGACTAGGCGATGATCAGCTGCCTCATGGTGACCCTGCCGGTGGCGGAGCGCAGCGCGTTTGCCCAGCGCAGCATCCGAAGCTACTGCGATCAGACCTATCCAGACCGGGAACTGGTGGTGATCGTCGACGGCGGCGAGGCGGCAGCCCGCTCAAACCTCGTCAGCTTCGTGCAAAGTCTTGGTCGCCATGACATTCGAATTCACGAGACGGACGAGGGCGCGACCCTTGGAGCCTTACGCAACCGAAGCCTTGAGCTGGCGGCCGGCGATATCGTCTGTCAGTGGGACGATGATGATCTCTACCATCCAGAGCGCCTGGAGCGGCAAGCGGCGCTTTTGAACGCGGACGATCTTGAGGCGGTCTTCATCCAGGAGCTCATCCAGTATTTTCCGCAGCGGCGGCGCATGTATTTGACCAACTGGCGTGCGACGGAGGTCGGGGGTCACCCTGGGACCCTCATGGCCCGCAAGTCGGACGCCCTCGTCTACCCTGAAAATGGGGCTTCAGCCCGCCTTGGAGAGGACTTGGTCGCCGCCCTCAACCTCGTCGGCCGACGGCGGGTCGGACATCTGCGGGATCATCCATGCCTCTATATTTACGTCAGCCATGGGGCAAATTCCTGGGATGAGCAGCATCATGAAATGCTGTCCCGCGAGCTTTGCGTGTCCCAAGGTCTTTTGCGGCGGCGAGAGGGCGGGATAAGAGAGGCGCTGGCGGTTCTCGATCTCCCAAGGGGCAAGATCGGCCTCTACGGAGCCAATGGTCACGGCTTCGACGTGGAGCGCTGAGGCAGTGCGCTTCCCTAAGATCCCACCCCGCGCTAGGTTTTTTCG
>Ga0116230_10006933_pt1 | contig 11199 bp, 10 predicted proteins | sample S1TSphfallax_3_FD_88678 | JGI IMG/M metagenome (GOLD analysis project Ga0116230, IMG submission 88678) | Host-associated microbial communities from peat moss isolated from Minnesota, USA - S1T2_Fd - Sphagnum fallax MG | ecosystem: Host-associated > Plants > Peat moss > Unclassified | place...
ATCGATTTCAAAACTAAATTGAAAGTTCCATCAAAAACAAAAAAGGTTAGAACAAACTAAATGTTGCTTTTGAAATTAAGAACCAAACATCATTGGTCTTGACGATCGTATATCCTTTTTTTGTTTCATAAGCTAATATGGATTCAAAGATCTCACATATTTTGATAACACCTTACCTCTAGGCAAAATAATCTATTAATGGTGCTCAATTCATAAAGTTTTGTTTAATAATTATTAGTTTATGTTATTTTCTTGCATATTTATTAAGGGTATTATATGAATTAGTAGATAACCATAAACACATGTTCATGTTATTTATGTTAGTTTCATGATATGTTTCAATTTGGTTATATTTTAATTGTAATATTTTAACATTAAAAATATTAAAATGCATTTATTGGTTGGACTTATTAGTCATGACTAATGTTGTACTATTATATAGGTCATACCCTAGTATGTGGTACTAGTAAGAATATGTATATGTCATATTTGTAAAACATGCAGGTCTTCGTAACATACCTAGGCTTTACACATATTGCCCTCAATAAGACATATGAACTTACTTAGATCAATGTTATTTGATTCAATGAATCTTTCATTTTGTAAGACCATGCTTCTTACCAATATTCATGTTTTGGGGCTGCATTGTCAAAGATAATTTAATTTGAAGCTTCATAATGAAAAGTATGTTTTAGGAATAAAAGTACTAGACTTAATGGATTGTGGGAGTGATTTGGAATTAAAGTTTTATATTTTGCTTCTTTGTTATTCAAGTATGTTTTTTCATTATTCATGTACATTTCTCTTTATTTAGGCAATTTATTAATCACATTTTGCAATTTGTATTGAGGTGCATTTCAAGATTTCATTTTTGAAATTTGCATATTTATTCCCTTAGTAAGATAACTCAAATGGCCCTAGTATTCATAACATTCAAGTTTGTGAAAGAAAAAAAAAAAAATCAATTGGAAAGGAAAACAATTACAATGATATATCAAAAACCACATGGTAACAAATTTTCAAGTTTTTGAAAAATTTAAACATTGAGAATTTGTTATTAGGTGGAAAATTTGTCTAGTATATCAAAATGGACTTACTAGTGCAACATTGGTCATGACAATATTTTCATGATTGAATTTTTGAGTTAAAAGCAAATTGATGAGAAACAAGATGAACACAAAACATAAAATGACACAATGGACTTAAAATTCAAGGGGAACAAAATTCCAATAAAAGAATGATGGCTGGAACCATCATAGGAGAGACAAAAAGGGAAGGCCAAAGAAAGGCCAAAAGATGAATAGCCTGTAGGAAGCAAAAAAAAGGAAAAAGTTAGTACTTTTTATGTTAGGAAGTTATCTCACTCACAACCTTTCTAATGTCACTTGCATGCAAATCATGAGATTTGATAATAATGGGAGGTCTAAAACAAACATCCCCACCAACACAATCTTCTTCTTTATAGTAAAAGTTAAAACATGTTGAAGAGCAATACTAACATGTTGCCTATAAAATTAAATGCAAAAAGACAAGGATAAATGACCTCCCGATCATTTATTGTGGAAAAGACAAGCACACTCCTTAATGAAATGATCCATATCATGCCCGAGTTTGTTGTGCACTTCCATTGCCATCAGAATAAAGCAATGCCCTTCATGAAGCCTTTTATACTTATGGATCTTAGCAATGGTGTTAAGTTCCAAAACTACACTTGTTGGTTGACTAATGACATTCAAAGCTACCATTTCTTGCATTGGGTCAGTAACCACCACATCAGCAATGAAGACCTGGTTCTTTCAAATCATGTAAAAATTAACTCGTAATGAAATTTTTTACATAAGGGCATACCATCGCTCTTTCCATATAACGTGCTCACTTCTTTGAGCAAGGGCATACATGACATTTCAGATGGCGTCATGTGTGGCTATCTACTAACCTCCAAATGGGTAACGAGCTATGTGTGTGCCAAATGCGTCCAACCTGTGTCCACACTCACACATGAAAAGACTAAATGCCAAGGGTTGAATCAAACTAAGACAAAAACACAACATTGAAATGAAAATAGAGTGTCCCATGTGAAATAAATAGATAGATGGCCTAGCAACCAACCATAACCTTGCCCCCTTGCTCGAACAAGAATGAATGTGGGCTCTAGATGCTAAGGAAATGGAATCATCCTCCAAAATGTACCTAAGGGATGTGTCATGGTGGAAGTCCATCAAAGATGCACGTAGACCTAAGGTGTCGATAATTGCTAGAATGTTAAAAGAAGGGTGCATCTCCCTAACTATAGGAGGAAGGTCATCTCAAGTCGTTCATAAGCATAACTAGAGCCCCCTTTAACTTGAAAAAATACTCCTCCAAAACTGGTTTATCAAAAATACAAAACTTAGAGCACAAATATAAAGCCACTAAAGCCCAACTCCTTAGAAAAATAGATGGGGCATAATCTTCCATAGAGAGAAGGCTTGTGCCACCAAAGGATATCGGTAGTCCAGCCTTATGCTTCATTAAAAGGCCTTGAAAAGACTCCCACAATCCTAGACCTATAATGTCCCCACATACATGCATAACTCTCCCATTGAAACCCACTAAAAGAGACAAGAAGGAAACAAAAGGAGGTATAGAAAATCTAAAATTTACAAACTTGGTGATAATTAATCAAACTTAAGCTTTGAACTATTATGTACTACCATTGATGATGAAAAAATGAATTGAGTTTGTGAAATTAAGTTCCATTCAAATCACATTGCATGCAAATTGAATTGAATTGAATTGAATTTCATTTCATTTCATTTTCAAATTATTCAAATTTAATTAAGTTCAAATAGAATAGAATATAATTGAATTGAAAATTATTCAAATTTGATGGAATTCAATTGAAAAGAAACAAGATGCAACTTAATGTATAAGATATTGAAAATATGTTTGCCACTTCCATCATTTGATTATGGCATTTAAAAAAATAGTTTCAACAAAACAAAAATTCAAAAAGACATTTTTCAAAATCCTTTATATGGTCCTTGACATTTTGGTTGGAATTGTCAAGGCAAAGGACCATACAAAGGATCTTCTTATACTACCTTCAAGTTTTTCATCATTGGAATTATAATTAATTAGACTTGTTAGACCTTAAAGGTTAGTGGATGACCACAAGCTATGTTGTTAGCATATTGTAATCAATTTTGGAAGAAAGATAATACAAATTGAATAAGAATTATAGGTTATGAATTTTTTAATTCCATGTTCTAATTTGAATTGAAAGATAATAAATAATGATGAAATACATAAATCCCAAATATTTGGACCCTTATAATTTGTAATGGGAAAAATTTAATTACAATCCACACAACGCTAGGTAAGGTATCTTGTCCTACTACCATTTCTTATAAATTCCCCATTTTCATAACTTTCTAAAATATATTATATGCTTAGGTTCTTTGGCTATTGCATAGAAACTATGATAAGCACTATAACTATTGAAAATACTTGCACTTAAAGACAATAGTTATATAAAACTAAATGGTGATCAATGAGTTGGTATTTATTCTTGATTAAAATAAAAAATTGACGTTAGAATGATGGCTACGAATAATATCCTAACTAGTTATCTTTGAAAATTCATATATGCATGACATGGTAATAAGCATAGAGGTCTTACAAATTACAACATATTTCATAAATTTCATTACACACCAATTTTTTTGAAGACCCAATAAAATATCCATAATGACCAACTTGATTTTTCCCTATGTATTATCAAGCCATTCATTATCTTGGATTTTTTGTTGTTCCTTTCAAAATGTGGAAGGCTAAGAACAACTTGTTTAATAGATTGTACCAGACCTCCCACAAGGTATAGTTTTCAAACTCATTCTTTTACTTTTTACTTATTTGCATCTTTAAGAGCAAATTGATTTTCATTTGTAAAAAAAAAAATAAGAAAGAAAAATATGATAGTTTTTATGTAAAAAAAGGGTCTAAAAATAAACCTTTTTATATTTTTAACCCATTCCCTTAGCCTACTAGTCTCGAGCTAAGATTTCAAATCCTAAAAAATCTTTTTTCAGACCCTTTTCTTATATGTAAAATATTCAAGATATAAGGTTCTACTCTTGTTTTTGGTCAAAACAAAATATGAAACACAATATAAGTGATTGATGCATGACATTAAAATAATGTTAAATCAAACTATAACAACCACTAAACTTGATGGTTTTTGAAGTTTGTTTTGTGTGTTTTCTATGCAAGCATAATGTTATTTTTTTGCATTTGCAATTTGGAGCGTGACCAAAGTAATTTTTGAAGTGATGTTCATATTTGTGAACTATATTTCCAAGAAAATAACGACCAATGATTTGCACTTCTTTTTATTTTTTTGTGAGTAGACCATAATCATGAAGATTTTTTTAAAAAAAAAATTCTTTTGTGAAGAATTAATTTTTGGTTGATTATGTTTTTTCTTCATGATTTTATTTTCTAGTGTTTTTCTTTAATTTTCAATTCGACAGAACTAAAGCAGATATAATTTGTGTATTATAAAGGCCGGATCAAATGAAAATTACTTTGCAAAACAAACAAGGAGTGCTTGTAAAAGAAATGAAGAACACTTGTGGAATAGTCGAATTATGTATAGAGTAGATGAGGAGTTTGAATATGATTTGTTTATCAATTTTTTGTCAACAAAAACGAATAATTTGTTGGCAAATGAAAAATCAAACACAAATTATGCATGTTTTAATTTTTTATAAACAAGTTCGTCAATTCTTTTGTATGATTTTTGTATTTAGTGTTCTTTTTTGTTTCTTCAATTTGATGGGACCGAAGGAAATGCAATGTGTGTGTGTGAGAGATTGGATCAAACAAGGAACATGAACATGATTTGCATGTGTTGAATTTTTGTAGATGACAAACACAAATGTGATATGTAAATGTTGATATTTCACAAACAAGCAATAACAATTTGTGTGTTGAAATTTTTGTGAGATTTTTATTTATGTTTTTCCAATTTGACGAAACCAAAATAAGTGAAAAACATGAACACAACTTCTAAGTACATGTTTTTGAATGTACACTTTTTTTCCCCATGTTTTCACATTTAGTTTTGACATTAGTCTTTTATAAGGGTGACTTGAAGGATAGTTCAAAACTCGAGGTGAAAAGATAAATGCAAGCTCAAATAAGTTGTGACAATATTAGGTGTTACACTTTTCTTTAACATGTCCAACATGGATCCATTGTCCATTACTTTGAGGTTGCATTTGTGATGTATCCTAGATGAACATCCAAATAGCACAAATTACTTGTCCATGTAATTGAGTTGGAAAATAAGTTTGGCAATGGAAATTATAAGAAAAATGTACATGTTAATCAACTTATTTTAGGTCAATAATAAATGAGTTTGTCATTAACTTTCAATTATTCATATCTAATTCAAAACAAGGCAAAAAAAAGAAGAGCCAAAAAAATTGTAGATTATTTGTTGTAATTCATTTTTCTCCCAAAATGTTTTTAAAAATCTTCACACAAAATGCCTAAATATAAACAGAAAAATCATTATTCACACAATAATAGGACATGATAACTTAGTTAGAAACTATTTTTTCATAGTCTAAAGAAAATTGGCAACCCAATTTACAAATGAACTAATGTAGCCTATGCCATTGGCCCCAATGTAAACACATTGAGGGCTCAATTAATTTTTCTTTCCAAACTGAATTTTTGTAATTTTTTTGAATTTCCAGCAACAAAATCTACTCAAAAATCAATATCTTCCACACCTTAACTTTCAAAATTATGAAATAAACTCTATTAAATTTGACTTGTTGAAGGCTTGCCAACATCATCAAGAATGCCCCCAAATTCCAATATGATTTTCAGTTTCAATTTTATTTAATATTCATTTAAAAAATGATTCAATAATCAATAACTTTCACACCATAGCTCCAAATAGTCTCAAACCAATTGATGCACCACTACTCATTGAGAGCTTTCTGAAGATACCAAGAGCACAACATGAAGTGTTGTGGTTTGGGAAATCTTACTGTGACAAACAAAGCAAAACAAACAGCTCTACCATGAGAGGTTTTATCCTGAAAATAAGGTATGACATTTAATGTTTTACTATGAACTCAAGTTATAATTGGATGAAAGTTTGTTGGTTTTATGAAAGACCATGATTATTTTTTTTTCACATTTGTATTAAGAAATAAAAAATTAAAACCCTCTTAGAATTCATTGTAGATGTGTAGAGATTGAAACTATAGTTCCATTGTATTTCCTTTGACCATACAAATGAATATAAAGTTGAAAATAATCATATTGTTTAAGAAAATCCAAGTTTTCCAAACTTGAATAATGTAAACAATTTTTAGCAATGTGCATGAGGTATTTCAATGTTTGAAACAAACATCAATCATGAATGAATATAATTAAATGGAACCATTTTTATTTTTAGTTCCATTTTCATTTTTTACATAAGAATTTGGCAACTCTCATATTTGTTTTTGTCACATTTTGGGTTTAGGTTTTTCATGAAAGGCGTTTTGTTATGGTGTTTAATGGGTGTATGTGTATATTAAAAAAAATGACCAATTTTTTGTTTGTCTTGTTATTGATATATATATATATATTTACACACAGCCCAAGAAAAACAATGTAAAAATACAAATTCAAACCACAAGGTGCCAACATTTTGGGAGTAATTAATTAGGTGGAAAATGCAACACTTACATGCATATAACCACAAACATTACACTTTAAATAAATGGAAACAATAATGGTTTTTTGTTATACATTGAAAGTGTGTTTGGTAATTTGAATGGAATATAAATCAGTTTGTGAAAATTTGACCAATATGCTTCTATTACACCAAATTTGCATTCATTTCCAAGGACATTTGCCCATATATGGTCTAATTGAAATCCAGTTTTTATGGTGTTTTCATTAAATTGTGATTTTAATTTGAATTTATCCATGAAATCTAATAGTTCTTATTTATTTTTTGCTTGGTTATTGTCTTTTAGAATGTCAACATTAAAATCTCCCATAATGATGATTGGACAATGTTTGAGAGAATGTTGAATTATAGTTTGAAAATGATTTAGGATTGTAAAAACTCAACTTGAATGCGCTCTATACACACATATAATATGTATTTTTTACGTTACTATATATTCTAAACCATCACTAGTTATTGTATTGAAAAAATTTAAGTGCATGTGTATGTCATACATCATCATTAACCCATGACCATCATGGACTAAAATATATGAATACTTTGATGAATTTATAAATTTGTACACATATGTTGATGCATGGTGTATTCTTGTTTCTATAAGACATAAGATATGAGACACGTGAAGGTTATGATCATGATTGATGTCTTCGTAATGTTGGCATAACAAAATTGTATTCAAGGCTTTTATAATTACATGAAAATTACGTAAGTTTTAAAATTAAGGAATTAATATTATCCAAATTGTAATTTTTTTCAATCTATTCATTTCTATATGTATTTTTGGATCCACATAGAAAATTTTATGTTGGAAAGGAGTTAACAAAAATATTTTTTCATTTATTTGAATTTAGGATAATGTTGTATATTTTAACCCATGTTTTTTAACGTTAGTGGGATCAAAAATCACTTCATCTAATGATACTCCTTGAAAACGATGGATGGTTGTTACTACTACAAATTGAATTAGAAATTGAATCCTTGTTATGATAAATGATTGGGATTTACCAACTCTTATATCTTTGATGATAGGTTCAATCGGTGTCCATTTTGATTCAGTGTTGTTGTCATAATAATGACGATAGTTTTTTTTGTTAGTTTCCAATTTAAAATTTTGAAACATTATCCATATAATAGTTTTTACACAATATGTTGTTGATGCTTTAAACATGCCATCAACTCCATTCACAAGACCATAAGATGTTGTATAGTTACCAACACATAATTTAATCAATGTATTATTTTTAATACAAATTGTAGAATGCAAACCCGTGGTTTTACTTGAATCATTTGAGAGTTTGTAAACTCTACTAATGATAATTATTCATATTGATTAGATGATTAATATATTTGTCTATGATCAATGAACACGTTATATTAGTTAAATTTTGTTCCAATTCATTTAATGTAAATTGCGATTAACAAAAATGCTCATTCTTCAAAATGAGAAGTATTTATGAATTGAAATGTTCAAAATGAATGATATAATGGTAAAAAAAACACAAGGTAAGCAACAAGTTGAGCAACCATTTGTTGGGCATTAAGAAAATCATTACTTAACTTTTGAATTCTTGTATATGCATTTATATTATTTGCAATGCATTTTTTAATGATAAAATGTAGTTTTAATGTTATTGATTTATCTATTTTTGCCATATATGATGTGCAATATGTTGCAGTTACATATGGGTCCAAAATAAATTAAATATCTATATTTGCAAACCACAAATGAACAACTTATATACTAAATACATTAGTTTTATGTTTTTAAGAGTTTGTTTCAAGATGCAACCTTTTGTTAATTTACTTTTCAAACTTAATATATATGTATTTTAATTAAGGTTTAAAAGATTTAAATGTTCAAAACATGATATATCATCATTTTCTTTTAAATCTTTTAAATAATGAAATATTTGTTTGCTTGTGTATGGAGGTATTGTTGTGAAAATGGATAATTCCCAGTCATTTGAAGAGGTTCTAATTTTTTTGTTTCATGCATAAGAGGCAATGGGTAATGAAATCTACAAACAACATGGTTTTCTTCTTACATGTATGTGTGTGTTGATGTTGTTATGTGTTTTGTAATGGGTTTGGTAATAATGATACATAATAAGAAATATACATGTCTACAAACAATTCAATTTTTTCATTTGTGTGCACTCCGTACATAGGTGCATTTTATATACATAAAAGTCCATGGTCATGTTTGTTCCCATGATTTTGGAATTCAATGATGAGAAAAAATTAGAAATACACCCAAAAAGATAATCTTTTGTGATAAGTTTGCGAAAACAAGATGTTCTATGATTGTAATAACGTGCACATGTGACAAGGTCAATTCATTTCAATTCTGGTACATGAATAGATTGGAGGTCTTTTATTTTATTTGGGAGATTTAATCTTGAAACATGTAATGTGTGCAAAACTTTAATGAGGGGATCCCATAATCTTTCAACAGATGTAAAATTGACAAAAAATGTTAAAAGACCGAGTTGTTGAATCATTATAAATAAAAAATTTCGTAACCTTTCAAAATAATTAGGTGAATTACACAAACTTTCCAAATCATGATAGCTTAAGTATGATTTGAAAATAATATCTAAATTTAATTTCTTGCATACTTGATAAGCTTTTAAAATTTTATCATATAATTTTCCTTTTCATATTCACACCCAACTAGAACCTATAATTTTTTTGAATGGAAATTTTAGTAGCTTGAAAAAAAGGTTAGAAATATTTGTGGAAATTTCCCAAATTTATGAAGTAATTCCCACTAAGCTATTTGTTGATATGAAAAACCTTCAGAAAATTGTCAAAGTTGCCCATAAAACATTATTGGAAAATTTAACTCTTCTAAATGTTTATCTTTAAATAGACTTAAAGGGTGAAATTTTTTATTTGGGCAATAATATATATAGTATTTTCTTAATCCATTACTTTTGGAACATCTAAAAAATGATGTTTCATTGAATTTGTTGGTGTATAATGTATTTCTTCATTATCAGAATCAAAATTATCAAATGATGCATTATTATAAGTATGAATTTGAGATTTTGAATTCATATGCAAACTAAACAAACTTGCCCATTGATGATGAATGATAACATTCGAATCTTTGTATAATGATGTTTTAGTTAAATCTTGTAAAATGACCATCACCATATTTGGACAAACATTACCTGACATATAATGTGATTTGTTTTCAAAATGTCACCTAAAAAACATGCCTATTGTGGCACTATCATGTGGTAAATGTGGTAATATTGATTGAGTTTGATTCACATTTATAAGGACATTAATACCACTACCATGCATTTTATATTGCCCATACCCTTGGAGTTTATAAATTTGAACAAAAGCAAGATGTGGTGAAATAAAATGTTCTTTTAATTATGTTAATTATTAGACTAATGGAATGATTTTGTTTTTAGAATTTTTATTTGATATTTGATATAAGAGTGGTTTATTTTCACTAATATTATGTAAACAACTTGCACATATGTATGATGTTGAAATAGGTTCAATTTGAATTTGAAAATATATAGAAAGTTGTCTTGACAATTGATTTGGAATACATTTAAGTTGTTTTTTAAAACATAACCTTTCATAACTAAAACATGGAATCATAAGAACATATTAGATTTGTTTATTATAATTGTCAATGTATATTGAATTATGTGTATTTTCCTTTATATCAACACTATGTTCTATTTTATTTAATTGAACATCATGTTTTGCAGTAAATTGTTGTGTGGGAATTGGTTGTTCAATTTCTTCTAGAGTGCATTGAACATATGACGATTGAACTTTGTCATTTATGAAAGATTCTTGTGATTTTTTAGTATATATATATTTCATGTTATTCATAATTCGTGATCTGGTTTTTTTAATATTTAGAAACATGGTGATGAATTTATATGTTTTTGTGTAATAAGTTAGGTTTGCACAAACCTCCAATAATTCAAAAGTATTGTTGTCATAAAAATGCCTAATCAAAATAATTCTTTTTTTGGTGTTACATTAGGCTCAACAGTTAAATGGGAGTGGTCCATTTGAATTTTTGGATCTTTTAAAACTTTGGTAAGGGAAATTAAAATGAAAAAATTGAACAAAATCTCATTGATAGGAACTTTTTTGTTGCTATTCAATTTTTTTTGTAAATATTGAATAAAAATTCTAACTTTTTTATAGTAATATTTGTATTACAAGAATTGTTGAACAATGAAACAACATACTCCAATGGTGAATCCTAATTATCTTTCAAAATGTTTGTTTAATTGTCGCAACCCTAGCATTTGGCTTGCGACTAAGGCAAGGAGGTTGAGAGGTTGCAGGCCTAAAAGTAGACCTGAGAGTCACATCACATGCTCCCGGGAGTGCAAAGAGTGCAAAGAGTGTGAGGGAGTGAACCCTCACACTCCCAAGTGAACTCCCATGTTGGGAGTTGGTGAGAGTTGGAGTCC
>Ga0116230_10006934_pt1 | contig 11197 bp, 8 predicted proteins | sample S1TSphfallax_3_FD_88678 | JGI IMG/M metagenome (GOLD analysis project Ga0116230, IMG submission 88678) | Host-associated microbial communities from peat moss isolated from Minnesota, USA - S1T2_Fd - Sphagnum fallax MG | ecosystem: Host-associated > Plants > Peat moss > Unclassified | place: USA...
CGTGCTCCGGAGCGGCCGGTCCACATCGAGACCGACATCGAGAACGACACCCAGACCGACATCATGCGCTCAGCATCTCGCAACGGCAGCGAGGCCGCTAACACGACCGGCGGCGACACGACCCGCGGCCACACGACCGGCGGCGACAGGACCAGCGGCGGTGGGAGCGAGTCCTAGTCCTCGGCCTCAGCGAGCAGGTCGCCCAATCGACTGATGCCCTTGGCGAGGTCATCGTCGCCGAGGGCATAGGAGAAGCGTCCATAGCCAGGAGCGCCAAAGGCCTCGCCCGGCACGAAGGCCACCTGGGCCTCTTCAAGCACGATCTCGGCGATCTCGAGCGTTGACGAGGGACGTCGGCCCCGGATCGTCTTTCCGATCACGCCTTCAAACGACGGGAAGCAGTAGAACGCGCCCTCGGGCAAGAAGCACGAGACCCCGGGAATCTCGTCGAGCATCGAGTGCATCGTGAGGCGCCGCCGGTCGAACGCCGTGCGCATCTCCGCCACCGCCGCGAGGTCGCCGCTGACGGCTTCGAGCGCGGCTCGCTGGGCGACGTTTGACACGTTGGACGTCTCATGCGACTGCAGGTTCGTCGCTGCCTCGACCACGTCGGTCGGACCGATCAGCCACCCGACACGCCAACCGGTCATCGCGTACGTCTTGGCGACGCCATTGACCACCACGCAGCGATCCGCGAGCTCCGGGACGAGCACCGGCATCGAGCATTGCGTCGCCGAGCCGTAGACAAGGTGCTCGTAGATCTCGTCGGTCAGCACCCACCACCCACGGTCGAGCGCCAGCTTGCCGATCGCCTCGATCGCTTCGCGGGGGTAAACGGCCCCAGTCGGGTTCGACGGGGACACGAACAGCAGCACTTTCGTCTTGGGAGTCGCTGCGGCCTCCAGCTGCTCGATGGTCACCTGGAAGCCAGTCGATGCATCAGTCGCAAGGAAGACCGGCACGCCGCCAGCGAGGGCAATCGCCTCGGGGTAGGTCGTCCAGTAGGGAGCGGGCACGAGGACCTCGTCACCGGGGTCGAGCAGCGCCGCAAAGGCATTGGCGATGGCCTGCTTGCCGCCGTTCGTGACCAGGACTTGGGAGGCCTTGACGGCGTAGCCCGAGTCACGAAGCGTCTTCTCTGCGATAGCGCTGCGAAGCTCAGGCAGTCCCCCGGTCGGGGTGTAGCGATGGTTTTTCGGGTCCCGACATGCCGCAACAGCTGCTTCCACGATGGCTTCGGGCGTGGGGAAGTCGGGCTCGCCAGCGCCGAAGCCGACGACATCGACGCCCTGGGCCTTCAGCGCCTTGGCCTTTGCGTCGATGGCGAGTGTTGCCGAGGGCGTTACCGCTGCGACACGGCGAGAGACTCGTGCGCCGCTCGAGGCTGACGAGGTGGATGAGGTGGTGCTTGCTCCGTGCTCCATAGGTGCAATGCTTGCATACTCGAGCGGGTAGACCCCAGCCTGGCTGCTCGGGCCGTTGAGGAGGTGGGTGATGGTCGCGATCGAGATTCCTGAGTCGCTTCTCCCAGTAGATGGCCGCTTCGGCTGCGGGCCTTCGAAGGTGCGTCCGGAGGGCGTCGCCACACTTGCGTCGGTGGCGTCGAGCTACCTCGGTACGTCACATCGCCAAGGCACCGTCCGTGACGTCGTGTCGAGGGTCCGCCATGGGCTCGCCGAGCTCTTCTCGCTCCCCCACGGCTACGAAGTCGTACTCGGCAATGGTGGGTCCACGGCGTTCTGGGACATCGCGACGTTCTGCTTGATCGAGCGGCACAGCCAGCACCTCAGCTTTGGCGAGTTCTCCTCCCGGTTCGCCCAAGCCGCAAAGGCCGCACCGCAGATCGGAGAACCCGTCGTCATTGCCAGCGAGCCTGGTACCCACCCCGAGGCCGTCGCCGACGCTGGCATCGACACCTACGCACTCACACACAACGAGACCTCGACGGGCGTCGCTATGCCGCTTCGCCGTCCACGAGGCAGTGATGGAAAGCCAGCCGAAGGAATCGTGCTCGTCGACGCGACCTCAGGTGCCGGGGGCTTGCGGTTCGACCCGGCCGAGACCGATGCCTACTACTTCGCGCCACAAAAGAGCTTCGGCTCCGACGGCGGCCTGTGGATTGCCGTCCTGTCTCCGGCGGCGATCGAGCGCAGCGGGCAGATTGCAGCCGGAGAGCGGTGGGTTCCCGCGTTTCTCGATCTCGAGACCGCAATCACGAACTCTCGGCTCGACCAGACGTACAACACCCCAGCACTCGCCACGTTATTGCTCATGGCTGAGCAGGTGGAGTGGTTCAACGAGAATGGTGGTCTCGAGTGGGCGGCCTCGAGGTCCGACCAGTCAGCGGACATCCTCTACGGATGGGCAGATCGGTCGCTGTTCGCTGCTCCTTTTGTTGCCAAGGCTGATGCACGTAGCCATGTTGTCGGCACGATCGATTTCAACGGGGTGGAAGCGGCCCAGGTCGCCAAGGTGCTTCGGGCAAACGGCATCCTCGACACCGAGCCCTATCGGGGCCTCGGTCGCAACCAGCTGCGTATCGGCATGTTCCCTGCCGTCGATCCAGCTGACGTCGAGGCACTGGTGGCGTGCATCGACTACGTCGTGGAGCGAATCACCCCGTGATCGTGGCCTAGCGGGCGAGTCGCTCGGCGGCTGCAACCCAGGAACCGGCACGCTCGGGTCTCGGGCGATAGGTCGGGTAAGCCTCATGTGCTCGCACGATCACCCTGAGAGCATCGAGGTCCCCACTGACAGCGCCGACCGCCCGTGCCTGGACGAGTGCGTTGCCGATTGCAGCGGCTTCGACCGGTCCGGCGATCACGGGACGCTGGCACGCGTCGGCCGTGATCTGGCAGAGCAGGGCGTTTTGCGCCCCACCCCCGACGATATGGACCGTGTCGACCTCTTGGCCGCTGAGTTCACTTGCCAGCTCGATGGACCGACGGTACGCGAGGGCAAGGCTGTCGACGATGCACCTCGTCACTTCCGCGGGTGACTGCGGTGCCCGCTGGTTTGTGGCCCGACATGCTGCCGCAATTCGGGCCGGCATGTCACCGGGCGCAAGGAACTCCGGACCATCGGGATCGAACACTGCGGTGAGCTCGGGGAGCGCCGAAGCGTCGCGCACGAGCGCCTCGACGTCGAGATGCAACCCGGCATGGGCCCACGTGCGCATCGACTCCTGGAGGAGCCACAGGCCCATCACGTTGCGCAGGTACCGGATGGTGCCGTCAACGCCTCGCTCGTTGGTGAAGTTCGCAGTACGGCTGGCTTCGTCCAGCACGGGAGCGTCAAGTTCGACGCCGACGAGGGACCAGGTCCCACAGGAGATATACGCGAACGACTTCCCTGAAGCTGGAACGCCCACGACTGCTGAGCCGGTGTCGTGCGACGCAACCGCAGTCACTGGCACCGTGCCGCTCAGTCCCGTCGCCTCGAGGACGTCGGGCAGCAGCGCACCTGCGGAATCGCCAGGACGCCGCAGAGCCGGGAACAGGCTGGCGTCCACCCCGGCTGCCTTGACCAGTTCGTCGTCCCACTCCAGCCGATCGGCGGCGAGCATCTGGGTCGTGGAGGCGTTCGTCTCCTCGGTCCCTGCTTGACCCGTCAGCCAGTAGCTGAGCAGATCGGGGATGAGCAGCAGGCTCTCCGCCTCTTCGAGCTGCGGCGAACCTGCTGCTGCGGTCAGCTGGAAGATGGTGTTGAAGCGCTGGAGCTGAATGCCCGATCGTGCGTACAGCTCCTCGACCGAGATTTTCTCCAGCACCTGTTCGACGGCGCCGATCGTGCGGGCGTCACGGTGATGCACGGGATTGCCGAGCAGCGTGCCGGTGCTGTCCAGCAGGCCGTAGTCGACCGCCCACGAGTCGATGCCGATCGAGCCGGGGTTTCCATACACCCGGCCTGCCTCAGCGATGCCGTCGAGTATTCCCCGATACAGTCCGAGGACGTCCCAGTAGAGCGTGCCTCCAGCAGCTACCCCGCCATTGGCGAAGCGCGTCAGTTGGCGTAGGTCGAGCACGCCAGCGTCAATCGTGGCGAGGTATACCCGACCACTCGATGCTCCGAGGTCGACGGCGACGACGCCGGTCGCGCTCACCTGTTCGTCGCTCGAGGCTGCATGGCCCAGTGCGCGACTCCCGAGCGCACGCTGCTCGGTGGCAGCATCATGCGACCTCGACGAGCTCGATCCCGAGCAGCTCGGCGATGGCAGCAATCTCCCGGCTCCGATGACCCGTGCCGAGCGCCCAATGGTGTGCCACGGCCGTAGCGGACCAACGGTCGCACCACTCGCCGGGGTCACAGCCGAAGTCGACCCGCGAGGTGGTGTTGCCGATCTGGAGCAGCGCACCCCCGACAACCTCGCCCTCGGACACGACGAAGCGATACCGACCGTCTCGCATTTGGGTGATGCCGAATGCGGTCACCGGCCCATGCCGGACGTCGAATTCGACCGATACGCCGTAGCCGCGCTTGCCGTGGTACGTCCCGAGCCCACGAAGGAGTGGCTTGCCCTGGCTGATCGCGAGGTGTGCAGGGCCGTCGTGGCCCATCTCGACGACGTCGTCAGTGAAATTGAGCGCCTGCAGCTCGGTGAACGAGCCACCTGCGCCGAGCCGGTCCATGATCAACATGGCGATCGAGGTGCGTAGCTCGTACTCACCGCAGGTCGGCACGTGGTTGGCGGTGAGTAGCGAGGCTCCCAGGATCATTCCCGCTCCGAGCCGCTCGTGCAGCTCGCCCTCGAGGCCACGGTGGTAGTAGGCGAGCGAATCCAGCGAGAAGTCGAGTACCAGCTGGTCGAGGCCGACGGAGACCTTTGCTGCCCATTCGAGATCGTCCGGGTTGACCGAGTCGTCGAGAGTGAAGATCTCTCGCGTCTCTTCCAGCTTCGCAGCGACCTGCTTCTGGCCGACCTTGTCGACCCTCACGCGCAGATCGTCGAACTCCAGGACCTCGACGTGCCCACCAAACGACGACGAGATCATCGTCAGATCCGTCGAGACGTCGTACATGCCGGGATAGAGGTGACCCATCAGCCCATGGCGTCCACGCGCCAGCACACGCTGCACACCAGCAGCGCGCACCCACTGCTCGATCTTGGTCCATGCACGCTCGTCATTGAGGTGGCCCGAGACCGAACGAAACGCAATCCCACACCGCTCGAAGGCATTTGCCACTTCCGGCAACGGGCAGCAGCCGCAGTACGCGAGCCACTGACCGGTGTCGAAGGTCGCGTGGTCCATCGATTCGCTTGGCTGGAGGTTGATCACCAGCACCGGCGCACCGGTGCGCTGCGCTATCGGCACGACCATGGTGGCGGTCATGTACGTCGTGAGGAACATGATGATCATGTCGCAGCCCGCGGCACGCAGACGCTCGGAGGCCTCTGCGGCCTCCGACGCGTCCGAGATGAAACCTACGTCGACGACATCGGCATCGAAGCCGGACACCCGCTGGGCCACGACGTCACTCGATCGGCGTAGCTGTGGCAACAGGTCGGGGAACTGCGGCCAGTACGCCCCAAGGCCACCGGCGACGAGCCCGACGACGGGCCGGGCGGCCCGCACCGAGACGACGGGGTCCGGCTGCTCCGCCAGCGCGGTCATCGTAGGAACGCCGCAGCGACGCCCGCGTCGACCGGGATGTGGAGCCCCGTCGTGTGAGAGAGCTCACTTGACGCGAGGACGAAGACCGCGTTCGCGCAGTGCTCCGGCAGGACTTCGCGCTTGAGAAGCGTCCGCCCGGCGTAGTACTCGCCGAGCTTCTCCTCTTCCACGCCGTAGACCGCAGCACGCTTTGCGCCCCAGCCGCCGGCGAAGATCCCCGAGCCACGGACCACGCCGTCAGGGTTGACGCCGTTGACGCGGATCCCGTACTGGCCGAGCTCTGCTGCCAGCAGTCGGACCTGATGCGCCTGGTCGGCCTTGGTCGCACCGTAGGCGACGTTGTTCGGACCGGCAAAGACGGCGTTCTTGCTGACGATGTAGACGATGTCGCCGCCGAGGTCCTGGTCGATCATCACCTTGGCCGTCTCGCGTGACACGAGGAACGAGCCTCGGGCCATCACGGAGTGCTGGAGCTCCCAGTCCTCGATGGTCGTGTCGACGAGTGCCTTTGAAATGGACAGCCCAGCGTTGTTCACCACGAGGTCGACACCACCAAAGGCGAGCACCGCCTGGGTCACCGCCTCGCGAATGGCCTCTTCGGACGAGACGTCGGTACCGACGTGGACCGCCACGTCGGTGTTGCCGATCTCCTTGGCGACCTGCTCGGCATTGGCCAGGTTGAGGTCGGACACGACGACACATGCGCCTTCTTTGGCCAAGCGGCGTGCCGTAGCGGCTCCGATTCCCGAGCCACCGCCGGTGACAAGGGCGATCCGAGTGGCGAGGGGCTTCGGAGGAGGCATCCGGCGGAGCTTCTGCTCCTCGAGCTCCCAGTACTCGATGCGGAACTTCTCGGACTCGTCGATCGGGGCATAGCGCGAGATCGCCTCGGCCCCGTACATGACGTTGATGGCGTTGATGTAGAACTCGCCAGCCACGCGTGCGGTCTGCTTGTCCCGACCGAAGCTGAACATGCCCACACCAGGCACGAGCACGATCGCTGGGTCGGCCCCACGCATTGGCGGCGAGTCGGGCGTCGCGTAGCGGTTGTAGTACGCGCTGTACTCGACCCGGTACTCCTCGTGGAGCACGCGCAGCCGGGCAATGACCTCGTCCACGGTTGCCGAGGACGGGAGGTCGACGACGAGCGGACGCACCTTGGTCCGTAGGAAGTGGTCCGGGCACGAGGTACCGAGTGCTGCGAGCTCGGCGAGGCGCTCGCGCGACAAGAAGTCGAGCACCACATCGCTGTCGTTGTAGTGGCCGACCTGACGGTTCTCCGTGCTGGCAAGGCCGCGGATGATCGGGAAGATCGCGGCGGCCTTCGCGCGGCGCTCGGCTTCAGGAAGTGGCTCGAACCCGGTGACAACAGCGCCAAAGGGGTCCTTACGACCATTGGCGTCGATGTAGGCCTGGGCCTCACGGATGATCTCGAGGGAGTTCTTCTCACACTCGTCGCTCGTTGCTCCCCAAGCGGTGATGCCGTGTCCACCGAGGATGCAGCCGATCGACTCCGGGTGCGAGCGCTGCACTTCGGCGATGTCGAGTCCGAGCTGGAAGCCCGGACGGCGCCACGGCACCCACGTCACGCGCTCACCGAAGCAGGCCTTGGTGATGGCTTCGCCATCGGCGGAGGTCGCAAAGGCGATGCCAGCGTCGGGATGGAGGTGGTCGACGTGAGCACATTCGACGAGCCCGTGCATTGCGGTGTCGATCGACGGTGCAGCACCGCCACGGCCGTGCAGGCAGAAGTCGAAGGCCGCGACCATCTCGTCTTCGCGCTCCGGGCCGGGGTAGACGCCGACGAGCGCCTTCAGGCGATCGACTCGAAGCACGGCCAAGCCGGACTCCTTCAAGGTGCCGAGGTCGCCTCCGGAACCTTTGACCCAGCACAGCTCGACCGGCGTACCGGTGACGGGGTCCTCCACGGTCGCTTTGGCGGAGGTGTTGCCGCCTGCGTAGTTCGTGTTGCGTCGATCAGCGCCAATGCGGTTCGACCGCTCCAGTAGCTGCTGTACCTCAGGGGGGGTTGCCATCGTATGCTCCGTTCTTCCTCAGAAATCCTGCTCAGGCGCCCCAGCCGGCGGCCTGGCCACCGACTCGGGTCTCACTGACCTTCGCGTAGTAACCCGACCGCTGGTAGGCGCCGATCGGGTCGGGGTCGAGCCCCATGTCCTCGCGTACTTCTGCCAGCAACGGGCGCACGTCGGTATTGAACGCGTCGACGATCACCGCATTGGCTCCGAGCACGTCACCGGACTCCTGCGCGGCGCGCAGTGCGGCCTGGTCCACGAGGAGCGCCTTTGCCGTCGCCTCTTGAACGTTCAGCACGGAGCGGATCTCCGCCTGCACCTTGGGCTCGATGTTGTGACACTGGTCGAGCATGAAAGCGACACCGGAGTCGGGACGGAGCACGTCAGCGGCGACAATCTCGTGCATGATGCGGAAGAGCTGGTAGGGATCGGCCGCTCCGACCATCAGGTCGTCATCTGCATAGAACCGGCTGTTGAAGTGGAAGCCACCGAGCTTTTTGGCTCGCACCAAGAGCGCCACAAGGAATTCGATGTTCGTCCCCGGGGCGTGGTGGCCGGTGTCGACGAGGACTTGCGCCTTGTCGCCGAGGGCGAGGCAGTGCGTGAGGGAGGTGCCCCAGTCGGGGACGTCCATCGTGTAGAACGCGGGCTCGAAGAACTTGTACTCAAGGAGCATCTTGACGCCGTCGCCGAGCCGGTCGTAGGTCTCCTGTAGGGCCTCGGCCAAGCGGTCCTGGCGGGCGCGAATGCTGTCCTGTCCGGGGTAGTTCGTCCCGTCGGCGAACCACAGGCTCAAGATCCCCGAGCCGGTGGCGTAGGCCACATCGATGCACTCGATGAGGTGATCCGTGGCCTTGCGCCGGATCTTCGGGTCCGGGTTGCAGACACTGCCGAGCTTGTACTCGGGCTCCTGGAAGGTGTTCGGGTTGATGGCACCGATCTGGATTCCATGGTCGACCGCATGCTTTGCAAGCTGTGCATAGTCGTCGACCTTGTCCCAAGGAATGTGGACGGCCACAGAAGGCGCTACACCGGTGAACTTGTGCACCTGAGCGGCGTCTTCGATCTTTTCGAACGGGTCGCGTGCGACGCCCGGCTGAGGAAAGACTTTGAAACGGGTTCCGGAGTTGCCGTAGGCCCACGACGGGGTCTCGATCCACTGCTGACGTAGGGCTGTCTTGACACTTGCGAGATCGGTCATGGGGTACCGCGCTTTCCTCCCGGTCGCGCCTTGCGGCCGGAACAGGTGGATGGGTCTTCAGTCAAGGTGGAAAATCTCCGGCAGAGAGGCCATCTGCTCGTCCGGTCGCAGGCCATCGAGGCCTTCGAAGAACGGCGCCATCTCGGCTTGCCAGCGGGTGTTCACGTCGGTCGCTGCCATGGCGCGCTGAGCTTCGGCGAAATCCTCACATTCGAGGTAGCCGACGAGCGTGCCGTCTCCGACGAGAAAGAGCGAGTAGTTGTGCCAGCCAGTCTGCGAGAGCGCCTCGCGCATCTCGGGCCAGACCTCACGGTGGCGAGCCACGTACTCATCCATCTTGTCCGGTCGGACGTGGAGTTGGAAGCAGACCCGTTGCGTCATCGTGCGCTCGCTCGTGTACAGGGCTCGTAGGTGGAAGTGCTGCCGTTGCTTGTGCTGCCGTTGCTTGTGCTGCCTGTGCTTGTTCTGATTGTTCAGGTGAAGCCTGTGGAGATGCTGGTGGTTCGTAGTGATTGTGCAGGGAGGGGCGCCGCACGTGCGGCGCCCCTCCCTGAGATTGCTTTAGAAGTTGAACTGCCCGACGTTTGCCTTGTCGAACACGAACGGCTTGCCGAGGACGATCTGAGGTCCGCCCGCAGCGTTGATGATCGTGTACTTGCCAAGCTTGCCAGCGGTGAAGGACTGGCCGGCCTTGCCGGTGATCTCACCGGAGGCGATGGCAGCGACGGCGTAGCCAGCGAGGTAGCCGAGGTCCGAGGGGTTCCAGAGCTCGAACTCGGTGACGGTGCCGTCGTCCACGTACGCCTTCATCTGGCTCGGAAGGCCGAGACCGGTGAGCACAACCTTGCCCTTGTACTTCGAGTGGGCGAGGTACTGCGCCGCAGACGAGATGCCGACCGTCGTCGGGGAGATGATCCCCTTCAGGTTCGGGTACGCCTGGAGCATGCTCTCGGTGTCCTGGAGCGAGTCAGCTGCGTTGTCGTTGCCGTAGTAGATCTTCACGAGCTGCATGTGCTTGTACAGCGGCTTGCGCAGCTCGATCTTCATGTACTTGATCCACGCGTTCTGGTTCGTGGCGGTCGACTCTGCAGACAGGATCGCGAACTGACCCGTGTAGTGCATCTCCTTGCCGAGGATCTGGACTTCGCTCTCGCCGATCTGCGCGGTGTTCGCCTGGTTGATGAACAGGTCACGGCAGTTCGTGTCGGAGTCGAAGGTCACCACGGCGATGCCCTTGGCCATAGCCTGCTGGAGCTCTGGGCAGAGCGCCTGCGGGTCGTTGCCGGCGATGACGATACCGGCAGCGCCGGTCTCGATTGCCGTCTGGATCGAGGGCTCCTGGGCGGCGGCGGTGTCCGCCGTGCCAGAGGAGACGACCTGGGTGTCACCGATCGCCGTCAGGGCGGTCTTGCCACCTGCATCGGCGATGACCTCGTAGGGGTTGAGCGTGTCCTTCGGGATGAAGTACATCGTCTGACCCGACTTGAGGGCGTGTGACTTCGATGCCGCCACCGAGCGGGAGGCCGAAGCAGCCCCACCAGCGACGAGCGATGCGATCATTGCAGCTGAGGCAACTGCGCTACCCGCGGCTGCTGCGCGGAATGCAATCCGGTGCTTCATGTATTGAATCCTTTCAACGATTTATCTTAACGGGTCGGAAAGTCCGAACCCAATTCGTGGGTGTTGCGACTGCTCCCGCCGGCGCGACACCGGACAGGGTCGAAGAACGTCATCCGTGCTGGTTCCTACGCCCCCCTTTCGATGAACCACGTCACGGCTGGCCTCCCATGGGCGACCAGCCCCCCTTCCCCCAAAACTGCCCCCCTTCGTCTCGCTGTTCTGCAGGCTCGGTCTGGACCGACCCCCGGTCCAGACACTCGAGATAATTTCCGCGTTACGAACCCGTTACGACCCTAGCTCGGTCGCGTGACGCAGCGTTCGTCGGGCAAGAATATTCGCCGTCCGTGCCCGGGCACTGCGGATGATCCCGGTCAGATTGGGGACGACCACGCTGCCGATGAGCAGCCCACCCGTGACGATGTTCTGGCTCTGAGCTGAGACGAGGTCGAGCGTCAACGCCTGTTGCACACCACCGAGAACACACACTCCGAGGACCACGCCAATGATCGTGCCCTTGCCACCGAAGATCGATACGCCGCCGAGCAGCACGATTGCGACACAGTCGAGCTCGAGTCCCGTACCGGCGTCATAGCGTGCCGAGGCGAACCTGAATGTCCACAGCACGCCGGCGAGCGCGGAGAAGGTCCCCGACATGATGTAGAGCCCCATCTTGATGCGCTTGACCCGTATGCCGGAGAAGAACGCTGCTTCCTTGTTCGCACCGATCGCGA
>Ga0116230_10006935_pt1 | contig 11196 bp, 8 predicted proteins | sample S1TSphfallax_3_FD_88678 | JGI IMG/M metagenome (GOLD analysis project Ga0116230, IMG submission 88678) | Host-associated microbial communities from peat moss isolated from Minnesota, USA - S1T2_Fd - Sphagnum fallax MG | ecosystem: Host-associated > Plants > Peat moss > Unclassified | place: USA...
GACCTGAAGCGGCTGATCGCCTATACCAGCATCAGCCATATGGGGTTCATCCTGATCGGCGTGTTCGTGTTCAACGCGCTGGCCTGGCAGGGGGTGATTTTTCTGCTGATCGCTCACGGCGTGAGCACCGGGGCGCTGTTCATCATCGTGGGTGCGGTCCAGAAACGGCTGCACACGCGCGACTTGGGCCGCATGGGCGGGATGTGGACGGATCTGCCGAAACTCTCCTCGTTCGGCACGTTCTTTATCCTGGCGGCGATGGGGCTGCCGGGGCTCGGCAATTTCGTCGGCGAGTTCTTGATCCTGCGCGGCGCGTTCGCGGTGGCGCCGGTGGTGGCGGTGGTGGCGGCGGTGGGATTGATTCCGGCGGCGCTGTACTCGCTGATTGCGGTGCAGCGGGCGTTTCACGGTCCGGCGGACCCGGCCCGCGCCGTGCCGGATTTCGGCGCGCGGGAGACCGGCATGATGCTGATCCTGGCGGTCGCGATCATCTGGCTGGGTGTGTATCCGCAGCCGATCCTGAACATTTCCGCACCCGCGCTGGAAAACCTGACGCCGGCGGCGCCGGTGGCGATGCTGAAACGCGTCCCGCCGGCATGATGATTCTGGTCATTTTGGCCGTCGCGGTGGCCGCATTGCTTGCCGTCATTGCAATCCGGCGCAGCCATGTGTCGGCCACGGCGACTGCTATGCTCGGCCTGCTCGCTGCCATCGCCAGCCTCAGGCTGGCGCCGGCCGTGGCGCGACCGGGTCTGTTCACGTTCGACGCGCTGTCGCTCGGCTTCATCGGCCTCATCCTGGTCGGCGCCGCGATCATCCTGGTGATCGCCCACGCTTATTGGCGAACCGCCACGCTGCCCCGCGAGGAATTTCCGCTGCTGCTGCTGATCGGCACGCTGGGGGCCGTGGCGCTCGCCGCCAGTGCGAATTTCATCACGCTGTTTCTTGGCCTGGAGACCATGACGCTCGCGATGATCGGCATGATCGCCTATCCGCGGGAGCGCCGCGAGGCCGAGGAGGCGGCGCTGAAATACCTCATCTTGTCGGGCATGTCGTCCGCCTTCGTGCTGTTCGGTATCGGGCTGATCGAGCTTGCCACCGGTAATTTGGCGCTTGCCGGCGTGTCGGCGGCGGGTTCGGACCCGTTGATGATCGCCGGACTCGCGATGATCGGGGTCGGCGCGGGGTTCAAGCTTTCGGTCGTGCCGTTCCATTTTTGGGTGCCGGATATTTATGCCGGCGCACCAGCACCGGCCGGCGCCTTTGTCGCGGTGATCCCGAAAATCGCCGTGCTGGCGGTGCTGGTCCGGCTGCAGGCGGGCGGTGGGCTGGCCCCGGCAGCAACCGAAATCATCGCCGGCATCGCCATTCTGTCAATGCTGATCGGCAATCTTCTGGCGCTGCTGCAGGACAATGTGAAGCGCATCCTCGGCTATTCCTCGATCGCGCATCTCGGCTATCTGCTGGTCGCTTTGACTGCGGCGGGCGCGGTCGCGCGGGTCGCCGTCGCGTTCTATATCGTCACTTACGCGATCACCATGATCGGTGCGTTCGGTGTGATCGCCTTGCTCTCGGACGGGGCGGCGGCGCGGGATGCGGACCGGTTGGGCGATTTTCGGGGCATGGTCTGGACCCGGCCGGCGCTGGCGGCGGCGATGGTTTTTTTGCTCCTGTCGTTCGCGGGGATTCCGCCGGCGATCGGGTTCATTGCGAAAATGTACATTTTTGCCGCCGGGATCGATACCGACCGCTGGCTGCTGATCGGCACGATGGTGGCGAGCAGCGTGATCGGGCTGTTCTATTATCTGAACATCATCATCGTTATGGCGCAGCGGCCGGTACCTGGCGCCGCCGCGGCGGTGCCGCGGGGCATCGCCTGGTCGAGCCGGATCGCGATGGCGGGTCTGGGCGGGCTCGTGGTCGGCTTCGGCGTCGCCCCGCAGCCGCTGATCGCGCTGTTGAAATTGCTGTTCGCGTGATTTCAAAAGTCTTTCCGTGACCTGAAGAAGCGGTCATCCGCTGGAAACCGCCGCAATCCCGCCACACAATCTTTGGCTGGTGGACTGCATGGCGAGATATTCCGAAAGGAGTGGAGAAGATGCGGATTGCCCAGATTGCGCCGTTGTATGAAGCGGTGCCGCCGAAGCTCTATGGCGGGACCGAACGTGTCGTCTCGTTCCTGACCGAGGAGCTGGTGGCGCTGGGTCATGATGTGACGCTGTTCGCGAGCGGGGATTCCGTGACGTCCGCGACGCTGGAGGCGGTATGGCCGCAAGCGTTGCGGCTGGATTCCGGCGTTCGCGACGCGATGGCGCCGCAGATGCTGCTGCTGGAGCGGGTGTACCAGGCGGCGCAACGGTTCGATGTGTTGCACTTCCATCTTGACTATATGCCGGCCTCGCTGTTCGCGCGGCAGCCGGTGCCGTTCATCACCACGCTGCATGGGCGGCTGGATTTGCCCGAGCTGACCCCGGTGTATGACCAGTTGCCGGCGCACAACCTGGTCTCGATTTCGGATGCGCAGAGGCTGCCGCTGCCCGGGGCGAATTTTATTGCGACCATTCACCACGGACTTCCGGAATTTCTGCTCCGGCCGATGCCGGGGCCGCGCGACTATGTGGCGTTTCTTGGCCGGATCTGCCCGGAGAAGCGGCCGGACCGGGCGATCAACATCGCCCGCGCCGCCGGCAAGCGCCTGAAAATTGCCGCGAAGGTGGACAAGGTCGACCGCGACTATTTCGGACAGACGATCGCGCCGATGCTGGGCGAGGACGCCGAGCTGGTGGGCGAGATCAACGATGGCGCCAAACCCGCGTTCCTGTCGGGGGCGGCGGCGCTGCTGATGCCGATCGACTGGCCGGAGCCGTTCGGACTGGTGATGATCGAGGCGATGGCGTGCGGGACGCCGGTGATTGCGTATAACCATGGCTCGGTGCCGGAGGTGCTGGAGGACGGGGTGACCGGCTTCATCGTGCACGACGAGGCGGAGGCGATCGCGGCGCTGCGGCGCGTCCACACGCTGGACCGCGCCGTGATCCGCCGGCGGTTCGAGACCCGGTTCACCGCCCGGCGGATGGCCGAGGACTATGTAGAGACGTATAAATCGCTGATGGTGCCGCGGACGGAGAAGCTGCGCCTGGTGCTGTAGGGTTGTTGGGGCGCGGGCCGCCCCGCCAACCCCGCGCGCAATACCGAAAACTGCTTGATCTGGTTTTCTGATACCGGCTAGGCTGAAATTTAGAAAAGATGAAGCAGGACATCAGAAACGCGACGCTGAAGCAGCTCCGGGTGCTGGCCGCCGTGGTGAAGACCGGCTCGGTCACCGCCGCGGCGCAGCGGCTGAACGTCTCGCCGCCGGCGGTAACGCTGCAGATGCAGTTGCTACAGGACCTGGCCGGGCTGCCGCTGGTCGAGCGGCTGGGCAACAGCACCACGCCGACCGAGGCGGGTGCCGAGATTTTGCGCGCGGTCGAGCAGATTGAGACGCTGCTGGCCGATTGCGGGGCGACGCTGGCGGCGATTGCCGGGACCAAGCGGGGCACCGTCTCGGTCGGCGTGATCAGCACCGCGAAGTATTTTGCGCCGCGGGCGCTGGGCGCGTTCCTCCGGGCGCATCCGGGCGTGGATTTGCGGCTGACCATCGGCAACCGGGCGGAGATGATCGAAGCGCTGAACCGGCACGAGATCGACATTGCGGTGATGGGGCGGCCGCCGGATCAGCTGGATGTCGACGTCAACGTGATCGGCGACCATCCGCATGTGATCATCGCGCCGCCGGACCATCCGCTGGCGCGCGCCAACAGCGTGTCCCCGGCGCAACTGGCGAACGAGACATTTCTGGTCCGCGAGCCCGGCAGCGGCACGCGCGGGTTGATGGAGCGGTTCTTTTCGGAGGCCGGGATCGCGCCCCGGATCGGCATGCAGATTGGCAGCAACGAGACGATCAAGCAGGCGGTGATGGCCGGGCTGGGGGTCGCGTTCATCTCTGGCCATGTGATCGATTCGGCGCTGATTACCAGGAGCCTTGCGATTCTGCCGGTGGTCGGTTTGCCGATCATTCGGCAATGGTGCATCGCGCATTTGCGGGGGCGCCGGCTGATGCCGGCGGTGGCGGCGGTGCGGGATTTCTTCATCGAGCAGGGCGGGAGCTTTCTGCCGGATATCGACGGATCGTTGGTGAGTTTATAGTCCGCCGGAGCGGCCGATGCGGCGGTGCAGGGTGCTGCGGGCGATGCCGAGTTTGCGGGCCGCTTCGGACAGATTGCCGCCGGAGGTCGCAATGGCGCGGCGGATCGTCTGGCGGTCCACGTCCTCCAGCCGCAGCGGCACGTCTTCCGGCGCCAGCCCGACAATTTCCGGCGGCAGATCGGCGGCGTGGATTTCCGATCCGGGGCAGGTCAGCAGCAGGCCTTCCACCAGATTGCGTAGCTCCCGCACGTTGCCCGGCCAGGCGTAGCCGGACAAGGCCGCCAGCGCCTCCGGCGAAATTTTCAGGGGTTCGACCTCGTGCTTGGCCGCCAGGGTTCGGTTGTAGTGTGCCAGCAGGTGCTGGATGTCGCCGTCGCGGGCGCGCAGCGGCGGGATTTCGATCACGGTGACGCCGATGCGGTAGAACAGATCGGCCCGGAACCGGCCGGCGCGCACGTCCTCCCGCAGGTTCCGGTTGGTCATGGCGATCAACCGGATGTCGACCCGCCGCGGTGTCGGGTCGCCAAGGCGGTACACCACACCCTCCTCCAGGGCGCGCAGCAGCACCGGCTGCATGTCGAGCGGCAGTTCGCCGATTTCATCCAGACAGAGGATGCCACCATGCGCGAGCTCAAACCGGCCGGCGCGGCCTTCCTGCATGGCGCCGGTGAAGGCGCCGCGGACATGGCCGAACAATTCGCCGGCGATCAGCTCCTTCGTGGCGGCGCCGCAATTGAACATCACCAGCGGCGCCGCCGGGTCGCCGGCGGCGTGAAGGGCGCGGACCAGCGCCTCCTTGCCGACCCCGGTCTCGCCATGGATCAGCAGCGACACCCGCCGGCTGGCGAGATTTTTCGCGCGCGCGATCATCTGCCGGAGTGCGGCGCTGTCGCCGATGATGCCGGCGAACGGGTCCGCGGCGGGCGTGGTCATCGGCACGATCCGGCTTCTGCGCTGGGGCACGACCAGCATGGCGCCGACGGTCTGGCCGTCCAACTGGATCGGGTCGAAATCGCCGCCGACCTTCAGGCGCGCGGGCAGCCGGTCGAACCAGCGGTCCACCGGCTCGTCCGGGTCGAAGCCCGGCACGGTCTGGCCGGCCGGCTCGTCTTTCGCGTTGGCGTAGACCATGCGGCCGGCGCGGTCGATGACCAGGATGTTGGCGTCGCCGACCGAGGGCAGGCGCTGTAGGCAGCGTTCCAGGAGGCGCACGCGCTCCCGCCCGGCGCGCTCCGCCAGCGCCGTCTCGATCTGCCGCGCCGTCGCGACCGCGAGCGAGAGGTTGCCGCGCTGGTAGGTGCTGGGCGGGCCGGAGATGTCCACGACGCCGAGGATGCGGCCGGTCCCGGGCTCGCAGACCGGGGCGGCGGCACACGTCCAGCGCTTGATGCCCTCGCAGAAATGCTCGGTGGCGTGGACTTGCGCCGGCTGGCCGGTGGCAAGCGCCGTGCCGATGCCGTTGGTGCCGATCACCGCTTCATTCCATTGGCCGCCGGCGATCAGGTGGATGCGCTCCGCCTCGGCCATGGTGCGGTTGTCCCCTACCGCTTCCAGGACCACGCCGTCTGGGTCGGTGAGCAGCATCATGCAGCGCGAGCCGGAAAAAATATCCTCGATCCGACGCAGAAAATCGGCGGAGGCGGCGATCAGGTCGCGGTTGCGGTGCCGGAGTTTTGCAAAATGTTCGCCCACCACCGCGATGGGTGCCGCGCGGCCGGCCGGGTCCACGCCCAGCTTCAGGCTGCGCTGCCAGGAGGAGACGACGACGTTGCCGAGCGGGATCGCGGCCTCCGGCTCCCCGGTCAGGAAGCGTTCCCAGGCCCACATCTTGTCCCGATCGCTGAGCAGGCGCGGCTTCACATGGCGGTCTCCCGCGGGGTCCTGGCGATGCTGGGTCAGGCGCGGCCCAAAAATTCGGCGCCGCCGCCGAGGGCTGGGCCGGCGGTGGGGTCAACATAGTCCGGCCGGTCCGCGATCAGCGTGTGGGTGGTCAGGATCAGGGAGGCGACCGAGACCGCGTTGCGCAGCGCGCTCACCGTCACCTTCACCGGGTCGATGATGCCGGCCTCGTCCATTGCGATGAAATTTCTGGTTCGGGCGTCGAGTCCGATGCCCATGGGCGAATCCTTGACGCGCGCCACCATCGCGGCGCCGTCCATGCCAGCATTGGCGGCAATCGCGGCGAGGGGCGCGGACATCGCCTCCTGCAGCAGGAGCGCGCCGGTGGCCGCACCGTTCAGCGTTCCGGCCAGCCGCTTCGCCAGAGCCGGCACCAGTTGCGTGAGCGCCGTGCCGCCGCCTGGAACCACGCCTTCCGCGATCGCGGCGCGGGCCGCCGCCAGAGCGTCCTCGATCAACTGGGCGTGGCGCTTTTGGGCGACCGGGGTGGCGCCGCCAGCGAGGATGGTCGCGGTGCCGCCGGAGAGTTTCGCCAGCCGCTGTTGCAATTTGTCGCGGTCGATATTGTTGGGGGCGAGGTCGATCTGCCGGCGCACCTGCTCCCGCCGCGCCGCGACCGCCGCCGGGTCGCCGCCGCCGCCGGAGATGACCGTCATGTGGGCGCCGATCCGGACCTGCCGGGCACGGCCGAGATCCGCCCGCGTGACATTTTCGACCTTGCCGCCGAGATCACGGGCGAGGACGCGGCCGCCGGTGATGATGGCGATGTCTTCCAGCATCGCCTTGCGCCAATGGCCATAGTCGGGCGGGTGGATGGCGGCGACCTGGCCGCCGCCGTCCCGCGTGGAGAGCAGCGCCATCACCGCCGCCGGGGCGACCTCCTCCGCGATGATCAGCAGGGGCTGGTTGGTGCGCCCGAGCAATGCCCGGATCTGTTCGACCTCCGCCGGCGTGGTGATTTTCAAATCCGTCATCAGGATCAGCGGGTCCTCGAGCACCGCCATCATGCGCTCGACATCCGTGACCATGTGGTGAGAGATGTAGCCGCGGTCGAAATTCATGCCATCCGTGACATCCAGCAGCGTTTCCACCGTCGCGCTGTTTTCCACGGTTACGATGCCCTGCGGGCCGGCGCGCTCGATCGCTTCCGCCACGATCGCGCCGGTTGCTGGATCGTTATTGGCGGCGATGGTGGCGACCGCCCTCACCTCCTCCGGTCCGCGCAGCGGCCGGGCGCGGGCGCGCAGCAGCGTGATGGCTTCCGCCAGCGCCACCTCCATGCCGTGCACCAGCTCGATGGCGCTTTCGCCCGCCGCCATCCGGCGCAGGCCGAGTTGCACCAGCGCGTCCGCCAGCACGGTCGCGGTGGTGGTGCCGTCCCCCGCGGCCTCCGCCGTCTGCATCGACACCTCGCGCAGAATCTGCGCGCCCATGTTCTCGAATTTGCACGGCAGCTCGATCTCGGCGGCGATCGAGACACCGTCGCGCGAGACCATCGGCGTGCCGATCGGCCGGTCGATGATGGCGTTCATGCCGCGCGGGCCTAGCGTGCCGCGTACCGCCTTCGCCAGTTGCGCGACCCCGCGCCCGAGGGCGGCGCGCGCGGCGTCATCGTGCAGCATCATTTTGGCCATCTGGACTTCCCGTTGTTATTGTTGACGGTCGGCGGAATTTTTCTACGAATCCCGCCGATCTCTGACCACTGACGACCGTGCTTCAGTCGTACTTGATGTATTGCATCGCCTCGTCCATGTCGCCGAACAGCACCACCGTGTTGTCATCCACCATGACCATCCGCCCGTAATGGGTGGACGTCGATATCTCGAACGTGTACGGCGTGATGGTCCGGCCCATCGCCTCCGAGATCTCGTCCATCTTGAACTCGATCTTGCCATCGCCATCGATGCGAATCAGCGCCGGCTGATAGGTCACGCGGATGCCGGGCTTGGTCGCCATCAATTCGGCGATTCCGCGCGCCTCCACGCTGTCGTTCATCGTGACGCCGCATTGGTGCGAGATCGTGCCTTCGAACTTCATATCCTTCATGGATTTGAAGATGTTGTCCTGCCGGACCGCGGTTGAGTTTTGAACCTGAGACATGAAAATACTCCCTTATTTGTCGAGCGTGGCGCGAACGTCGAAACCGACCTCGGCGGCGATCGCCCGGGTACGGTTTTTGGCGGCGTCCAGGGCGTCCGCGAACTGCGCGATTTTGACACGCGGCTGCGACCAGACCGGCTGCAACTGATGCGCCGCGAGCAAGGCGAGCGCGCCGTGCTTTTCGAACCAGGACACAAACAGTTTGCGGTTGGCGTCGCCATGCACGGGATCGAGGGCCAGAATGCCGAACAGTTCGACCGCGTTGGCGAGGTTACGCTCGTAATCGCCTTCCCCCGCGGAGACCACCGCCGGCGTCATGAAATCGTTCTGGGCCGCCGCCATCTGCATGATGAAGCCGCTGCGGAACAGCTCCGCCACCAGTGGCTCGAACACCATGTTGGTGGCAAAATATTGCTCCAGATAGTCGGTGGCGCCCATGATGCCTTCCACCGCGTGGCGGGTGCCCTGCCAGACCGCGTCGTCCAGCCAGTGGGTCTTGCCGGATTCCAGATCGATACCGTCGATGTCCAGCGCAAGCTCGCCGAGATACAGCGTGAGGTCCTGCGAGAACCGGAGCTTGTAAGAGGAGTTGGTCAGGATCGCGTTATTGATCATCTGCGTGTAGCCGTAGCGCTGCGCCTGCATGGTCGCCGTGCCGAGGCCGAATTCCGCGTGCTTGTAGGCGCCGAGATGATCCGACAGGACTTTGACCCAGGCCCTATCGAACCGCTTGGGCGCCCCGGAGCGGCGGCCGTTTTCGATCACGTTGCTGATCATGCCGACGATGGTGGATTGCCGCTGGTAGTGGGTACGCTCCCATTCCTGGTCCACCGCGCGGAATTTGTGCCAGTCCGAGGATTTTGCCGCGGTCCAGCGTTCGTCATAGGTGGGGGTGCCGTCCGCGAAGGAGATGATCCAGTCCTGCAGCAGATACCGCTTCGGGTCCGGCTGCACGTCGACGGTCATGTCCTCGTAATGGGTTGCCTTGCGGCCCTTCGGCTCGAAATAATTGTAGCGCCGGCTGTCCGAGCCGGCGAAGGTCGCGGCGCCCGCGGCGCCCGATTTCTGTGCTGGCGGATCGATGGTCGTGCTCATTGTCTGCGTCTCCATTCTTGAATTGATCGTGTGGTCTCAGCGCACCGCCGGGGTGAACTTGTCGAAGAAAATATGGTCGGGCTCGACGCCGGCCATCTGCAACACCGGCAGGACCGCGTCGATCATCGGCGGCGGTCCGCAGGAATAGGCGTCGATCTCGTCCGCGAAATTTTCCGCGCGGAGGTGGCGCGCCAGAACTTCGTGGATAAAGCCGCGCTCGCCGGTCCAGCCGTCGCCGTCGGCAGCATTGGAGAGCGCCGGGATGAAGCGAAAATCTTCCAGTTCGCGTTCCAGCTTCGCGAATTCGTCGAGCTGGAACAGGTCCGCCGCGGTGCGGGCACCATAGAAGAAACGGACCGGGCGCTGTTCGCCGGAGCCAGCGTGGTCGCGCAGGATGGAGAGGAGCGGCGACATGCCGGAGCCTCCGCCGATGAGAAGCATCGGACCGGGACGGCCTTCACGCCGGAAGCAGGTGCCGTATGGGCCCTTGATCTCCAGCCGGTCGCCTTCCGCCAGGCTGTCGTCCAGGGCCGCGGAGAATGCGCCTTCGGCGTATTTTTTGATGATGAAGGAGAGCCGGTTCGGCTCGCCGGGGGGATTCGCCATCGAGAACGAGCGCGTGATGCGCCCGCCTGGCAGCGTGATGTCCACATACTGGCCGGCCCAGAATTTCAAAGGTTGCGGGATCTCGATCTCCAGCAGTCTTATGTCATGGGTCAGGCGGGTGATCCGGTTGAGCGTCGCCGGGAAGGTCTTCACCGCGATCGACCGGCTCAGCAGATCTTCATCGTAATTGAGAAGCTCGATTTCGAGGCCGCTGAAAGCATGGGTGCGGCAGAGCAGGATCAGGCCGTTCTCACGGTCGTAATCCGGCAACGCGAAGGTGGAGTATTTCAGCATCTCGATATCGCCGTCGATCAGCTTCGATTTGCAACTGCTGCACTGGCCCTCCTTGCAGCCATGCATCACGGAGATGCCCTGGCGGAAGGCGGCGTCCAGCACGGTCTCGCCCTCTTCGACCTCCATTTCGATACCGACCGGTTCGAATCGCACCTTATGCGTCGTGATGACCGTCATGGAATTATACTTCCTTCGCGTCTCGTAATGAGGCACGTGATCCGGGAGCCGCCGAAGCGGCCCCCGGATTTTTACGCATTTAGTTCAGCGGATTGATCTTGAAGCCCTTGCGGTATTCCGCCGCGGCGGCTTCGCGTCCTTCATCCGTGAGAGACCGGAAGTTGGTGAGCGGGCTGCCGAGCGTGAAGCCGCGGACGTCGTCCAGCGTCCACATCTTCGAATCGTCGAAGTGCAGATGCGGTTGCGGCACCAGCGTCTTGCCGTCGGCGCGAACGAAACCGAGATCGGTGATCGCATCGGCCAGATCCCAGCCGTGGTAGCACTCCTCCCATTCCCGCCGGCCGCTGAAGCGGCCCATCGCCGGGGTTGGACGGCCCTCATACTCCGCCGCGAAGGCGACCTTGTGGGTCCAGCGGCATTGTTCGGAGCAGTAGGTGTAGACCTTGCCGTCCACCGTGTCGTAGGTGAAATCCTCGCGGATCAGGCAGGGTACCATGCAGGACCAGCAACGATGCGGATAGACGTATCCGGTGTCGGCGTTGAAGGTGATGTTGGTCTGGCCCTTTTCGGAGAGTTTCGCGTACCACTTCCAGTATTCGCCGAACTGCGCGTACCAGCCCGGGTATTTGTGCTCGAACCACTCGAAGTCTTTCTCCGTCTGCGCCTCGATCCGCCAGAAATTGAGCGGCCAGCCGACCGAGAAGAATTGCGCGGTCAGATGGACATAGTTGCTCTTGACGATCCGGTCCCAGGCCGCCGCGACGTCGTCGTGGTGGATCTTGATGCCGTATTTTTCCAGCGGCAGCATGTAGGTGCGATAATAGTCCTCGTAGATCC
>Ga0116230_10006936_pt1 | contig 11196 bp, 9 predicted proteins | sample S1TSphfallax_3_FD_88678 | JGI IMG/M metagenome (GOLD analysis project Ga0116230, IMG submission 88678) | Host-associated microbial communities from peat moss isolated from Minnesota, USA - S1T2_Fd - Sphagnum fallax MG | ecosystem: Host-associated > Plants > Peat moss > Unclassified | place: USA...
GTCCTCAGCCAACGACAAACGTCACGGAAGCCGGAAGCGCACACAGCCCAAAGGCTTCCGAGCCCCTAACCCTAATTTCTCCATTCCAAGGCTTCAGAGATCCCTAAACCCTAACCCTAATTTTCCCTTTTTGATGATACCCGCCTCAACCATGTTGTGTAGTTAAGTGATTAGGAATTGCTGAAGTTCAGCCCCACATTTTGGTAATGTTGAAGTTGGGCTTGGTTTATTGGTAATGTCCCCCACTCTTGGGCTTTACATGTTGTAAAGTATTAAACAAATTGATGATGAAACCCAGTCTAACTTTATAAAAAAAAAGCACCTACCTGAAAAGGGGAAAGAATGGAACAACAAAAGAGGACTAGTGTCCAACCAAGAGAAACACTCCAACATACAAACACACAAATGAATGCTACACAAGTGAGGGTTGCATAAAAGAGCAACCAGGACTTGCCAAAGGGGGTGAAGAGTGCAACCTATGTCCTAAACCTCTCATTTACTGCATGAAATAGATTAGACAAAGAAACAAGCAGCTCATCGCATAATGGCTCTGCCCAATGTTATATGATCATGATCAATATTTTATTCCAAAGACCAACTCCTTACGAAGGAAAATAAAGAATCTTTAGGAGTTTTTTTTTTTTTTTAAACTCAAAATTCAAAATTCAAAATTAATTAATTGTTTGGGAGGAATGTGCCAAACCTGCCAAGGTATATTGTATGGAATGTTTGGAATCTAAAATTTTGAAAACTGAAATGTTTGAATTTCGATCTGTGAATACTCAAAGCTAAAAATTGAAATTTGTATGTGAATTTTTTTTTAATTTGAAATTTTGAGAACTAAAATGTTTGAATTGGGATGTGTGAATACTTCAAGCTGAAAACTAAAATTTGAAATCTCTATGTGAAGCATTTAGAATTTGAAATTTTGACAACTCAAATGTTTGAATTCTGATGTGTGAATACTCAAAGCTAAAAATTGAAAATTGAAATTTGTATGTGAAATCTTTGGAATTTGACATTTTGAGAATTGAAATGTTTGAATTGGGATGTGTGAATACTTAAAGCTAAAAACTAAAATTTGAAATCTCTATGTGAAGCATTTAGAATTTGAAAATTTGACAACTTAAATGTCTAAATTTGGATGTGTGAATATTGAAATTTGAAATCTTTTTGTGAAATTTCTAGAAGGAATATAAAATTTTGAAAACTAAAATGTCTGAATATTGAAAACTAAAAATTGAAATGTTTGAATAATGAAAACTAAAAACTAAAATGTCTTACTATTAAATTTGAAATTTGAAATTTCCATATGAAATGTCTGAAATTTTAAATTACATCTTACATCAGTAACAAAAAAAACTTTAATGCAAACCCTACCTTTGAGAAGAAACTTTCAAATTCGTAAAAGGATTTGCTTTTGTGCCTTTTTTTTAATGCTTGTAATTGAGTTGTCAATTAGCATTACTAAAGGTTTCAAACTTTAAGTTAGGTGGAAGAATTGTCAAAAGGAGGTAGCATAAGGAAAAACATGTAACGTAATATCCCAAATTGTCAATTAAAGGGTTCTACCTTGAACTTTGTCTTCTCCAACTGCAAAAACTTTATTCCATTATGAGTTAAGGTTGTGTGGGACAATCTTAGTCTTTGCTTTCATATGCCCCACTTGTATCCATGCAAATTGTTGTATGCCAACCCCAACACAACACACCCAAACTAGGATTCTTCCCTTGACCTAAAAACGCCCCAAAGACCCCCAAAAAAAAAAAATGAAACATAAAAAACACACAAACACAAGAGGAGAAAATAACTTCCTAATTGCTTCAAACATGTAAAACTTCAGAATGACTTTCCAAGGAGCTAAATGCTTACTACTTTGAACCTACAAGAGGACCTTATAGGTAACCAAAGAATGTCATGAATAATAGGAAAGGACTTAAACAAAAAGAAAAACAAAAAATAGACAAGAACACATAAAAGGAAGGAGGACAAAACACACTTAAACTCTTAAAAACATGTAAGACTTTTAAATGACCCTCCAAGGAGTTAAAACCTTACTACTTTGAACCTACCAAAGAACCTTACAAATAAACAAAGCATAACTTTAAGACTAAAGCAAGACACAAAAGCACAAAAGAGGACAAGAAGAGAATAACTAAACATTAAGGGAAAAACACTTTATTTGGAAATAACCATGACTTTAGAAGAAGATAAACCTTGATTCATAAAACGCACCAACCTTGACAAGTAGATGGAAGGGTCCAAAGCTCCCCAAAAGATAAACCTTGATGAACCCAACTGGTCATTACTTGGATGCAAAACATCCGCTAAAATGATTAGAAATTCCAAGCAAACTATTATGCAAAATCTACATGTTGACTTTCTATTACATTTTATGTTACATGATGGTCATGTTGTATTTGTTACAATGAAGAAAAAAAAGAATAATTGTTGTTCAACAAACCTGGAATCCTCAATGATTATGTGAAGTATGAAAAGGGACTTGATTGTTTTTGGGCATATAAGGTTGTGACAATCTGCAAGTCTCATGCAGATGTCATGCTTGTACATTGAATTTGTTTTTCCTCCCTCCACAACAACATTTTCAACCTACAACAAAACACATCTTCATTCTCAAGACTTTTTACAAATACAGTTTATATTTTGGTGATTTTGGAATTTAAATAAACAAAACCAAAAAACATAAATACACAAGAAAGAATTTATGGGGTTGGGATTAGTGAAGATATCACTTACATATAGATTGAAGTAAACAAATTTTGGTGTTAGGCTAATCTGTGTGACCTCGTACATCTCATAGCAAATCTTTGCTAATTTTTTTACCAATTCCAAATCTTGTAAGACAATCTCACCCAAAAGATCTACACAACAAGACCTTGTCGGACCATATGATTACACTAGAAAACACATATCCATATGTGACATGTGTCAACGCACCAACATGATCAATGTAGAGTTGACCTCTTCAAAACTACATGAAAACATGGTTCATGTTGAATGGTTACCCTTAGCCATTGCTTCCTGTTTAGTTAGTCTTCTGGTTGCCCCAAGAGCAACATTCCCTACTAAGAAACACACCTACAAAACATAATCACCATGTCAATGTCAAGAATGTGAACTTTTTTTCAATGATCAGTTAACTATGAAACATAAACTCAAAAATATGCCAACTTGTTGTAAAAAATTCCCCAACTTCCTAAACTACTTTTTTTTTTCATGGGCAACAAGCTAGTATGCAATCTATCATCTTGCCATTAGTTGCAAACTCTCATATCTTCTCCAATGCAAGATTGGACCAAAATGCGTAACATACTAAATGGTCCATCTTTGGATGCACATTGGGTCCATTTGGCAACTCACCAACAAAAACCAAGCTATTTGGTTTGACTTCTTGACCAACAAATGCATAATGCCTCCTATTTTTTTCCTCATATATATTTCGCAAATATGCAACATTGCTCTCATCGTATGTAACACCATCTTGTTGTAGCCAAAATGTGAACATATATTCATAATAGTTATTTCCACATGAGTCGAGCTTTATGTTACTACCTTCAATTGCCTTGATTGTGGACTAAAATGGTCACACCATAATTTATTCATAATCCAATGCAAAGTTGGTCATGTAAACAAAAAATAAAAACAAATGCATTTGATGGAACAAGGCTGCCAAGAAACCCATTTGATATAAATAGGGACAAGGCCTTCTATCTTTGGAATACCCTTGAAATGCTCATACACGACCATTGTAGCTTTTGTGTACATGGGGTCCCCAATAATGTAACTAAGGTACCAAAATTCCATCTGCACAATGGTTACTTCAAATGTGCTACTAAACCCACCACCAAAACTAGTTGTATATACACTCCACTCTTGAATAATCACATTTGAAAAAGGGATAAGGGATGGACTACTTGTAAATGCAACCATCAAGTGGTTTCCAAGATCTTTTGCATTATCCAAGTAAACATTAGGATTTGGCCCTTGCGGGTGGCCACTTCCTTTTGCACCCCATGCACCACTATTCCATCCTCCACTCAAATGATATGCACTCAACAAACCTCCTAACACATGGATTATAGTCTTAAATATATTTACTTTTGAAAAACACTCCATCAATTCCGATTAAATTGAACTTATGTTATCACTTCTTTGAACAACAATGTTGCATCTCATGTTTGTTGTGTTTGGCATCTTAGAATTGCAACGTATGCTCTAAGTATCTATTATTTGCCAACTACATGTCTGAGACATATCTCTTGGAGACATCAAAGACAAAGATAAAAGTTAAATGTAACAACTCGTCCCTTATCATTTAGTTTCATAAGCAACTCCTTCTTGATCCATGATCTTGTATCCTTGATAATATTGCTCAAGCCCATAATCCAGTGCATCTATTACAATTACCCCCAAGCCACCAAGACCATCCACCCCATGTTTGTTGAGAGGTTATAGTTCATTGAATCCCATTGCAAAGGTTTTATATCCTTTACATGCATGTCGGAATGCCACTACAACATTTGTTTGTTGGGTTTTCCATAGTCGATCTTGTTGTTTACAATCAAATGAATCAAATCATTTGCTCCAACTTTCTTTTTTATTACTAAGTGCAATGATTAAAATGGTTAAATCTATTTTTACAACAATGATGCAACCCAAAACACATGTTTAAAAACCAAATTTGCAAATTAGATCATGGTTCCATTGGAGAATCCTAATAGTGTTAAGTCTGTTGTTGGAATGATGTGATGCAACCAAAAAGGAAACCATGAAAACCACCGAGTTTGCAAGCTCAAATCAAACTTATAGTGTCATTGTGGTGTATGGACACACTGGCATTCGAAGAAGCTTTTCCATTTTTTAATTTGGGGGGATTTACATTATTTATCTTATTCAATAAAAGTGGAAGAACTTCAGTGCCAATTACACCATCATATTTCTCTTTCACTCATTTGGAAATGAACTTTGTTGAAACATGTATCTTGTTTGACTAACTACAACCCATATACACAAAACCCGCCAACAAAAGGAGCACCAAGAATTGTCTCATTGCACATGAAACATGGCTCCTCGGCAACTTGCTAGTCTAGATTGCTCGTGTCACTTTTTGCCACAAGTTTTATTCAAGCAAAAGTCTTTCTAGGATGCAATCCCACAAACCCTATAACAAGGTTATCCTCAATCCAATTTTCAAGATATGCTTCAACCTTGGCAAAGTTGTAGGTAGAAGCTTCATGACTAAAGCTTGCAACCCAATCAACATTTTATTTTCTCCTCCACTTGTCCTTGCATTGATTTTAGTATATATAACATCAAACAAATGGTTGGTAGGACTAATTGCAAGGTTACTGAAACCTTCAAATGCCAATGAAGTTTCATCTATAGGGATGATATCAGAAGCAAACGGGGCAAAACTTAGAGTTAGGTTTTCAACAAGATCCCTTCTTTCCCACGCTTCTTGATGTGTCCATTCATGATTTTTATGATTGTGATTGCAAGGCTAATGAGCGATTGGGCACATGTTATGAACTTTGTCACCTTTGCACTAACATCCACATTTTTGTAAGTTCGAATAAACTCAACATGAATCTAAAGTGCCTCATACATTGTGGGAACCTCTGATTTAATTATTGATGAACATTTCACAATCACAAATGTAAAATTAGGGAATGCATGAACAATTGAATTATACAAAACTATGTGGTGGCTAAAATATTCAAGATTACTAAAAAACAACATGACATAAAAATCCTATAAGTGGTAGCAAAGACATAAATAACATACAAATATTAGACATGTGTGCATTTAGTGTTCCACAACAATCCATTTTCTTGTAGAAAATGGTGAAAGCCTACTAGTCCTCGATTCCTTGTTGTTCAAAGTGTTAGTAATTGCATATGATGAATATATTGCCACTGATAGGCAATTGAACATTGTTGTGGTTCATACCCTTTTAAAATTCATTGTTATTTCCTCATCTATTACACCCAAGCTATTATATGTTCTGGCTAAGGATGCACCCTCATAAGTGCAGTGCTTTCCTTCAAGTATTGTTAAGAAAGACATATCATAATTCCCTAAAGACCTGTAAGAGCAACAAATAATCAATCCTTCTATAGAATTTTGCAAGAGCCACCTACAAATTAAAGAATAAAGGTATGGGTGTGCCATCATCATACTTGAGCAATTGCATAAGGCTTGGAGTTTTTGCCTTACTCTCTTAGCCTTTTGCATCTTCCAAAGTTGCAGTAGCTTATAATAGTAGCAAAAGGACTATATCCATTCTTGAGTCATTCAAACATCCAACCTTTAATAATGGCAAATGAGGTAAAAGCTACAATTGGACAATGGAAAACGCTACATCCTATAATAATGAGCCATTTGGCAAGCCATCCAAACCTTGAACATTAGCCATATTTCTATTTTTTTGGGTTGCAACACTTAATGCCACTGCTTGGACAAAATTGTCTAGCAATTCCTACATTATGACCTATTCTCACAACTAGACATTTTAGTAGCTTAAGATGCTGATAAAACTTGACCCCATGAATGATGCTTTAGGGAAAAACATGTTCAGATTAGATTTTAGACAATCACCAAAACCCCAACGGAGAACTAAACATCTTCACAAAACCAAACTTAAAGATAAAGTTGCCCTTTCAACACTAGAGTATTTCCTAAAGTTCATTGTTAAGGATTTGCTTATGCCACACACATAAAGTGATTTGCCTCATTATTGTATGTTGGAGATTGAAAGTAGGTGAAAATCTAATCAATTGCCAACTTTTGCACCTTAAGTTGCACATACAAATAAATGACAATAATCCCACATATCTATCTTGCCAATTTGACAAGACCAATGCCCAAAATCCCATGGCCCAACCAAATAAACCATTGACTACAAAAAAAAAACCAAATACCACAAAAGTCTGACTTACAACACATAGAGATCCTAGACCATTTGTTTATTACATAACAACAATAAATGAATTTTGTGAATATCGACAACTCAATCATCTTTACTGTTACAATTTGCAATGATAGTAAAATACATCTCAAGGGGAATAATAATATGGGTAGCTAGTGACTCACAAAACCTTGGGAGGAAATGCATGGATTACTTCCAACACTTAGAGGGTGATAGTAATGGTTGCAAATCAAAGCTATAGAGTCCCATGTAGAGCTTTAAGAATGTGAAACTGCAAACATGATGTATAACAATCTATTCCAAACCTTCAAAGCCAAGGGTTCAAAGCTTAAGGTTTATGTCAAATTTTAAACAAACACATCCATGGGTACTAAAACAACCCAACTACCATTAAGCTAAGATTGAAAAGGAAGGGTTGTAATAGGGCTAAGCTTTCAATACCTACCATTCTAAATCCATGAGGGCTAAACCATGGATGATCAAATGTAGCAACTGGTGAATTATTGTTGGGGAACTTGTCAATTCATGAACATTCAACAAGGCTGCTAAATTAACAGCCATGGCATGGGCACACAAGTGGGTGGACCTTAAGCCTCTTCTCCCACCAAGCTCAGGCCACACATTAGTGAATGAAGTTGCACTACTTTTGGCATGCACAAACATGGTAGAGGAAGAGGAGGCAAAAAAATTTAGCATTAACAACCATGGGGCACACATGTTTGGTGCAATGGAGTCCAACTTATTGGAAGCCTAAGTAGTTAGTGCCAAACACTTTGGTACTACATTCCTCAAGAACTTGAACCAAGACATACATTTCTTCAACAAATTCCTCATCATGTGTATGGTGGAAGTGACCGTAGACATTGCTAAATACACCACATGCAATTGCTCCCTTGTCAACCACAACTTGTGCTTCAATGTTGTCGTTTTATTCACAAGCCACCACCAAGCCACTCACAACATTAGTTTTGAAGTATATATGAAATATTTTCAAACTTTGTGACATGTATTATTTTGTCACAAATATATTCCATACATTCAAGTTTTTCATTGTTTGTTGATTTTTTTAAAAAATTGATTAGATTAAGTTTCAAGTTAATCAAATATATTAAAAACAAGCAAAAATAATCCAAGATGTGATGTCTATACATAAAGATTATATTTGTGATTATAATTTTGGGGGGCTTAATGTGCTTATGCCTAGGGATTTGAACCTTAGTGGGGACTTGTGTACCTCAAAGCATGGAAAAATGGATAAAATGAATTGTAGTTAAGTATAACACTTGGTGGTTGATTAGTTAGTCAACTTGAATCGTTGGAAAAACCAAAAATTCTCAAAGTATAGTGTTAGAATTAGAGTTCCAAGAATATACCTTCAATGAAAGGTTACAAGAAACATTACAAAAGTTGAAAACATGGACATCAAATGAAGAAGGATTAAGGAAAATGGTTTTGTACAATGAAGAAGTATTGGTTCACTTGAAATCAACAAATGGGCATGCCATGCACAATGTATTCAAACATCAACAAAGTTTGATTGATGTTATTAGTAGTCCAACAACCCCATATACTCCTAGATCTATTCTTGGATTTATTCATGCATATGCTCCTACATTCATCTCTATGAACTCTGATCTTCCATCAACTAGGCATGTTATAAATTCAAGCCCTTCATCTACTTCCATTCCAATAAATAAGGGGAAAATGAATGGTGATATTTGCAACATCAATCACAAAGCATTGAGCATATGGCATCCACCATGGAAGTGGATTCAAAACATGCTTAGTTCTAATGTAGGCACAAAAGAATATTATTATTGGCAAAGCAAACAATGTTAAAATTAATAACCTAAAAATTGCTAGGAAGTTAAAGGTTATTAGTGAAGAGGAGTTCAAATAAAAGTTTAAAATAATTTAGACTTCAAGAACTATAAATCTATATCCCACCCACGGTTAGTAAGGTTGGACAATTGTTCACATATGATTTCAAATTGAAATCCATTTGACATCTATCTAAAAACTTTGTCAAGATAGTTGTAACTTTGAACAAAATTATATATTTAGGCTTTGTGGAATCAAACCTTTTCATTAACCATTTCCATTTCCTTTTCCTTTTTGATCCACCAATCCCCCATTGCATTTGCATTCTATACCCAACATGCATTTTGTTATAGGTTTTGATAAAATTTTGGTCAGCATTAAAACCTACCTCACACCTCCCAATCCTTTTCATGATGAACAATTCTTCACGTAGGTAGCCAAGATATCCCAACATGTTTTCAAAATGTTCATCATCATGGTAAGAACTTGGATACCTAGAGTCCAAGTAAATGAACGCAACTTGTCACAGTGTTGTTCATTACATAGATCTTCTTACGCCCATTGAACCAAAGCTTGTGGGTTCCATCATTCCAAGGTTTGTGAATCTTGATGAATGTGCCATCAATGAGCCCAATGCAACCCTAGAATTCCAATATGTTTGTGCCCAACACAACCCATTTTTGTGTTGTGGACCATCAAATTTCATTTCCAATTGCATCATTAATGTAAGAAGCAATGAAGATGGCATCATCACAAATTGCATTCTTTGACCAATTCCATATGAATGCATCATACATGAAAACATTATCATGTTTCATGTACAAAATGAATTGTAAAAAATGTTGTTTAGGGGTCAATTTTGAAAAACACCCAATCTAAATGTGGTGATCACCTATACATCCCAACTTTTAACTTTAAGACTAGAACCTTAATCCAAAAATTAAGTCCAAAGCCCTAAAATGAAAACCTTAATTCAAATTTTAAATCAAAAGCTTTTGAACAAAAACCATAATTCAAACCCTAAATCAAGAGCTTTAAAACTAAAAACACTAATCCAAAGCCTTAAAATTAAAACATTAATCCAATCTTTAAATTTATAGCCTTGATCCAAACCCTAAATCCAAAGCCCAACTAAAAGCATACATTGAAAGCATTAAAACTAAAACTCTAAACCAAACCTTAAATCAAAAGCCTTAAAATTAAAACTTTAAACTAAATTTCAAATTCAAAGCCCTAAAGTTTAAAGTTTGAATCCAAACCTTTAAAACTAAAACCCTAATCCAAACCCTAAATCCAAACCTAAAACAAAAACTCTAATCCAAACACTAAAACAAAAACCTTAAATCAAAAGCCTTCATACTAAAACTTTAATTCAAATCACTAAAATTAAAACCATAATCCAAATCCTATCCAAACATTTTACTAAAACCTAAAATCCAAAGCATTAAAAACTCAAACCCTAATCCAAACCCAAAAACAAAAACATTTTTATTAAAGCCGTAATCCAAGGCCCTAAAATTAAAACCTTAATCGAAACCCTAAATCAAGAGCTTTAATATAAAAACCTTGATCCAACGCTCTAAAACAAAAACCTTAATTCAAACCTCAAATCCAAAGCCTTAATATTAAACCTTTAATCCAAATCCATAAAATTAAAACTTTAATCCAAGGCGATAAAACAAAAACTTTAATTCAAACCCTAAATCCAAAGTGTTAAAACTAAAACCTTAATCCAAACCTTAAATCCAAAGCTTTAAAACAAAAACTTTAATGCAACCCTTAAATCCAGAATTTGAATGTGATGCTCACATGTAGATCGTGCACATTACATTGGTGGGTGCCATTAATAGTGTCAACTTGTCAAATTTGACTAAAATGAAATCGGTCAAAGTCTTGAACAACTTTGGTGTTGATCACATAATAGAAAGCATATCCTTAATTCCCACACTTGAATGAATGATTCATTCCCATGAACTTTTCGACATTGAACATGCTAGAAGAATTAGTAATAACAATTGTAGCTGCAAAAGCATGTTATCTTTGTCTATCCATGTTTGCAAACATCTCATGTATCATGTCATCAACACTTGAGGATGAAGAGTTAGAACAATTTGATCCCAAATTATTAGAAGTATCTTGTGTAAAATTAGAACTCTTCATCTTCAACCCTTGAAAATGAAGCCACAATCTCCAAATGAAAAAAGCCTTCCACTCGAGTGAGAAATGAAAAAGAGAAAAAAAGACTGAGAGGTGCTCCCAATTATATAGTTCCTATTCATAAGACAAAACTTATGGGTTTAAAACAAAGATTATGGATTACCTTTTTGCACAAGGTTGAAGATTATGATTTTGGATTGCACTTTTGATTTTGTGGTTTAATTGTGAATGGGGATAGGGATTAGGGGTTTTGATTATGATGTTAACTA